>Ga0209751_10001729_pt1 | contig 22131 bp, 14 predicted proteins | sample RifCSP13_1_FD_184019 | JGI IMG/M metagenome (GOLD analysis project Ga0209751, IMG submission 184019) | Soil microbial communities from Rifle, Colorado - Rifle CSP2_sed 13_1 (SPAdes) (version 2) | ecosystem: Environmental > Terrestrial > Deep subsurface > Rock core/Sediment | place: Rifle...
CCGACCGCCGAGACTAAGCCCAGAGAGGCGAAGAACCACCGCCCGATCAACGCACGGCGGACTCCTAGATCTCTCACCTGACCCGCCTCTCCGCTGAATCGGGTGGCCTCGTCGGACTGACGTCCGAAGAGCTTGACCAGGAGCGCTCCACTCACGTTGAAAGTCTCTTGGAGAATCGACGACATCTTGGCGTTGTGGTCCATCTGCTGCTCACTGACCCGACGCAACAACCTGGCGACTCGTCGGGCCGGAAGGACGAACAGGGGCAGGGCGGCTACGGCCAGGAGCGTCAGCCGCCACTCGGCCCGCAGCATCACCACCAAGATCGCCGCCACCGAGACGATGTTCGAGGCGATCGATACGAAGGTCCCGGTGATCGCCTGTTGAGCCCCTACCACGTCATTGTTGAGGCGCGAGATCAACTCGCCGGTCTTGGTGGCGGTGAAGAAGCGCAGTGACATGCCTTGGATGTGTTGGTAGAGCTGGCAGCGGAGATCGAAGATGATCCCCTCGCCGACTCGTGACGACCACCAACGCTGGACAACACCAATCAGGGCCGATGCGAGCGGTATGACGATCAGACCGATGCCCAACCAGGTGATGAGCCCGATGTTCCGGTCGGGGATAGCGCGGTCGACGAACTGGCGCATCAGTAGCGGGGGGACCACGCCGAGACCGCTGATGACCAGGACGGTGACCAAGGTCCCGATGAGGTCGCCGAGGTAGGGCCGGCCATAACCCCACACCCGACCCAGCAGGGCCCTATCTACCTTGGGCCGTGCCTGCGTATCGTCGTACTGGAGGTAACTCCACCAACCGCCTGAATGAAACGTGCTCTCGCTCCTCGACTGGAGGAGGGTAGGCAGGATCAGCGGTGTTATCGATTTCTCAGACGCTCTCCGAGCCTTGCGTCGGAGCAGGATCTCGCCGCGGGCAGCTGTGCACTAGGAAAGGTTCACGGCACGGTCCCCGGCGCAATAGCCTAAGTCCGTGCCCGTGGCCCTGGTGATCAATGGACCCAACCTGAACCTGCTCGGTTTCCGCCGCCCGGACATCTACGGATCGACCACCCTGGCCCACCTCGAAAGCCTCTGCCGTGGCTGGGGCGAAGCTCTGGGTTGGAGGGTCGAGACATTCTCATCCAATCACGAGGGCGACCTGGTCGATCGGCTGCATGAGGCGCGGGGCGCCGTGGACGGAGTGGTGTTGAACGCGGGTGCGCTGTCTCATTACTCGTACGCGCTACATGATGCCATCGAGGCCGTGGAGGCTCCGGTTGTGGAAGTGCACATATCCAACGTCGCGGAGCGCGAACCTTGGCGGCGCCAATCGGTGATCGGGCCCGCCTGCGTCGCTACCGTCTATGGGCGCGGGATCGATGGTTATCGCCATGCGTTGTCCCACCTCGCTCTGCGGCGAGCATGGCCCGGGGAGCCGCACCGATATGGCGAACACTCCGATCAGGTCGGCGACCTGCGGGTTCCCGGCGGTGGCGGCCGAATGGCGGCAGTGGCGATACTCCACGGTGGCTTCTGGCGGCACATGTGGAAACGCGATCTCATGGACGCCGTCGCCGTGGACCTGGCCCGGCGCGGCCTGGTGACTTGGAACATCGAGTACCGGTTGTTGGGTAGTGGCGGCGGCTATCCGCAAACCTTCGCTGACGTGGCGGCAGCCGTGGACTACCTCGCGAAGCTGGAACCGGTCGACCAAGACCGGGTCGCCTTTCTCGGCCACTCGGCCGGAGGGCACCTGGCCTTGTGGGCCGCGTCCCGTTCTCACTTGCCTCCCGGTCGGCCGGGCGCCCGCCCGCTGGTCCGGCCGCGTCTGGCGGTGGGTCTGGCCGCCATCAGCAATGTGGCCGCCGATCCGGGCCTTGACGGTGGCGCCGCTGGGGAATTCGTTGGCGACGCCCCCCTCGCCGAGGTTTCGCCCTTCCATATGCTTCCACCCGACGCTCCGGTGCTGCTGGCCCACACCAGTGGCGACGACCGGGTACCGGTCGAACAAAGCCGGAGCTACCTTCGGGCGACGTCGGCCGCGGGTGGCGATTGTGAACTGCTCGAATCGGTGGCCGGGGATCACTTCATGTACCTCGATGCGGCTGAGCCGGCCTGGCAGGCGGTGGCCGACCGGATCGTCGAAGCTCTCCGCTGAGACCCTTGCCGGGGTCGACACCTCATCAGCCCGGGCCATCGAGGCCATCTTGTGCATCTCCACCCACGGGTTTGGTGGGTAGGAGCGCGCAGCACAACCAGTGGAGCGGGTGTGTGCATCTACACCCACGGCTCTGGTGGGTAGGGACGCGCAGCAGGAATTGCCATTTTCTTCCAGAAAACGGTTTGCCTGGCGACGGTGCACCCAGTTAGCCTCCGTCCGCTTCCCCCCTCCATCGCTGGCTGGGAGAGAAGTGCACGACGATCAGGAGAGGGGCGATTGATGCGCGGCATTCGCTTCGCATTGTTCGCGGGCTGGGTGGCGATGACGCTCTTGGCAGTGGCTGGCTTCGCCGCCTTCAGCACTGCCGAGCCGCCACAGACGACCGGGACTTCCCAGCCCGCCGTGTCCGACCTGGGCACAGCCACAGGGTCTTTGTCGGCGCTCGCCTTCACCTACCTGGTGGAAAACGCCCAACCAGACCCCCTCGAAGGTGCGGAACTCCTGGAGATTCTGGCGCTGAGCCGGCGCTCGACGGCTACCACCACGGTCCCCGCGGCCGCCGGCCCACCCGCCTTCCCAGTCGCCGTCTCCGCCCCCACCACCACCACGACGGTTCCCATCACGACCCCCACGTTGCCGCGGCCGCCCGCCGTCGTCTTGTCTGAGGCGGAGGTCCGGGGATTGGTCACCACCTATTTCCGCCCCGAGGACGTGGAGAGGGCGATCGCGGTGGCGTACTGTGAGTCGAATTTCAATGCTTCGGCGGTGAACCCCCGGACCGGGGCGAGTGGGCTCTTCCAACATATGCCCCGGTACTGGAACGAACGCTCCACCCTGGCCGGGTGGGCGGGGGCCAGCCTTTTCGACCCGCAAGCTTCCACGGCCGTGGCCGCCTGGCTGTTCTACAGCGGATCCGGCGGTTGGGCCCATTGGGATTGCTGAACAGCTTGCGATACGACCTGAGCCAGCTCAGAGATCTACAGCGGCGCGGGCTCGTTAGCCCACCCCCAGGGTCAGCGGAAGTCCCGAGATTTCACTCCACTGATCGGAAATGGGCTGACGGGTAGTGGCTCAAAGCGGTGGGCCACCAGGTTCGTGACTCCGTCTCGGTACTCGACCACCCCGGTTATCACCAGGCCCGGCTGGCGCCTCGCCAGTTGTTTCTGCTCCGCCCACACCTCCGGCAACACCACCACGTTCAAGAGCCCGGTTTCGTCCTCCAAGTTGAAGAAGATCACCCCGTTGGCGGTGCCCGGCCGCTGTCGATGGGTCACGACTCCTCCCACCCCCGCCCGGCGCCCGTTGCGTCTGATTTCCAATACCTCGGCAATGGTCAGGCATCCAAGCCCACGAAGTCGGTCTCGGATGAAGCCGATTGGATGCGCAGTTGAAACTCCCGTCGACCAGAGGTCGGCCTGGTGATCTTCCAGCTTTGTCATTGGAGCCAAGGGGGGGGGAAGGAGGCCGGGAGACAGAGCCAACCGGCTCTGATCGATCTCGGCCATGGCCCCGGCCGCCCACATCCCTCCCCGACGATCCAAGCCGAGCGACCGGAGGGCATCAGCCGCGGCCAGACCCTCGTAGCACCCAATCGATAAACCCGTCCGCACCGCCAGATCCTCTGGCGAGGCGAATTCGCCGCCGATGATCCGGGCAGCCTCTACCCGACTTATTTCTGCCTCTCCCATATTGCGTACGTAACGCAGCCCCAATCTCACCGCCACCGCCGGTCGAAGCGGATCATCGATAGGCCCTCGCCCTTGCCGCCAGGCTGCCCCTGCGAACTCGACGACGTCGTGCTCGGCGGCATCCCACGGCTCGATGGTGCAGTCGAACCATGACCGATTGATGTCGGGCCCGAGCACGACCACGCCGTGACGTTGGGCGTCCTGCGTTAGAGAGTTCGGGCTGTAAAAGCCCATCGGCTGGGCGTTCAGCAGCCCGGCCAGAAATTCCGCCGGCCAGTGGTAGCGGAGCCAAGCCGACATGTAGACGATGTAGGCGAAGCTGACCGAGTGGCTCTCCGGGAAACCGAAGGCAGCAAAGCCCTGGAGCTTCTCCCATATCTCCTCGGCGGCGGCGCCGGTGATCCCATTTGCCGCCATGCCGGCCGACACATCGTCTTTGAGACGTGCCATCGCCTCGGCGGATCGTTTATGCGTCATAGCCTGGCGCAGACGGTCGGACTGCCCGCCGTCGAAACCGGCACACACCCTGGCCAGCTCCATGAGTTGTTCCTGGAAGATAGGCACTCCGAGAGTCTTTTCGAGGATGGGCTCGGTCAAAGGATGTGGGTAGCGAACCGGCTCTTCTCGGTTTCTCCGCCGCAGAAACGGATGAACCGACTGTCCCTGGATCGGCCCCGGGCGGATCAGGGCTACCTCGATCGCCAGGTCGTAGAAGGTGGTCGGTTTCATGCGCGGCAGAGTGGCCATCTGGGCTCGTGACTCGACCTGAAAGAGCCCGACCGTATCGGCCTTGGTCAACATCCGATAGATGGCGGGCTCCTGAGGGATGGTGGCGAGGTCGAGCTCCACGCCGTGGGCCTCTTTGACGTAGTCCACGGTCAGATGAAGAGCGTTGAGCATGCCCAGACCCAACAGGTCGAATTTGACGATTCCAATCGAGGCGCAGTCGTCCTTGTCCCACTGCAAGACCGACCGGTCTTCCATACGGCCCCATTCGAGCGGTACCACCTCCGCCAGAGGACGATCGGCGATGACCATGCCGCCCGAGTGAATCCCCAGATGGCGTGGAAACCCGTCCAACCGCCAGCAGATCTCATAGATCAAGTCGGCGGTGAGTCCGGCGGGAAGGGCGGCCTCCTCGCGGAGCCGACGAGGATCGCGGGTATCGACAAAGGCGGAGAGCCCGTCGACTTGCGCCTGAGTGAACCCAAACGCCTTCCCCACGTCGCGGAGCACCGAGCGAGCTCGATAGGTGACGACGTTGGCGACCATGGCCGCCCGTTCCCGCCCGTAGCGTCGGTAACAATATTGAATGACCTCCTCGCGTCGCTCTGCCTCCAGGTCCAGATCGATATCGGGGGGCCGGCCTCTTTCCTCGGAGAGGAACCGCTCGAAGGGCAGGCCCAGACGGATCGGGTCGACCCTGGTCAGACCCAAACAACGACACACCGCCGAGTCGGCGCCGGATCCACGTATTTGACAGAAGATGTCCTGGCTCCGGGCGAACTCCACTATGTCCCAAACCACCAGGAAGTAGCCGGCGAAGCCGAGCGTGTCGATCAGGTTCAACTCATACTCGAGCCTAGCAAAAGCCTCACTCTCTACTTGACCTTTACCGTCTGGGTAAGCTTTCATGGCTCCCTCTTGAACCAGATGTCTGAGGTACTTCATCTCCGACCGGAAGTGCCCGGGCATCGGGAAGTCGGGCAGGCGAGGAGCCACCAACCGCAGGTCGAAGGCGAGGCTTTCTCCGAGGCTGGCGGCTCGCTCCACCACTCGTCGATAACGAGCCATGCTGTGAGCCATCGAGGCAGCGTCCTTCAGGTAGCGTCGATCGGTGGCAGGTCGAAATCCATCCGCTGCCTGCAAGGTCCGGCGCCCATCGATAGCGGCCAGCACCTCGGAGAGGACAGCTCCCTCCGGCTGGTGATAGTGAACGTTGTTGGTAGCCACCACCGGCAGACCCAGCCGCTCCCCCACCTCCCACAAGAGATCATTGCGGGCGTGGTCATCGGGGAGCCCATGATCCCAAAGCTCGATGTGGAGTCGCCGTCCGAAGACCTCCCGGAGACGAGCTGCCTCAGCAATCGACCCGTTGAGGTCGCCGACCGCCGCAGCCCGAGGAACGGCTCCGAGCCGGCATCCGGTAAGGGCAACCACATCGGAATTTGCCGCCAAGCTCACCAGATCCTCGAAGCGGTAGACGGGTCGATCCTTCTCACCGCGGAACTGAGCCGTGGTCACCATGCGGCACAGGGCGGAATATCCGGCGGGAGAACCGGCCAGAAGGACAAGGTGGTCGGTGGGAGGGGAATGAACCGGTTTGCTGCCGTGCATCCGTTTGGTACGCCCGCGCCGTCTGGCCGCCGGTGCCGGCCTACTCCCCTCGCCGGAGCTGACCGGACGGGGAGCAACCGCCGACGTCTCTCGTTCGAGGCCGATCTCAACCCCGTACACGGCCGGCAGGCCCATTTGCCGAGCAGCCTGGGAAAACCGGACTGCGCCATAGAAGCCATCGTGATCCGTCACGGCGATGGCCCGATATCCGAGTTCGGCTGCCTTCTCCACCAATTCCTCAGGGTTAGAAGCCCCGTCGAGAAACGAGAAGTTGGAATGGCAGTGGAGCTCAGCGTAAGCGACCACCTCTCCAGCATATCGAACATATGTACGATTCGTCCAATGCCGGGCCGAGAGACCAGGCCCTGACAAGCCAATCGTCCTCCGACCGGAGCAAGCAGCCCATCGCGCCTTGGCGTAAAGTCCGCCCGCCGTGCAGGCTCTTCTCTCGCCACCACTGACGCGGGCCGATCGAACACGGCTCCGCAAGGCACTCCCCTGGCTTTTGCTTGCCCTGTTTGTCGACGTGCTGGCGGCCAACGTCTTCGGTATCCCTCGCATCGAGGCCGACCTCGAGACGAGAAGTGAAGCTGCCCTCGCCGCAGCCGGCTTTGACAACGTCCTCGTGGAGCCGCTCGGTCGGGAGCTGCTGCTCTCGGGCACGCTACCGGCCGGCACTTCCCCGACGGCTGCTGAAGAGCTGGTCGAAAGCCTGCGGGGCGTCCGTTACGCCGTGGCCGCCGCACAAGCTTCCCCCCCCCAATCAACAGAGCCGTTCGTGATCGGAGCCGCGTCAACCATCAACCTGGCGACCTCCGGTAACCAGACGATCCTCACGGGTCAGGTCTCTTCGCAAGACCTGTCCGAACAGATCGAGGCGGCCGCCCGCGCCGCCTTCGGTCCAGTCACCAATGAACTGACCGTCTCCGCCGACGCCGAGCAGTCCGATTCGATCAACGCACTTCCCGACCTCGCCTCGGCGCTGGCGACGATCAACCAAGCTGACATCTCGGTGACGGGCAACGAATGGGTGCTGGCGGGTGCCGTTTCCTCCGCCGCCGAAGTTGATTCGATCGCCGCGGCGGTGGTGGCGGCCGTGCCTTCAGCGGTCATCGACAACCGGCTCACGGTCGTCGACACCGCTGCCGCCGCCCGTGCCCTGGCCGAGTTGACAGCGCGAATGGCCGAGGGAAGTCTGCTTTTTGAGCTGGGTAGCGCCGAGATCACCGAGGCGGGGGCGGGCTTTCTCGACGAAGTCGGGGCGTTACTTCTGGCCGCGCCCGAAGTGGCCATAAAGGTGGGCGGACACACCGACAATGTCGGATCGGAGACCGACAACCTGGCCCTCAGCACGCAACGCGCCGAAGCGGTCAAGGCCTATTTGGTGGTCAAAGGCATCAACTCGAGGACTATCGAAGCGGTGGGCTACGGGGAATCCCAACCCATCGCCGATAACTCCACCGAGGAGGGCCGAGCCGCCAACCGACGGATAGATTTCGAGGTGCTCGAAGGAGGGGGCTGATGTCTCTTTACACGGTGGGCGAGATTCTCATCTTCATCGTGGCGGCGGCTGTCATCGGCGGCCTAATCGGATGGATTCTGCGCAGCCTCCGCATCGGCATGCAGATGGCCGGGCTGGAATCCTCCTGGCGGTCGCGCTACGAAGAGGCCGCCGGTCGTCTGCACACTATCGACATCCAGCTGGCCTCGGAGGCTTCCCGTCGGGCCGAGTTGGAGGGGGTTCACGAAGCGGATACGAAGCTGGTGGACTCGCTCCACGCCGAATTGGCGGATCGCTTCTCCGAGGTAACCCAGCTACGCGAAGCGTTGCAGCGGAGCGGTGATGACCTCACCATCATGAGCGGTCAGTTGTCCGAGCGGGGGCGGCGCATAACCGAAATCGAAAACGAGATCACCGCTCAAACCGCCGAGTTGGAAGAGGCTCGTCGCGTGGTCGTCGACAACTCCCGAGAACTCGAGGCGATCCGTGCCAATCACAGCGGACTCCTCGCCCAAAGCGCCCAAGAGCTTGAGGCGATCCGCGTTGTGAGCTCGGGGCTCCAGGCCACCTTGGAGACGGTGAATGCCGACGTCGTCGAACTGGACCGGCGCGCCGCCAAGGCTCGGACCGAGCATGCCGAACAGGTCGAGGTCCTCCAACGGCGGATCCTCGAGCTGGAGGCGTTGGAGGTCGATCTGCGCGACCAGGACAGCGAGGCCTTCGATCTCCGATTTGCTGTCGACGACGCCGGTCCGACCCCGGCCTCACCCAGGGCGGATGGCGCCGAGAGGTCGCCCCCACCTCCGGCCGGGCGGGTGGGTTTGGCCACCAAGCTCTCCCCTACCGAGGCCCGAGAGCGCCTGACCGAAATAGCCGTTCGCACCGCCGGCGGCGTGGCCGCCCCCGACGATGACTTGGTGCAGATCCATGGCGTCGGACCGAAGATCGCCGCCCTCCTCAAGTCGATGGGCGTGAGCAGCTTCGTTCAAATCGCCCGTTTCGAGGACGACGACATCGACGTCGTGGCCGCCGCCCTCAACACGTTCAAAGACCGGATACGCCGTGACGATTGGATGTCCGACGCCCGCAAACTACACCGCCAGAAGTACGGAATCGAACCCTGAGGCGCCCCGGCGCCGATGACCGACTCCGGGTCAAAACTCGACGGCCACCCCGAACACCGCGTCCGACTCGATCAGCATGACTTTGGCTTTGGTGGCTTCGGCGAGGTCGGTCTTGACCGCGATGAGGTGATCGAGCATGGTGCCGTCAGCCTTGACGACCACCGAGGCGAGGGGAGCGGCCGGTGAGACCTTCGCCTCACTTTTCGCTTTCCGTACGGCAGCCAGAACCTGGGCGGCCGCACCCATCAGCGCCGGTTCGCCCGCATAGTGGGAGGGTGGTAGAGGCCAGCGGTTGGCATGTACCGAACCCTCCTGCCACCACGACCACACCTCCTCGGTCACGAAAGGAAGGAACGGCGCAAAGAGCCGAATTAGCACCGAGAGGGCCTCTCGCAGGGCAGTGCGGGCCGACTCGGTGCCTGGGCCTATCGCTCCCCCGTCGGTTTCAATCCCCTGCCCGCCGTAGGCGCGTCCCTTGACCAACTCGAGATAGTCGTCGGTGAAGCTCCAGAGCCAAGCTTCGATCCTCTCCAGTGCCCGGGCGTAGTCATAGGACTCCAGGTCAGAGGTGGCGTCAGTGATCACGGCCGCCAGGCCGGACAGCATCGAGAGATCGACCGGCTCGGTGACCGTCCCGCCGGCATGCCCGCCCAATCCGAGTACGAAACGGGAGGCGTTGAGGATCTTGGTGGCCAGCCGGCGCCCGACCTTGATCTGCCCCTCGTCGAAAGCAGTGTCCGTGCCGGGCCGCCCGCGAGCTGCCCAATAGCGCACGGCGTCGGGACCGTACTGGTCGAGAATGCCGATGGGCGTCACGACGTTGCCCTTCGACTTCGACATCTTCTTGCGGTCGGGGTCGAGCACCCATCCGGAGATGGCGGCCGTCCGCCAAGGAACCCGATCATGCTCCAGGTGAGACCTCACAACCGTGGAGAACAGCCAGGTGCGAATGATCTCCTGGCCCTGCGGTCGGAGGTCCATGGGGAAGATGGCCGCGAAGAGCTCGGGATCCTCGACCCATCCACCGGCGATGTGGGGAGTCAACGATGAGGTCGCCCAGGTATCGAAGACGTCGGTCTCGGGCGCGAAACCTTCCGGCTTCCCTCGCTGGTCTTCGCGATATCCGGGGGGGGGTTCGGCCGAGGGGTCGACCGGAAGGTCTTCGTCGGCAGCCACCAAAGGTCGGTCCCATTGCGGGGCACCCTCGGTATCTAGGGCATACCAGACCGGTATGGGAACGCCGTAGAACCGCTGCCGGCTGACGAGCCAGTCCCCCGTGAGACCAGACAACCAGTGCTCGAACCGTATCCGCATGAAGTCGGGCACCCAATTGAGTTCCTTACCGCGACCGATGAGGGCTTCGCGCAGGTCGACGTCCCGGCCGCCGTTCCTTATGTACCACTGACGGCTGGAAACGATCTCGAGGGGCCGGTCACCCTTCTCGAAGAACTTCACCAGGTGGGTCGTGGGCCGGGGATCACCCACCAGATGACCGCTGGCCGCCAGCGCCTCCACGCACACCCGGCGAGCCTGCTGGGCGCTCCTACCCGCCAGCTTCGCATAGAGGAGTCGGCCCGGTTCGCTGTCCACCCAGTGGGGCGTTGACCGGGTGAACCGGCCGTCGCGGCCGATAACGGTCCGGGTGGGGAGCTGGAGGTCGCGCCACCATGTGACATCGGTGGTGTCTCCGAAGGTGCAGATCATCGCCATCCCGCTTCCCTTTTCGGTAGTGGCGAGTTCATGGGCGACGACCGGCACGTCAACGCCGAATATCGGAGTGAGGGCCCGACCGCCGAAGACAGACTGGTACCGGGCGTCGTCAGGATGGGCGACCAAGGCCACGCACGAGACGATCAGCTCCGGCCGGGTGGTCTCGACGAACACCCGATCCCCCCCCACGAGGTCGAAACCGACCCGGTGATAGGCGGAGGTCATCTCTCGGTCTTCCAGTTCCGCTTGGGCAACTGCGGTGCGGAAGTCGACGTCCCAAAGCACGGGTGCTTCCGCCTGATAAGCCTCTCCCCTGGCAAGGTTGCGGAGAAACGCCCGCTGGGAGGTACGCCGGCTGTGCTCGTCGATGGTGGTGTAGGTGAGCGACCAGTCGACGGATAGCCCGAGGTGTCGCCACAAGCGCTCAAAGGCCTTTTCGTCTTCGATAGTGAGAAGGGAACAGAGCCGGATGAAGTCGGGGCGGCTTATGGCTCGGGGCGGGTCAAAGGGCTCTTCTGGCGGCGAGAACTCCGGATCCCGAGGCAGCGAGGGGTCGCAGCGAACCCCAAAGTAGTTCTGGACGCGCCGTTCGGTCGGCAACCCATTGTCGTCCCAACCCATCGGATAAAAGACCTTCTTGCCGAGCATCCGCTGGAATCGGGCCACGATATCGGTATGCGTATACGAGAACACGTGGCCAGCATGCAGTGACCCGCTGACGGTGGGTGGCGGGGTGTCGATCGAGTAGACCTCAGCCCGGGTGGCCGAGCGGTCGAAACGGAAGACGCCGCTCTGCTCCCAGATCGACGGCCATTTGGCCTCCAATCCGTCGAGGCTCGGTCTTTCGGGTATCGGGGCCGACATCGGTGGGGAAGGCTAGACAGCCGACGGCTCACCCCTTTCCCATTTCGGGCCGCCGGGGGTGGCAGTTGGCCGGCTCCGACCGATCGGTGCTCCACGACTCCGTTTGCTGGGCCCAATGTCCGGATGCCAACAATTCTCGTTACTGTTACCCATTCCAGCCGGCACCGTCGCACCGACGAAGGCATCGCAATGAGCCCAATAGCTCATTGGTCACGTCCGGCTGGCGCTTGAACTCCGTTCATCAAAGAGGACGGAACCGAAAGGAATAGGCATGACTAGAAAGATGAGAAGGATCTACCTGCTGTGGGCCGTGCTGGCTCTGGTGGTGGTGGCCTGCGGTGACGCAGCCACCGACACCACGGCCGCACCCACCACCACGGCAGCTCCGGTAACTACCGCACCACCTGCAACGACCGCCGCCACCGAGCCGCCCGCCGAAGGGACCCCGCTCGAACAGGCCCTGGCCGGCGCCTACAGCGGGACGGCCGTCACGGCCATGGGCCCATTTACCGACGAAGACGAAGTCAAGTTCAATGACATGGTCAGCGTCTTCGAAGACGCCACCGGCATCGACGTCCAGTACACGGGCACGAAGGAATTCGAGGCCACTATCAAGACCAGGGTTGACGCCGGCGACGCCCCCGACGTGGTCGACTTCCCGCAACCGGGTTTGCTCAACACCTTCGTGGGCCAAGGCAAGGTGGTCGACCTCGGCACATTCCTGGACGCCGGCAAACTGGCCGCCAATTACAACCAGAGCTGGCTCGACATGGCCACGATGGAGAGCCCTGATGGTCCGATCATGGCCGGTGTTTGGGAGCGTGTGAACGGCAAGAGCCTCGTCTGGTACCCGAAAGGCGACTTTGACGCTGCCGGATACACCGTTCCCACCACCTGGGACGAGCTGTTGGCCTTGACGGAGCAGATCAAATCCGACGGCGACGCTCCCTGGTGCCTCGGAATCGAGTCGGGTGCCGCCACCGGATGGCCCGCCACCGACTGGACCGAGGAAATGATGCTGAGGACCACCTCACTCGAAAACTATGACAAGTGGGTGGCCGGCGAGCTTGACTTCGCTTCGCCCGAGGTCACCGCGGCTATCGAGACCTGGTCGGCGTTGCTCCTCACCGAGGGCAATGTGGCCGGCGGCGGAGCCGGCATCGTGGGCACGTTCTTCGGTGATGCCCCCAAGCCCATGTTCGAGGATCCACCCTCGTGCTGGCTCCACAAGCAGGGCAACTTCATCACCTCCTTCTTCCCGGAAGGAACCGAAGCAGGAGTCGATTACGACTTCTTCTATCTGCCCGGTGTAGACCCGGAGTTTGGTGAACCCGTCCTGGTGGCCGGTGACATATGGGCAATGTTCAACGACAAGCCCGAGGCACGCGCCCTGCTCGAATGGTTCACCCTTGGTGAACACCTGACGCCGTGGCTGGCCGCAGGCGGGGCGATCTCACCGCATCTCGACTCCGACCTGTCAGCCTACGGGAACGACATCGAACGAGGGGTGGCCGAGATCATCCTCAACGCCAGCAGCGTTCGATTCGATGGTTCAGACCTCATGCCGGGAGCCGTTGGAGCCGGCACCTTCTGGGTCGGCATGACCGACTACGTGTCGGGAACGAAGGATCTCGCCACGGTGTTGGGCGACATCGACGCTTCCTGGCCGTCCTAGCAGCACTCGCCAAGAGAGGGCCGGCCCAGCCGGCCCTCTCCTCATCGACCGGAATCCGGTTGTAGAGTCGCCGACCGAGGTATGGCGACTAGGCAGCACGACACCCAAGTATCGATCGGGACACGAGTACTCGGTGCCTTAGGCAGGGTGGCGGTCTCGATCCTGGTCCCTCTGCTGGCCTTTGGGGTCCTCCGCCAAGGGTTCATATTCCTGCGCGATGCCGACGCCCCCAAGTGGGTGATCGTCCTCGTGGCCATCGTGTGGGGAGTCGGCGGGGTAGCCATGTTGTACGCGGTGGCTAACTGGGTCGTGGAAAGACTTCCCGGACGGGCGACCAAGCACCTCCAACCCTACGTTTTCGTCGGCCCTGCGGCGGCCATCTTGATCTGGTATCTGGCGTTGCCCACCCTCCGCACATTCTGGGCATCCCTCCAGGATGCGAACTCATTCGAGTTCGTTGGCCTCAAGAACTACGTATACGCCTTTACCGATCGCTCGATGCTGGTGGTGTTCCGGAACAACCTGATGTGGGTTGTGATCGGCACCCTGTTCTCCGTGGCGATCGGACTTCTGGTGGCGGTGCTCGCCGACCGGTCACGCTTCGAACGCACCGCGAAGGCTCTCATCTTCCTGCCGATGGCGATCTCCTTCGTAGGCGCAGGGGTCATCTGGAACTTCGTTTACGAGGTCAGAGACACCGCCGACCCCCAGATCGGACTGCTCAACGCCTTTTGGGTCGGTTGGTTCGGCGGGGAACCGCAAGCGTGGACGGCCTTCAATCAGCCGTTAAACAACCTCTTTTTGATTCTGATCGTGGTCTGGTTGCAGAGCGGCTTCGCAATGGTGCTGTTCTCGGCGGCCATCAAAGGAGTGCCGACCGAGCAGTTGGAGGCAGCTCGCGTCGACGGAGCTTCGGAACTGCAGACCTTCTTTCGGGTCGTGATCCCAGCCATCATCGGGACCATCTTGACGGTCACGACGACAGTGGTCATCTTCACCCTCAAGATCTTCGACGTGGTCTGGGTGATGACGGGTGGACAGTTCGGTACCGACGTGATCGCTACCCAGTTCTTCCGGCAGTTTTTCGTGGCCGGCAACAACGGTAGAGGCTCGGCCATAGCCATCGTCTTGCTCGTGGCAGTGATCCCCGTGATGATCTACAACCTTGGCCAGTTCCGCCAACGGGAGACCTTCTGAATCGCGGTAGGGCACCGGGCCCCCAGCCAGGTAGGGTGGATGCTCCCGGGTCTAAGCGCATCTTCAGATGGGTGATCAACGGAGCCCTCGCCGTCATCGTCATCGTCTGGTCGATTCCGACCGTCGGGCTTTTCGTTTCCTCATTTCGCGATCGAGAAGAAATCGCCCGAACCGGCTGGTGGACCGTGTTCCCCCACCGAGAGTACGTAACGACTGAGACGTACGCACCCGAGGGCCTCGATCCCAATGGTCCGATGACTATTGAGGGGGTCACGGCCACGTTCGAGGAGTTCCGCCAAGGGGTACCGGCTGCCGACGGAGGACAAATCCTCTGGGTCGGCAACAAGCGGAATGGGCGCATCGAGATTCAAGAACGGCAATGGGCCTACTTCGGCAATCTCACCCTCCAAAATTACGGCCAAGTGCTCGCAGGCAAGGAAGTCGAGATCCGACGACCCGATGGGACGACGCGCACCCAGCAGGGCGATAACCTGACCGGAGCGTTCCTGAATTCGGTGGCAGTGGCGGTACCGGCCACGGTCATTCCCATCCTCATCGCGGCCTTTGCCGCCTACGGATTCGCCTGGATGAACTTTCCGGGTCGTCGGACACTGTTCGTGATGGTGGTCGCCTTGTTGGTGGTTCCCCTCCAGATTTCGTTGATTCCCATCTTGCGCGACTACGTCCGACTCGACATCAACGGGACCTTCCTGGCCGTCTGGCTCGCCCACACCGGATTCGGACTTCCGCTGGCCACCTACCTTCTCTACAACTACATCAGCCAACTCCCCCGGGATATCCTCGAGTCCGCCTTCGTCGACGGTGCTTCCCATTTCGTCGTCTTCCGCCGTTTGATCCTTCCGCTGTCGGTCCCGGCGTTGGCGTCGTTCGCAATCTTCCAGTTCCTGTGGGTCTGGAACGACTACCTGGTGGCGCTGGTCTTCATTGGAGCCAAGGCCGACTCAGAGGTGCTCACTCAACGGTTGGCAGGTCTGATCGGTTCCAAGGGCGACGACTGGCACCTCCTCACATCCGGCGCCTTCATCACGATGCTGCTGCCCCTGCTCGTCTTTTTCGCCCTACAGAGATTCTTCGTAAGGGGTCTGCTCGCCGGCTCCGTCAAAGGCTGAGGGCCCTGCTCGCCGGGGGGTCGTCGGTGACCGGTCCAGGGTCCGGTGCAGGTTGCGCAGGAGTAGGTGTTTCCACCACCGGGACCACCTCCGCCCGGGTGAGGTCGTCGCCGTATACGTAAACGGGCATCCCCACCCGAAGATGGTTCAGGAGGAAGTCCATGTCGAATATCTCCACCCGCACGCAACCGTGTGAGGCCGGGTGGGGCGGCACGGAGCCAGAGCCATGGAGTGCGTACCCGCCCCGGAAATAGAAAGGCTGATACAGCCACCCGAGGTAAGACTTCCACCAGCCGGGCCGCCGCCGCTGGAACGTGAATGCGCCCTCGGGAGTTTCGGCCCTTACCAAACGACCAGCGGCATTTCGATAGGTGCCACCGTTCGCCGACGAGATGGGAAGAACGTCGGTGACCGAGTCATCGGCGATCAGGTAGAGCACCTGGCGAGCCAGGTCGATCTCGACCCGCTCCGGCTGGGGAGCCTCACCCGGAGAGGCTACCGCCTGATCCAGCAACGGCCACTGCTCGGGCAGAAACGCCCCGGTCCGTTCCAACCCATGGTGCTTCTGGAACGCATAAACCGCAGCCAGGGTCTGCCGGCCAAACACCCCATCCGTATCGCCGGCATGGAAACCGACCGCGTTGAGGCGGAGCTGGAGCTTGCGGACCCAGGGGCCGCCGTTGCCGGGCTGGAGGGGGATGGGATCTTCGGGAACGAAACGGGTGTCGAGGTCGGGATCGAGGAATTCGTGGTCGGGAAGGCCAGCACGAACCGGCACCGTGCCCCAGGACCCGACCAAGACTCCGACCAAGACTCCGACCAAAGCCGCTGTCGATTTCCGCCGGAGGCGCGGCAACCGACGTAGGTCCACTCGCCGAGGAAAGGCTCGCCCCCCGATCACATGTTCCTCCGGTAGCGGCCTCCCACCTCGTACAGGGTATCGGTGATCTGGCCAAGCGACGCCACCTTGCTGCATTCCATCAAGGCCCCGAACACGTTGCCGCCGATGTTCGCCTCGTGGGCGAGTGCCGACAACGCCGGTTCGGTGGCGGCTCGATGCCGGCGTTGGAATGCCACCAAAGTCTCAATCTGGCGGTCCTTGTCGGCGTCGCCCGACCGCACCAGGAGGTCGGGCACGATGAACGGCGACCCCTCTGCCGAAAGGAAGGTGTTGACTCCGATGAGTGGGTACTCCCCCGACTCCTTCATCTGCTCGTAGTAGAGGGACTCCTCCTGGATCTTGCTTCGCTGGTATTGCCGCTCCATCGCTCCTAAAACCCCCCCCCGGCTGGAGATTCGATCGAATTCATCCAGCACAGCTTGCTCGACTGCGTCGGTCAGGTGGTCGATCACGAACGACCCCTGCAGGGGGTTCTCATTCTTGGCTAGCCCAAGCTCCCGGTTGATGATCAGTTGTATCGCCAAGGCACGTCTCACCGAGGCCTCGGTGGGAGTGGTTATGGCCTCGTCATAGGCATTGGTGTGCAGTGAGTTGCAGTTGTCGTAAACGGCATACAGAGCCTGGAGCGTGGTGCGAATGTCGTTGAATGAGATCTCCTGGGCGTGGAGCGAGCGACCCGAGGTCTGGACGTGATACTTGAGACGCTGGCTGCGGTCGTTTCCCCCGTACCGGTGTTTGATCGCCTTAGCCCAGATTCTCCGAGCCACACGGCCGAGCACCGCATACTCGGGATCGATCCCATTCGAGAAGAAAAAGGAAAAGCCTGGAACGAAGTCATCCATGGCCATGCCTCTCGCCAGGTAGTACTCGACGTACGTGAAGGCGTTGGCAAGAGTGAAGGCGAGCTGGGTGATCGGGTTCGCTCCCGCCTCGGCCATGTGATACCCAGAGATCGACACCGAGTAGAAGTTCTCCACTTGATGATCGATGAAGTACTGGGCGACGTCTCCCATCATCCGCAGCGCGAACTCGGTGGAGAAGATGCAGGTGTTCTGGGCCTGGTCTTCCTTGAGGATGTCGGCCTGCACGGTTCCCCGCACTTTGCGAAGCGTGTCGGCCCTGATGCGAGAGTATGTCTCGGGTGGCACGACCTGGTCCCCGCTGACTCCCAATAGCAGCAAGCCGAGCCCTTCGTGGCCCGGGGGAAGCGGTCCCGAATACCTTGGGCGGGGCTCACCGGCCAGCTGGTGGTCGATCTCTTGGTCCACCTCCTTGCCGAGGCCGGAGGCGCGTAGGTACTTCTCACATTGTTGGTCGATGGCGGCGTTGAGAAAGAAGGAGAGGATGATCGGAGCCGGGCCGTTGATGGTCATCGACACCGAGGTGGCGGGGTCGATCAGGTCGAAACCCGAATAGAGCTTCTTGGCGTCATCGAGGGTGCAGACCGACACTCCCGAGTTGCCCACCTTGCCGTAGATGTCGGGACGGCGATCCGGATCGGACCCGTAGAGAGTGACGGAATCGAAGGCGGTGGAGAGACGTTTGGCCGGCATGCCCGCCGCCAAATAATGAAAGCGGCGGTTGGTCTGTTCGGGTGGTCCCTCGCCTGCGAACATTCGGGTCGGTTCTTCCTCCGTCCTCTTGAATGGGAACACACCCGCCGTGAACGGGAACCGCCCGGGCAGGTTTTCCTGAAGCAACCAGGTCAGCCGGTCCCCCCAGCTGCGCATGCGAGGAAAGGCCACTTTGGGTATGCGGAGGTGGCTGAGGGTCTCGTGCCAGAGTTCCGTTTCGATCTGCCGATCGCGTACGCGGTAGCCGTAGCTCTCGGCCGAATACTCCGCCTGAGTGGATTCCCACCGCTCCAGTGCCGTCCGATTGGAAGCGTCCAACCCAGCCGCCGGAGATGCCGAAGCATCGAGGGCGACCTGATGCTGCCAGGACTCGGCGAGGTCGGCTTGGACCGCCGCCCAGCGGTTGTAGGACCGCACCGCCTCAGCGACCTCACCAACGTAACCACTCCTTCCCGGCGGCACGATGCCCGGCGGCACGATGCCCGGCGGCGCGATGCCCGGCGGCGCGATGCCCTCACGCAGGAAGCGCTGGCGGTCGGTGGGCTCTTGCCGACCGCTCTCCAGCCGAAGACCCGTCGCCTCCTCTATCTCGTCGAACAAACGCCGACAGAAGGCCTCGGTGCCAGGATCGTTCCACGCCGACGCCACGGTAAGGACAACGGGAATCGCCTCGTCCGGTTCGTCCCAGAGCTGGTGGTTGCGCCGGTATTGCTTGCGAACGTCTCGCAGCGCGTCGGCCGCTCCCAACCTATCCGCCTTGTTGATGGCAACCAGCCGGGCGAAGTCGAGCATGTCGATCTTCTCCAGTTGACTGGCTGCGCCGTATTCGGGGGTCATCACGTACACGGGAAGATCGGAGTGATCGACGATCTCGGTGTCGGCTTGCCCGATGCCCGACGTCTCCAATACGACCAAGTCGAAACCGGCTGCCTTGACCACTTGCACGGCCCGGGCCACGTACGGCGACAGCGCCAGATTCACCTGTCGAGTGGCGAGGGACCGCATGTACGCCCGCGGGTGAAAGACGGAATTGATGCGGATGCGATCGCCGAGCAGAGCCCCGCCACTGCGCCGCTTGGTCGGATCGACCGATATCACCGCCACGTTCACATCGCTGGCCGCCAGCAGTCGGCGGAGTATCTCGTCGACGAGCGAGGACTTGCCCGATCCTCCTGTGCCGGTGATCCCCACCACGGGAGCCGACGAGGCTTCCGCACGGGCGGCAATCTCTTCGAAGAGGTCCTCGTACTTGTCGGGGTGGTTCTCGGCTGCCGAGATCAAGCGGCCGACCAGTCGCTTGTCGCCGGGCCGGAGCTCGCCCAGGCTGACGTCGTCGAGTTCGCCGGCGGAGTAGTCGGCTCTCGACAACATGTCGTCGACCATGCCCTGCAGGCCCAGCTCCCGGCCGTCGTCGGGCGAGTAGATGCGGGTGATCCCATAACCGACGAGCTCGGCGCCCTCGGCGGGGAGGATGGTCCCGCCGCCGCCACCGAAAATCCGAACATGGGGGGCTCCACCGCCAACCAAGAGGTCACGCAGGTAGCGAAAGAATTCCATGTGGCCGCCCTGGTAGGAGGTGACGGCGACGGCCTGCACGTCTTCTTCGATGGCGGCGGTGACGACCTCCTCAGCGGAGCGGTTGTGTCCGAGATGGACTACCTCGGCACCGGCGTTTTGGAGCAACCGCCGGAAGATGTTGATGGCGGCGTCGTGACCATCGAACAGGTTGGTGGCGGTTAGGAAACGAACGTTGTTGGCGGGCCGATACACCAGTCTCCCAAGCTATCAGCTGGGGACGGCCATCCGATCACGAGCCGGCCGGTGACTAGTGACCGCACCCTGTCTGGCGGTGTCCACAGCCGTTCCCTCGATCGACCCGGGGAATCTTTGGCCGGAGACCGCCATAGGTCTAGCGACCTAGCCAACCTCGACGCTCCTGGCTAGGCTCCACTGTATGTTTGGCACCGAAGAAGGCGCGTTCGCGGGCCAGCTACAGGGAGAGAGTGACCACTTCCCCATGCCGGTAGTCGTTCAGGTCGACGACGGACGGTTGCGAATGTGGTCCGGTCGGAAGCGATTGGGTTCGTGGCCCCTCCCGGAGGTGACTGCCGAACGGGTCTCTCCCTTTCGTTTCAGACTCGTGATCGAGAACCAACGATTCTCGTTCAATCCCGAAGACCCGACCGGGTTCTCGGAGGCCGTTGGCGTGGTGGTGGACCTGCGCACCGGCACCCGATTCGGACTGGCAGCCAGGCTTCGGCAAGGCCAGAGCGGCGGCGAACAGGGCACGTAGCTCTCGGCTCGGCCGGACGGACGTTGACGTTGACCGCCAGGTCAACTCATGAGATCGGCACCCCGGCGGATGACGGCCTCGAGTACGGCTAACGCTGCACCTTGATCGATCGAGGCGCGCGCCTTGACCATGGCCTCCTCGAAGCCCGCGGAGATACCGGCTGCCACCAGCGCCGGAGCCGCGTTTACCAATGTCACGTCACGGTGGGGACCCGGCTCACCCTCGAGAACCTGGCGAAGGATCGCCGCGTTATCGGATGCTGCCCCCCCCCGCAGATCCTCGGGGCGAGACCTCGGCACTCCGAAATCCTCGGGTGTGAACTCGGCAAGGGTGATCTCGCCATCCTTCAGCCTGTAGATGTAAGACGGACCCGTGGTGGTTACCTCGTCGAGGCCGTCGCCACCATGAAATACGAATGCGTACTCCGAGCCGAGCTCTCTCAGGACTCCGATCATGCGCTCGGCCATGCGGTGATCCGACACGCCGATCGCTTGACGTCGAGCTCCGGCCGGATTGGCAAGTGGCCCGAGGAAGTTGAATACCGTACGCACCCCTAGTTCTCGGCGCACCGGTCCAGCATGCCGGAAGGCTGGGTGGTAAAGCGGAGCGAGAAAGAAGGCGAATCCGGTCTCCCGGAGCAGTGCCAAATTGGCCTCCGGCGGAAGTTCGATGGGGACGCCTAGCGCCTCCAGCACGTCCGCCGCACCCGATTTCGAAGACACCGACCGGTTCCCGTGTTTGGCGACCATCGCCCCGGCGCCGGCCGTCACGAAGGCCGCTGTGGTGGAGATGTTGAAGGTTCCACTGCCGTCTCCGCCGGTCCCCACAACATCGACGACCGGCATACCCGGATCGACTCTCACCGCGGTCTCCCGTACGGCCTCCACCAAACCGGTCATCTCCTCCACACTCTCACCCTTGATCGCCAGAGCCACCAACAGGCCGGCGATCTGGGCAGGGGTAGCTGCACCCGTCATTACCTCAGACATCGCCTGGCGGGCCTCTGCGCGGGTGAGGTCGGCGCCTTGCATGAGCTTGTTGAGAATTTCGGACCACGTCACGGGTACGCCATTGTCGCGCAAAGCCCAGACCTTCGACCGCGACCCGGCCAGGTTGTTACGGTTGAGGTGTGGTCCTCCCCTTCGCCCGGATGGTTCGCAAGGTGTCCATCCGGCGGTCGGAGCGATCGTGCCTGGAACGGGTCAGACCCGATCAGGACACCGTCTCCCGGCTGGCTCCCAACCCCTATTACCAGGAGAAGTACCGCTCGGTCGAGCACCTCTATTGGCTCCACATCCCCGCCTGGATCGACGCCTTCTGTGCCGACCGAGTGGTGGACCGGATCCTCGATGTGGGTTGTGCGTACGGAACCTTGCTTGTCCATGGCAAGCGGATCACAGGAGCACAACCATTCGGATTGGACTTCATCGACGCATTCATGAGCCCGGCGCTTGCCGCGGATCAAGGGATCGATTTCCGCATCGGCAACGTTGAGTTGGAGGCGCTGCCGTGGTCGCACCGATTTGACATGGTGATCTTCACCGAGGTGCTCGAGCATTTCAACTTCCAGGCGGTCCCGACCCTCGTCAAAGTGCGTAACGCAGTTTCGGACCGAGGCCGGCTCTTCCTTTCCACGCCCGACAGCGCCGAGTGGGGAAGGACCTACAAGTACTACCGGCGTTACGCGGACCTACCCGATCCCGGCCTTGGCCATCCCATCCACGACGACCACGTCTGGCAGTTCAATCGAAAGGAACTCGAAGCCGTGGTAGCCGAGGCCGGCTGGCAGATTCGCCGGCTCGCCTATGCCCCAGGAGACGGCCGGCGGCACTTCAACCTCGAGGCAGTCGCCGGCTGATCGGGCCTTTCTCGCTGTTCCACCCGCGGGTTCAGGCGTACCGGTCCGCCTGGTGCTCTGTCTGGGAAATAGCTGAGGGTATCGGCGAGGCCACGGCGTTTCTGGCCGGGACGCACGAC
>Ga0209751_10001730_pt1 | contig 22123 bp, 15 predicted proteins | sample RifCSP13_1_FD_184019 | JGI IMG/M metagenome (GOLD analysis project Ga0209751, IMG submission 184019) | Soil microbial communities from Rifle, Colorado - Rifle CSP2_sed 13_1 (SPAdes) (version 2) | ecosystem: Environmental > Terrestrial > Deep subsurface > Rock core/Sediment | place: Rifle...
ATGGCCTCGTCGATCCGCTCGTACTCCAGGGCAGCGAGGAGCGGTTCGAGTGGATCGACGAGGCCATTGCCGAGAAGGTGCGCGCTCTCGCGCCGGCCAAGGTGTCCGCGGGCTCAAGGTGAGCGCGGCCTGCAGGGGCCCGCTCACTTCGCCGCGCGCGCCTTCTCTTTCTCGCGCTCAAGCTCGCGGTAAAGGAACGTGCCGAAGAGCCCCGTGAACACGAGGATGACCGTCACCGTGTAGTTCGCATAGTCGAAGAACGCGTTGAACGCGAAGCCCCAGGCGAAGTAGAAGCCGACGCCGAGGATAAGGACGAATGCGTAGACGCGCTTGAGCAAGGTCGGCGAGACCATCTCTTCGGCCATCGCGCGGCGATTTCGGGGGCGCTATATAACCGTTGGCGGGGGCGCAGCTGGAAAGCCCAGGGGCCAGCATCGCCTTGGAACGATTGCGCGCCTGCCGCGTTACCCAGGCGCCAGGCCATAGTCCCACTTCGGTTACTAAGGGCACCACTCCGCGTCCATAGTCACGCTTCGGGCCCGAACCGTTACTAAGACGCCAGGCGCCCGGTTTTCTGTGCGTAGCCGGCCCCGCACCCCTTATCTTCCCTGCCGCCGAACGGGGACCGATGCCCAAGTCCGGCCTCGCCTTCAACCACGCCATGCTCTACGTGAAGGACTCGAAGCGCGCGGTGCGCTTCTACCGCGACCTCCTCGGGTTCAAGGTCATCTCCTCGATAGACGGGTACGCTCGTGTGCGCGCGCCCCGGGGGGGCTCGACGATCGGGCTCCACGAGTTCGGTCCCCGGGCGAAGCGGCCGCCCAAGGGAGCGCTCTCCCACCGGCTATACTTCGAGGTCCGCGACCTCGACGCCTTCTGCGCGCGGCTCAAGAATCGTGGCGTGAAGTTCGACCAGGACCCCGAGGACATGCCCTGGGGCTGGCGGCACGCCTACCTGAAGGACCCCGATGGGCACCTGCTCTCGCTCTATTTTGCCGGCTCGAGGCGGCTCAACGCGCCTTGAGCGGCGTGCGTCAGGCCACGAGCTTCTTCTCCGCGCGCACGCGCTCGAGCTCCTCGAGCGTCACGGCGGAGAGCCTCTCGACCCCGATCTTGATGTTCTCGTCCGAGGCGTGGGAGAAGTTGAGGCGCGCCTGGTTGGCCCCCCTGCCGTCGAAGTAGAACGACCGGCCGTGCACGTACGCCACGTGGCGCTCGGCCGCCTTCGGGAACATCGCGCGCGTGTCGATCCCCTCGGGGAAGGTGGCCCACAGGAACATCCCGCCCGCCGGGTGCGTCCACCGGACCCCCTCCGGCATGTTGTCGCCAAGTGCCTTCACCATGATGTTGCGCTTTCTCCGGTAGAGCGTGAGGATCTTGTCGATGTGCGCGTCGAGGTGGCCGCCCGCGAGATACTCGTAGGCGATGAACTGCGAGAGCGTGTTTGTGCAGAGGTCGGCAGTCTGCTTGGCAAGCACCATCTTGTCTATGAGCTCTTTCTGGCCCACGGCGTACCCGAGGCGCAGGCCCGGCGAGAGGATCTTCGAGAAGGACGAGAAGTACACGACGCGGTTGTCCTCGTCGAGCGACTTGAGGTTGCGGACCTCGATGTCGTCGTAATTCAGCATGTGGTAGGGGTCGTCTTCGACCACGAGCAGGTCGAACTCGTAGGCGAGGTCCATGACCTGGCGGCGCCGCTTGAGGTCCATCGTGACGCCGGCGGGGTTGTGGAAGGTCGGCGTGAGGTACATGAACTTCGGGAGCCGCCCGAGGTGGCGCAGGCCCGCGAGGGTCTCCTCGAGCAGGTCGATGCGGATGCCCCCCCCGTCGAGGTCGACGGCGAAGATCTCGCAGCCGTAGACGCGGAAGGCCATCCCCCCCGTGAGGTACGAGGGCGCCTCGAGGACGAGGGTGTCGCCCTGGTTGATCGTGACCTTCGAGAGCAGGTCGAGGCCCTGCTGCACGCCGTTCGAGAACATCACGGCGTCGCCCTCGTTGGCGTTGTCCTCGCGCGCGTGCTTCTCCCAGAGGAGCTGGCGCAGCTGCGGCAAGCCCTCGGTCGAGCCGTACTGGAGGGCCTCGGCGCCGTTTTCACGCAGGACTTTCTCGACGATGGCGCCGACGATCTCGATCGGGAAGGACTCGGGGTTCGGCAGGCCGCCGGCAAAGGAGATCATACCCGGCCGCTGGGTGACTTTGAGGAGTTCCCGGATCTCGGAGGCCGTCATGTTGTTGGCCCGGTCGGAAAAGTGCTTGGAAACGTCGAAGGTCAAGAACCGCTCCGGGTAGGAGTACGTAAAGCCCGTAATAAAACTCGCCCATGATGAATCACGCGTCCGTTGGATTGCGGCGGAAATTCGGACACGGGGAGCGGACAGGCGTCCGATTCAGGGCCCGGGAATTCTATACGGAATAGACGGGGGGTCGGGTAGGCTTAGGCCGCCCGGACGACCTGAACAGCGAGTTTCTGGCCATCGAGGTCCCAAAGTCGGGCGCCCGTGAGCCGCGCGCGCACGACCTGGGTGGCCTGCGTGTCCCGCGAGACCCAGCCGAGGTGCTTCTCGACCATCTTCCAGGCAGCATCGTCGAGGTCGAGGGCGAGCTCGATACGGTCCTCGATTTTGAGGCCCACCTCCTTTCGCGTCCGCTGGACGCAGCGGATGACCTCGCGGGCCAGCCCCTCGGCCTTGAGGTCGTCGGTGAGCTCGAGGTTAAGGACGAGGGCCTCCTTGCCGACCTCCGCGACGGCCCAGGGCGCCTTGGGCTCCGCGCGGACCTCGAAGTACTCGGCGGGCAGCTCGACCTGCTTGCGGGCGGGGCCGTACTCAAGGTAGACGGGCTTTCGGGCGTCGATGTTCGCCGCGATTCGCTCGGGGTGCACGGACTCCGCGGCCTCCGCGATGGCCTTCGCGTCCCCCCGGAAGCGGGGGCCGAGCTTGGCAATCGGGATGTGGAAGGAGCGGGAGAGGAAGGCGTCCTTCGAGGGCGCGCGGCGCACCGCCTTTACGTTGAGCTCGTCCTGGAGCAGCGGCAGGAGCGGCTCAAGGCGCTTCCAGGCGTCTTCGGGCATGACGAGAATGGCTTCCTTGAGCGGCTGGCGGGTCTTCACGCCGCCCTCGTCTCGCAGCCGGTGCCCGTGCTCCACGAGCACACGCAGGCGGGCCATCTCGGTCTCGAGGCCCTCGTCGACGAGCGCCGGGTTGCGCTTCGGCCAGCGCGCCAGGTGCACCGAGATGGGTTCGGAGGCCCCCCGGATGCCCCGGAACACCTTCTCCGTAACGAAGGGCGCGAAGGGCGCGGTGAGCCGCGTGACGGCGTGGAGGGCCTCCTGCAGGGTCGAATAGGCGGCCTCTTTGTCGGGGGTCCACCCCTCGCCCCAGAAGCGGTCGCGCGAACGCCGGATCCACCAGGTCGAGAGGTCAGCCACGACGAAGTCCTCGATCGCGCGGGCCGCGCGCTGGGGCTCGAAGGCGTCCAAGCCTTCGGTCGCCGCGCCGACCGCCTTGTCGAGCCTCGAGAGGAGCCAGCGGTCGAGGGGCGGCAGGGCGCCCCGGGCCGGCCGCGAGCGGTCGGGGTCGAACCCGTCAATCGCGCCGTAGGTCGCCAGGAACGCGTAGCAGTTCCAGTAGGGCCGCAGGAACTTCGAAATCGCCTCGAAAGCGAACTTGCGGTCGAACCGCTTGTCCGCCCAGGGCGGCGACTGGGTGAAGAGGTACCAGCGCAGCGCGTCCGCGCCCTCGGCGTTGAAGATCTCCCAGGCGTCTGCGACGTTCCCCTTGGACTTCGACATCTTCTGGCCGTCCTTGTCAAGGACGAGGCCGTTCACGAGGACACGGCGGTATGCGGGGCGCCCCCAGATGGCCGTCGAGATTGCCATCATCGAATAGAACCAGCCGCGCGTCTGGTCGACCCCTTCCGCGATGAAGTCGACGGGGAAGTTGGCCTCGAAGGCTTCCTTGTTCTCGAAGGGGTAGTGGAAGTGCGCGAAGGGGGCGGACCCCGAGTCGAACCAGGCGTCGATCACGTAGGGCTCCCGGGCCATGGGGCCTTCGCACTCCTTGCAGGAGACTCGGAGCTCGTCGATCGCGGGGCGGTGGGGGTCGAAGTCCGCCCCCATGGCGGGCGCGCGCTCCTTGAGGTCGGCAAAGGACCCCGCGACGAACTCGTGGCCTTGCCCGCAGCGCCAGACGGGGAGCGGCGTGCCCCAGTAGCGCTCGCGCGAGAGGGCCCAGTCCTTGAGGTTCTCGAGGAAGTCGCCGAAGCGCCCCCATTTGTAGGACTCCGGGTACCAGGTGACCTCGGAGTTGACCTCCTTGATCTGCGCGCGCAGGCGCGACATCCCGATGTACCAGCAGTCGGTCGAGTAATAGAGGAGCGGCGTCTCGCAGCGCCAGCAGAAGGGGTACGAGTGCTTGTGCTTCGTGAGCCTGTAGAGGCGCCCGCTCTTCTTGAGGAGGTCGAGGAGCGGCGGGTCGGCGTCCTTGAAGAACATGCCCGCGACGGGCCCGCCGCCCTCCTTCGCGAACCGGCCGCTTGCGTCCACGGGCTTCAGGGTCGGCAGCCCGGCTAAGCGCGCGAGTTCCGCGTCGTCCTCCCCGAAGGCGGGGGCGACGTGGACGACCCCCGTGCCTTCCTCGCGGCTCACGAACGAGGCGCCGTAGACCTTGTGGTGGCCTACCGCGCCCTCGGGGAAGGGCACGAAGTTGAAGGGCGGCTCGTAGGCGAGTCCGACGAGGTCCTTGCCCTTGAACTTCGAAATCACTTTGAAAAAGCCCTTGAGCGAGCCCTTCGCGAGCGTCTCGAGGAGCACGAGGCGCTCGCCCTTCTGCTCGACCTCGAGGTAGTCGAGGTCGGGGTGGACGGCGAGCGCGACGTTCGACGGGAGCGTCCAGGGGGTCGTCGTCCAGACGAGGATCGAGCGCGCCGGGCCGTCCCGCGTCTCCTTGACCGGGAAGCGGACGAAGACCGAGGGGTCCTCGACTTCCTCGTACCCTTGCGCCACCTCGTGCGACGAGAGCGTAGTCCCGCAGCGCGGGCAGTAGGGGTTCACCTTGAGGCCCTTGAACAGGAGCCCCTTCGAGTGGATCTGCTTGAGGGCCCACCACTCGGACTCGATGTAGGCGTTGTCGAGCGTCGCGTAGGGGTGCTCGAGCTCGACCCAGTAGCCCATGCGCTCGGTCATCTTACGCCACTCGGCGACGTAGCGGAAGACGGACTCGCGGCAGAGCGCGTTGAAGCGCGCGACGCCGTACTTCTCGATCTCGCCCTTGCCGGAGATCTTGAGCTCTTTTTCGACCGAGATTTCGACCGGCAGACCGTGGCAGTCCCAGCCGCCCTGGCGCTCGACCTCGAACCCCTGCATCGTCTTGTAGCGGGGGAAGAGGTCCTTGAGGGCCCGCGCGATGACGTGGTGCGAGCCCGGCAACCCGTTGGCGGTTGGGGGCCCGTCGAGGAAGACGAACTTCGGGGAGCCGGCACGCTCCCTCACAGAGCGTTCGAGGATGCGCTCGCGGGCCCAGAAGGCCAAGACTTCCGTCTCGACGGCTTGGGGGTCGTACTCGGCTGGGGGGGGCTTGATGGCCACGCAATTGCACCCGCTGGCATCGCAGGCGAGGCAGAGCGGACGGGGGATATAGATTTGACACCCGGCGCGCATCGTGGAGGACGATGGGCTCGCCATCACGACGTCCGAGGGGCCAGCCTCGGCGGGGGCCTTGACAAGGATTGAAAAGGCCGTTTCGGGGTGATTTGATGGAACGATACCCCCCAAGAAACGGCGCACCGCCAAGGCGCGGTGGGATGGCCGCTGAAACCGGATTCTCCGGGAGGAGGCTTTCGTCCCACTCGAAAACGTCTGTTGACGCAGACGGCCGCGATTCGCCCTACTTCCCGCCCTTCATGACCCGCTGCATGTAGTCCACGGCGTCCTGCGTACCCTTGGACGGTGCGGCCGGCACCGCGATGGCCGCCTCGTCCTTCGGCGGCCTCGACCGGCCCTTCGGCCCCCGCTCCTCGACGACCGCCTCGGCCTTCGGCGAGCGCAGGCGGAAGGGGCGTCCCGAGCGCACGGCGCGCGCGCGCCAGTAGGCGAAGATGACCACGAAGGCGATCACAATGCCCGCCACGACAAGGAGCTGGAAGCTCGTCTCCTCCCAGATCGTCTTGGCAACCGTCTGGACGCCCACGGGGTCCGACTGCGTTAGCAGGTTCTCCTTGTCGTAGACGAGGACACGCACCGTGTACACCTGCCCTGGCAGGATGTCCGGCCCGTCTATCTTGTCCGCGGTGGCCTCGCGCACGCTGATCCGGTCCCACTGCCGCCCGAGCTCGGCCGGCTCGGTCGAGTACCACACCTCGTAGGCGAGGAAGTCCGTCTCCTGGCTCATCGACCAGGTGACCTCGATGTAGTCGCGGCCGGCGGTAAGGCTGACGTTCACCTTGCCCGGCGGCGAACCGAAGACCGTGTGACCGGTCACCGAGAGCATGTAGGGGATCGTGTCAAGGTTCAGGGCGTTTTCGACGACGAGGAGGTAGGGCCCCCGGTCGGCCGCGACGAAGGTCATCGCCTCCGCCATGTTCGGGGGCGCCTTCGAAACCAGGAGGGGCGTGGCCTGGAGGACCGCGGGCGCCAGCGGGACCGCGTAGAGCGCGAGGTTGAGGTCGAACTCCTTCGTGTACGTCGCGTTCGGCAGCACCCGGATGTCGACAGAGTCGCCGGGCGCAAGGTCGAGGGTGTGGAGCGCCAGGAACGCGTGCGAGGGCATCGTGAAGCTCTGCGTCGCGCCGATGTCGTTGTGGCTGAAGGTCGAGGTTGCGGCGCTGAAGTCCACGAAGTACTCCCCGGTGGGGTTTCCCGGGACGGGGGCCATCGTGACGTTGAGGAAGAAGGTCGAAGGCGCGCTCGCGTTCGTCCCCGCGGCGAAGAGGGGAAGGACCGCGACCGGCGAGGTCGCCGAGGCGTCGACCGTGGCGAGGGGCAACGTATTGAGCCCCAGCGTGTGGAGGCCGCCGCGCACCGCGCCCGTGCCGCCCGTCCACCGCACGCCGGCCGCACTCCAAGCGCCCGAAGCCGCGTCGAAACGGTACTGGTCGGCCCGGTTGAAGCCGTTGAGGTCGCCTGCAAGGTGCGTGTCGTCCTGGAGCAGCCACCCGTCGACCGTGAGGTTCAGCGTGTAGTTGACCTGGCGCGGGACGTCGAGGTTCACGATGAGGATGAGGTGGGAGCCCGAAACGGCGGCGGTGAACATCCCGTCCTGCTCGACGGAGGGGCCGTTTGCGGAGGCAAGCACGGGCCCCGCGCCGTTCTCCGCCGACGTCGACGCGTTTCCCGCTCCCGGCGCGAAGACGAAGAGGCCGAGGTTGTAGGGGTACGAGAAGCCCTCGGCGCGCCGCAGGCGAAGGTCGAGGCTCTGCCCACGGGCAAGCTGCATCGTGTAGCCCGCAAACTGCGAGGAGGCGGCGAGCGTCCCGGAAGCGACCTGGGACACGGGCGGGAGCGGCGGGAAGCTGCTCGCGACCTGCACCTGGTAGGTCATCGAGCTGCCGGGCGCAAGCGATGCGGCCTCCGCGAGGTAGAATGTCGTGTTGCCGGAGATCGTCGACCCGTCGACGACGATGACCCCCTCGCCGCCGACCCCGCGCGCGCGGTCCGTGGCAAGCGAGAGGGAGTCTGCGCTTGGCGTGTGGAGGGAGTGGACGATTGTGTCCGAGGCGCCCGACGCGGCCCCAACCTTGACGGCGGCGACCGTCCAGGCAAGCGTCGGAGCGCCGAAGGAGTAGTAGTCGACGCGGTTTGCGGAGTTGAGGTCGCCGATTGCGAAGAGCCCGAGGCCGATGGGCTCGCCGTCGACCTGCACTTCGACCGTGGCCGGGACTTGCGAGAGGTTGCCCCCGAGGTTCGCGAGCACGACGAGGTAGCTCCCCGTCACGGGCGCCACGACGAGCATGTCCTGCTCGGTGTTGGCCGTGCCCGCGGAGGTCGCAAGGGCCGCGGGCGCACCGCGCGCGGAGCCGGAGTAGTAGGGGTTCGCCGGCGAGAAGAGGTAGAGGCGCAGCGTGTAGGGGTAGGAAAAGCCCGCGTCCACGCGCAGGCGGAAGTCGACGGTCTCGCCCGCGTTCAGGTTCACCTCGTAGCCCGAGACGATCTGGCCGTCGGGGACGCTCACGTTCGTGCGGCTGTCGCGCGCCAAGGGCAGCGGAGCGGCGTCGTACTCGAGGGCGTAGGTCGGCGCGCCGGAAGCGCGCTCGATCGAGACATAGTACGTGGCAGGCGCCGCCAAATAGCCGTTCACGGCCTCGAGCGCAAAGCCCGAATCCGAGGGGCCGGTCCCAACGAGGTCCCACGCCACGGGCGTCGTGTCGAAGCCCGCGGCGTGGAGGCGCTGCACGTAGGAGCCCGAGCCCGCAACGAGCCGCCCGGCAACCACGCCCCAGCGGTCGGCGTCGACGGCGACCGAAGCGAGGTCCTTCGTGTCGGCGTCCGAGAGCGCGCCGACCGCGACATCGTTGTGCGCAAGGGGCCATCCCTGGATGTTGACGGAGAAGTCGACGGGCACGCTATAGGTCGAGTTGAGCGAGAGGAGCGCGATCCCATAGAAGCCGGTCGCGCCCGCCGTGAACACGAGGTCCTTCGGGGCGTTTGGCCCCTCCCGCACGGCGGCCACGGGCCCGGCCTGGGCGGCTCCGCTTGCCGAGTAGTAGTTTGAGCCCGGCCCGAAGACGATGATTTGGAGCTCGTAGGGGTACGTGAAGAAGGCGTCGACCGCGGCGTGCAGGTCGACGGTCTCGCCGCGGTTGAGCGCCACGGAGGCCCCGCGCAGGACCTGCCCCGGCGCGAAGGTAAACCGCGTGGGGGTGAGGTTCGAGGAAAGCAGGGGGACGCGGTTGTCCATTTGGAGCGTGTAGGCGACCGGGTAGAGCGCGGAGGGCCCCCAGCGCACCGTGAGGAGCGACGCGTTCGGCGTGCCCGGCTCGTAGCGGTTGAGGGCAATCACGCCCGCGCGCTGCGACCCCGTTGTGGGGGACTCCGACGCGAGGACGTTCGAGTCGAAGGTCGGGGCGTGCAGTTCCGCCGTGAGCCACTCGCCGTACCCCGGGTTGTCCGTGCGCACCGCCACGAAGCCCCAGTCCGAGGCCGCGTTTCCAAAGGCAAAGTCCTCGTTGCGGTTGTAGGTGTCCACGGTCCCGGTGACGGCGCCGCCGTCAGCCAGCGTGAGGCCGTTCGTGACCACGGTGAGGTTGTAGGGGACGTCCATGAGCTCCTTCGTGTTGCCGACGACGAGTAGGTACCAGGCGTCGGCGGGCGCAATGAAGCGCAGGTGCTGGACCGAGTTCATCGGGCCGCCGGAGACCAGGGCGGGCCCCGGCGACACGGAGCCCGACGAGCTGTAGTAGGGGGTGGCCGCGCCGCCGAAGAGGTAGAGCTGCAGGTTGTAGTTGTAAGTAAAGCTCGGAGGGACGCTGAGGCGCACGTCGACCGTGTCGCGCTTGTTGAGGAAGACCTGGTAGGACTGGACCACGCCGGTCGGCCCCATCGAGCTTGCGTCGTTGAAGGGGCTGCCCAAGACCGTGAGCGGCGCACCCTCGAACTCCACGGCGTAGGACGGCGCGACGTTGTTGAGGATCTCCGAAACGAAGTAGGTGTCCGAAGCGCCCACGGCCCCGCCGTCGACCGCGAGGACCGAAAGCGGCGAGCGAGTGTAGAAGTTGCCGAGCGGGTCGTAGGCGAGCAGGGCGCCGGAGGTCGAGTTGCGGCGCAGTTCCGCGCGCAGGTCGCCGGAGTTGCCGGCCTGCTCGTAGAGGAGCGTGCCGGCGACCGACCAGGTGCCGGCCGCACCCGTGAAGGAGTGGTCGTCGCGCGGACTTGCGCCGTCAAGGGAGTCAAGGAGCGGGGTGTTGTCGGCAAGGGGCAGCGCGCCGGCAAGCGGCAGGGCCGGCAGGAGCGCGCCGAGTACGATGAGGAGCGTTGCGCCAGCCGAACCCATGCGGTGGGTGCCAGACACGTTCGAAGAAAGGCCCCCTTCAAGCGCGAGCGCAAAAACTCCGGAGCGGTTATAAAGGCTGGCAAACCGGCGGGGGCGCGTGTTCTTCGATTCGAGGCAAGGTGAGTCAAGGGGGGGGCGCTCACGCGCCGCGCGCCCATTCCTTGTGAACGTTTGCCATGAGTGAACTAGGGCACTAGCGCCTCCCATCCCCTGCTGGGGATACGTTTAATTCGCGCGCGTGGGCATGAGCGCCCGGTTCGTTTCGGGGGCGTCGCGAGGGCCTATTGCTCACCCTTCGACGCACCCTTGACAGCGCAAGCGGACGGAAAGGGGGAGCGAATGTGGTCTCGGTGGAAGTGATCCTCTGGCTCTCGGTCGCGCTCGTGGGCTTCGGGATTCTGCTGATCTCCTTCCTCGGCGGCGGCGACGGCGACGCCAGCGGGGATATGGGCGGGGGCCACGAAATGGCGGGTGCCGAAAGTCCCGGGCTCTCACCTGTTTCAACTCCGATGATCGCCGCGTTCCTCGTGACGGCCGGCGGCACAGGAGCGATCCTCGCGGGGACCGGCAACGACCCGCTCGTCGTCGTGGGCTGGGCCGTCGCCCTCGGCGTCGTGGTCTTCCTGGGCACTTTCATTTTCGTCGCCAAGTTCCTCGTCGATGCGCAGTCCTCGTCACTCGTCAATGAGAAAGAATACGAGGGCAAGACGGGGGTCGTCACCGAGACGATTCCCGAGGACGGAATGGGGGCGGTCGCCCTAACCGTGCGCGGCACGAGGTATGTGGTGAGCGCCAGGGGCTCCGGGCGGAAGATCGCCATGGGCACCGAGGTCCTCGTTAAGCACGTGGCTAACTCCGTGGCATCAGTTGAAGAGCTAAAGTCCGTTTGAAGGAGAGGATCGTATGGCAGGCGAAGAGTTCCTTTTGATTGCAGTGTTGATCGTCGTGGGCATTTTCCTCACCGTGGGGATCTATGCGGGCCGCTACAAGCGCGTGCCAACCGACCAGGCGATGGTCGTCTACGGCAACAAGAAGGGGGACGTAGGATTCACCATTGTCGGAGGCGGCGGTGGCAAGTTCATCATCCCCATCAAGGAATCGTACAAGTTCATGTCGCTCGAGGTCCAGACGCTGCTTATCCGCGTCCAGGACGTGATCACGCGCTCGGGTGTCCCGGTCACCGTTGACTGCGTGGCCCAGATCAAAATCTCCTCCGAGAAGACGAAGCTGAACGTCGCGGCCCAGCAGCTCCTCAACAAGCCGACGAACGAGATCTCGGGGATGGCCGAGCAGACGATCACGGGGCACGTGCGCGGGGTTTGCGCGACCCTGGAGGTCGAGGGGATCAACTCGGACCGCGACGCTCTCTCGTCGAAGATCCGCGAGGTCGCGGTGCCCGACCTCGGGAACATGGGGCTTGAGATCGTCTCGCTCACGGTGAAGGACATCGCCGACCAGGTTGGCTACCTCGAGGCGCTCGGCAAGCGCCGGACGGCGGAAGTCAAGCGTGACGCGATCATCGGCGAGTCCGCGGCCCGCCGCGACGCGATCATGCAGTCGGCCGAGTACGACAAGCAGGGGCAGCAGGCCCGGTTCGAAGCCGACGCCTCGATCGCCGCGGCCCAGCGTGACCGCGACGTGAAGGTCAACCAGTACCAGTCGCAGGTCGAGATGGAGCGCGCGAACAAGGAGATCGCTTTCGACCTGCAGGACCGCATCCGCAGGCAAGAACTCGTCCAGGCCGAGGTGCAGATCCAGATCAAGGAGAAGGAGAAGCAGATCGACCTCCAGCAGAAGGAGATCGAGAGGAAGACGAAGGAAGTCGAGTCGACGATCCGCGTGCCGGCAAAGGCCGAGGCCGACCGGCTGGCCACGATCGCCGAAGGCGACCAGCGCGCGACCGTGCTGCGCGCCACCGGCGACGCGCAGGCGACCTTCGCGCGCGGCAAGGCGCAGGCCGACGTCATCCAGGTCCAAGGAGAGGCGAACGCGAACATCATCCGCGTGACGGGTGTCGCCGACGGCGACAAGACGCGCGCGATCGGCATTGCCGAGGCCGACGTCATCAAGGCGAAGGGTCTCTCGGAGGCCACGGCGATCGAGGCGACGGGGAAAGCGACGGCCGAGGCCATGATGAGGAAGGCCGAGGCGTGGTCGAAGTACCAGGACGCCGCGAAGCTCCAGGTCGTCGTCGAGGGCCTGCCGAATATCGTGCGCGAGATGGCCCAGCCGCTTGCCGGGACAGACAAGCTCATCATGATGTCCGGCTCCGGCGGTCCCGCGGGGCTTGTGGAAAACGTCGCCCAGGGCGCGCTCAAGGCCTCTGCGATGCTCGAGTCGATGACGGGCGTGTCGCTCGGACAGCTCGTGCGCGGGGTGGCCTCGGGCGGCGCGGGCGGCGGGATGGGCCGGCTGGTACAGCTCGCTGGCGACGCTGGGATCGATGTGACGAAACTCACGAACGTGCTCGGCAAGCTCTCGGACGACGAGGTGCGCAACATCCTGCGCAACCTGTCGGCGGCCGGCGAGCTGGTGGACGACGTGGCCAAAGAGGGCAAGGGGAAGAAGTAGGGCGACGGGCCGCTGACCACTCCACATACGCGTGGCGCGTCCCATCGAGAGGCGGGGACGTGGGACTCGGACTGCACGCTCCAAATGGTAGGCCGCCCGACCGGCGCGCCGAGCCCCGGTAACGCGTTGTGATCGTCCATTGCGATAATCGGTTATCACAATCGGTTATGGTAGCCAGGCGACGAAATGGCGGGAGGATCCGTCCGGCCGCCTGCCCGGCCGCCCTAGGATTCCTGATGTTTTGACGCCCCCGAAGCGGGCCGCCAGGGGTGAGCGCACTCTTTATCCCCCGGCTCCTCGTCCCCAAAACGATGTCCGGCCTCAAAGGCAAAGTCGCGGTTGTGGCCGCCGGCCACTCGCGCTGGGGCATCCGCAACGCAACCTGGCGCGAGCTTGCCCAGGAGGCGGGCCGGGAGCTCTTCAAGGCGTTGCCGAACCTCGACCGGAAGGACGTCGACTCCCTCTTCGTGGGAGCCGCGGAACCCGAGCGGTTCGCATTCCAGTCGCACGTGGCGCCCCTCGTGGCCGACATGCTCGGCATCAAGCCCTCGCGGGTCGTGCAGCGCACGGAACTCGCATGCGCCTCCGGGCAGAGCGCCGTGCGCTCCGCAGCGATGGCCGTCGCCACCGGCCTCTCCGAGGTCGCCCTTTGCATCGGCATCGAGAAGATGAATCTCCCGAACATGGCCGAGGCCCAGACCTCGATGGCCTGCGTGCTCGACCGCGAGTTTGACGGGCCCGCGGGCGCTTCAGCGCCTCCCTTCTTCGCGCTCACCGCGCAGCGCCACATGCATGAGTACGGCACGACCGAGGAGCAGATGGCGCTCGTCTCGGAGAAAAACCACCAGAACTCGACCTCGAACCCCTACGCGCAGTTCCAGAAGCCTGTCCCCAAGTCGAAGGTGCTCTCCTCGAGGATGATCGCGCCGCCGCTGAAGCTTTTCGACTGCTCGGGGATCACCGACGGCGCGGCCGCGGTGCTCGTGACCTCCGCGGAGCGCGCGAAGGAGTTCACCGACCAGGCCGCATACATCCTCGGCTCAGGCCAGAGCGCGATAGGCGGCAACCTCGCAAACCTCGCGTCATGGACAACCTGGGAGCCCGCAGTCATCGCCTCGCGTGGGGCCTACAAGATGGCCGGCATCGAACCTTACGACCTCGACTTCGTCGAGTCGCACGACTGCTTCTCGATCTCCGAGATCATCGAGTACGAGGACCTTGGCTTCTGCAAGAAGGGCGAGGGTGGCAAGTTCATCGAGGACGGGAACCCCTACATCGGCGCGAAGATCCCCGTCAACCCGCGCGGCGGGCTCCTCGGAATGGGGCACCCGCTCGGCGCCACGGGGATCTCGCAGATCTGCGAAGTCCTCTGGCAGTTCCAATCGAAGGTCCCGAAGCAGCGCCAGGTGGCCGGCGCCGAGCTTGCGATGACGCACAACCTGTCCGGTGCCGCCAACGTACACAGCTGCCTCGTTTGGGGCCGCTCGCCGAGCGTGGGGGGCTGATAGCACGAGCACTCGCACGTCGGCCCACGACACCGCGGCGGCCGGCAAGCCGGAGGCCAAACTCCCGCCCGCAAACCCCGTCCCCGAACCGCTCCCCTACCTCCTCGACTTCTACCCGCAGGAGGACGCGGCCTTTACGCAGATCTCGCCCTTCTTCGACGCCCTGAAGGAGGGCCGGTTCGTCACCTCGTACTGCAAGAACTGCGACAAGCTACACTTTCCGCCGCGCATCGCCTGCGACGCGTGCACCATCGAAGAGCTGGAGTGGCGGGAGATCTCGAAGAAGGGGCGCATCTACGCCTTCACCGCGATGATGCTGGGGGCGCCGATGGGGATGGAGCAGGACGTGCCGTTTCCGATCGCCGTCGTCGAGGTCGAAGGGACGCCCTTCAAGATCCTCGCGCGCATCGACGACGCGAGGTTCGAGGACCTCAAGATCGGCCAGGCCGTGGAGCTCAAGGTGCACAGGCTCGCCGACGGGCGCGTGTTCTACCGGTACAGGCTCCCTACAGCATAGGGCCTTTTTGCCCAGTGGGCCCGGGCTGATTATTCGAGGGTTTGAGGATTACTCTCGCGTGGGGTTTATCCGGCGGCTGATCGCCCTGCTGCGACGTGCTCCCCAACATTCATTGGACGGACAGTGCCCGCGATCATGTCCGGCGACACGGCGTCTCGGAATCCGAGGTCGAGGCTGCCATTTGGGGCAGTCCGAGATACGTGCGGAGGGTAGGGGAGCGGGCGACGGTGATTGCGGGTACGAATGGCCGAGTGCTCTTCGTGGTCGTTGAGGAATCGAAGCAGGCGGGGGACGCCTTCGAGGTCGTTACAGCGCGCGAGGCGACCGACGGGGAGAAAGCCTTATTGTCGCGCCGTGGGAAGGGGTTCCGATGAAAAGGGTCCGTGTCCGCTCGATGGAGGAGTTCCGGGCGCTGCCCGAAGGCGAGTGGGTCGAGGTGATTGGCGGAATGAAGTGGAGCATCCCGGAAGAACCCGTACGTGTGGAAAGGGGCAAGCTCGTCGTCGAACTTTCGAAGGGCGTGCGAAAAGCGTTCAAGGCCAAGCCCGGTGATACGCTGGAAGCGGAAATCTCTGGCAAATCGCTCGTGGTGACCCGGCGGCGCTCGAAGCGGAGCCGGCAAGCCGGCTGAGACAATCCGGCGCCGGGGGTCGAAGAAAGCCCCCGGTCGACCGGCGGACGAAATCCAAGCCTGTTCGACAACCCTCAAATAGCCAGCGCGGGCGATCTTTGACCCTCAAGGTGGCTCTGAAATGCGTAAGCCGTTGGCCCTCCTTCTTGCCGCGGCTTTGCTCGTCCCGGCGGGCGCGGTTGCCTTTCCCGCCGCCTCTGCGGGCGAGGGCCCCACGGCCCTCTCGGTCGTCCCCGTGAGCGAGGTCACCAGCCTGCGCTACAGCGCGCGCATCGCGCAGGCCGCCTATTCACCCGACGGCCTCTACCTTGCAATCGCCGTTGCCGCCGGCCCGGTCTTCATCCTGAACGCTACGACCCACGCCGAGGTGCGCAGCATCTCGACGCCCGCGGCGTGGGTCCAGGTCTCGTCGATTTCCTGGGGGCCGAATTCGGACAAGGTCGCCGTGGGCTACCAAGCCGGCGCCGTTGCGGTCTACCGGATCCCTTTCGGGCCGAGCCCGTGGTTCAACCAGAGCCTCTCCTTCGACGTCCGGGGGGTTGCGTGGTCGCCGGACGGCCGCTTCCTCGCGGTCGGCATTGTCCACTCGATCTACGTGTTCTGGGGTGCGGACGGCACGCGCAACGCGACGCTGCTGCTCGAGTACGGCGGGTCGCAGCCTGCGGGGCTCTCGTGGTCGCGCGACTCCGAGTATGTCGCGCTCGGCCAGCAGGCGTACTCCCCCACGGGCGCGATCGTGGCAATCTTCGAGACGCGGACGTTTTCGAAGGCGCTCGGGTGGCGGTGGATCGGCCCGGGGATGGACAGCGTCGCCTTCGATGGCCGCGGGCAGTTCCTGTCGGCGCAGCTCGGGGGCTCCCGCGTCGAGGTGTGGGAAGTGCGCAACTGGTCGCTCTATGCCAACATCTCGGGCCTCTCGGGGATCGAGCAGTCGGCCTGGAGCGCGGACGGCTCGAGGCTCGTGACGCTTGAAACGGAACCCTCGGCCGCACCCAACCAGACGGCGGACTACGGCGGCTTCGAAGCCCTGCGCCTCGGCGGAGGCGCGAGCAACTCGAGCGCCATGGCCGCTTCCCCCGACGGGCGGCGCGTGGCCGTTGGCTACTCAGACGGCACCCTGCGCATCCTCTCCGTCGGCGGCGAGCGGCTCTTCGACGACCTCACGCCCCTTACGGCCACCACGGGCGACCCCCTCGCGTTTTCGGTCCGCTCCACGGCGGCCGGTCTCGTCCAAGTGACCTACCGCGACTCGCGGGGCGGCCCCCCTACGGTGGCATCGCTCGCGGCAACCGGAGACCTCCACACGCTTACAATCACCGTCGCCCCGGACTGGACCGGCCCCCTCCTCTATCGCTTCACACAGAGCGCGAACGCGCTCACGTCCCCCGAGCGGCTCGTCCGGGTCTCCGACAACGACGCCCCCGTGCTCCTCGCCTGGAATTTCACGCGCTCCGGGGGCCTCGGGGAGACCGCGACCGCGACGGCCACGGCCGGGGACAACGTGCGCCTCGCTTCCGGCAGCTTCCAGCTCGCCGTCGACGGTGCGCTTGCGGCGTTCGCGTCGGCCGGCGACAACCAGACGCTCTCCTTCTCGCTTGTCGTGCCGCTCTCCCCGCAAAACCGCTCCGTGCGCCTCGAGCTTGACGCCACCGATACCTCCGGCAACGGCGGCCTCGTCTTCGAGACCGTCATCCTGCTCACCGACCTCATCGCGCCGCGGTTCGGCGCCGACCTCTCGCTCCCGGGGACGGCGGGCGGGCGCATTCAGCTTGGCACCGTGGCCAGCGACGAGCGTACGCCGCCCGTTGTGACGGTCACTTGGCGGGAACTCACCGTCGATGGGGAGGGCCCGTGGCAGAACTTCACCTACGGGGCGCCCTCGCCGGGCACCTCGAGCTATGTGACAACCTTCCCCATGGGCCGATCGACCGTCGCCGTCGAGTACGCCTTCGAAGCCGTCGACGCCTCGGGCAACCGGAACCAGACGGCGACCTTTGTGCAAAGCGTCTTCGACCGGGAGCCCCCGGAGATCGTCATCGACCTCACGGACCGCGAGGCCTTCGCGGGCGACCCCTTCCACCTCGGCATCGTCGTGCGCGACAACGTGGGCACACCTTCGGTCATAGGGTACTTCCAAGAAAACGGGGGCGCCCCCGTGCTCCTCGCGCTCACGCCCTGGACGCCCTACGGCGAGGGGACCTTCGAGGGGACATTCACGGTGGGCGCCTCGTCAACGACGGTGGCCTACTGGTTCTACATCACGGACCTCGAAGACAACACGATCAACTCGGGCACGCGGACCCTGCGGGTTAAGGACAACGACGCGCCCGTAATCACCGTGCTCGAGCCGACGCTACGCGCGACGGCCGGGCAGCCCTACACCTTCCACGTGGAGGTCGCCGACCCGTCGGACGTTGGGAACCTCACGGTCTTCTACAAGCGCGCGGGCCAGGCGACCTACCTGCAGGAGGAGTTCAAGCCGGAGTCGCGAAGCTCCGCGGGGGTCCCGCACGCCCGCTTCTCCGTCGCGCTTGCCGCGCTCGGCGTCGAGACGTACCAGGACGGCCGTGACATCGAACTCCACTTCTTCGCGCTCGACGGCGCACGAAACGCCGGGACGTTGGGTTCGCCAATCGACCCAATCCGCATCCGCGTGCTCGACGGCGCGTCGCCCGTTGCGCGGTTTGCAACCGCGGGGAGCCTGTTCGGAGGGTCCCTAATCACCTTCGACGGCTCGCTCTCGTCCGACGACCTCGGCATTGCCTCCTACGAGTGGTCCGTGGACGGCCAAGTCGTTGGGAACACGACCGCGCTCGCCTGGACCTTTGCCCTGCCGGGCGACCACACGGTCACGCTGGTGGTGAAGGACGCCGCGGACAAGTCCGCGACCCAGGCGCAAACGCTTTCCGTGGAGGCGGCCCCGCCGCAGACCTCCGTGGCCGGGGGCTCGTCGCTCTTGCTTGCCGGGGTGGCGGCTGCGGTCGGCCTCGCCGCAATTGGCGCGCTTCTCTACTTGCGCCGCAAGAAGAAGCCGGAGGACTGAGGGCCAAGAGGCGCCAGCAAACTCCTTCCACCAAACAACGGGGCGCGATGAGGACTCGCGACGTGTCCCCCGCGCGAACGCTAATATAGCCGCTTTGCGCCTCGAAGCAACGAGGCTCCATGCAGCTTTCGGCAGTGGTTCGGAAAGAGGGCAAGCTCTACACCTCGTGGTGCCCTGAACTCGACGTCGCCAGCCAAGGCAAGTCCATTGAAGGTGCCCTCGAGAACCTGAAGGAGGCCGTCGAGTTGTACCTGGACGACGAGGACGCGCGCCCCGTGGAGGGCGTCCCGCTGATCACGACATTCGAGGTGGCGCATGGCAAGGCTTCCCGTCCTCTCCGCGCGTGAGGTCCTGAAGACCCTCGATCGCGCGGGCTTTGAGCGCGTGGCCCAGAAAGGAAGCCACATCCGCCTCAGGGGGCATGGGCGGGCCAGGTGCGTGTGGTCATAGTCCCCACTCACCCGGAGATCGCACGAGGCACGCTGCTTTCGATCATCCGCCAGTCGGGCCTTTCGCGGGAGCAGTTCCTCGCGTTCGTCAAGTAGCGGCTGCAGGCCGAACGCGGGCGCCCGAGTCCAATCGCAAGGAACCCTGCCCCGCCAACCTTCGCGCAGCCTCGACCTTCGCCGCGAACTTCCGCAGTTGGCGCCGCCCGCCCTCGACCTCCCGCTCCGCGCGCGCCATTTGCCTCGCAACGCTCGCCATGGACGACCCTCCGTGGCTCCCGCGAGCGGCCGCCGACGCGTGCGCCGAAAGCGTGCGAAGGGCGCCCCTAACGAAACCGCTCGAGTACCCCTTGAGTTCGCTTTCGTTGAGGTCCGCAAGCGTGCGCCCCGCGTCCTGGAGGTCGCGCACGAGGTGCCCGACGATCCCGTGGGCTTCTCGGAAGGGCACGCCGCGCTCCACGAGGTGCTCGGCAAGGTCGGTCGCGCCCGCGAAGCCCTCGTGGGGGGTCTGTGATGTTCAAAAACTAAGAGATTGATAGGTTTTCCAAATCCTACCAATTGGATAGTTTATGGAAATCCTCATATTCTGGAAGTATTGTGAACTCGCTATGCGAATCGCGTATGCAGCCCCGGGCCGCGAGCGGGTTCCCGCACGCGGGCTCCTGCGCAGCTACCTGAAGGTGGAGAGAGCCGGCAGGATCCCCGCCCGGGAGATTGCGGCGAAGCTTGGCGGCGAGAAGAGAGCGAGCGTCTTCTGTGTCGGCGCCGTCCGTGCGGGGCTCCTGTGCCGGCTGCGGTGGGGCGTGTACGCGGCCCCCTCGCGGGAGGCCGTGGCGCTCGGGATCCTTTTTCCTCCATACTACGCGCGGCTCATTTCGGTGGACAGCGCGCTGGCACGAGCCAAGATCCGCCACGCTTTTGCTTGCCTTGCCGCGCTTGATTCAGGCGCAGACTTCGTGCCGGCCGCGCCCTTGCCCGTCGTTCGGCTCGCGGACCTCGAGGCGGTACGGCGCGCGGGAGTCTTCGGCGTGGATTCGTTTTCCTCGAAGCCCGTTACGCTGAGGACGGATTCCGGCGGTGCCACATTCAAGGTCCCGTGCGCGGACCCCTGGAGCGCTGTCCGAGTACTCGCCGCTGTTGGCCTGCCTCGCGAGGCGGCGGCGGCCCGTCACATTCTGCGGGGGATGCGCCCAACGCGGGGTCAGGCCGCCCAACTCAACTCGCTGGGGCTCTCGACGCGCTCGGATGTCCTTTCAAGCGCGGACCCGAAGGTAAGGTCCCCGGCCGCGGTCGAAACCGCGAAGCGCGCCCTCGCAGAAATGGCCAGGCGAACCCTGCAGTCCGGGGGCGGTTGAACGTGGAGGAGGAACTGCCCCCCTTGAGCGTGGCCGACCAGGAGGAGGCTATTTCGTGGCTTTCCCGCGCGGTCGCCTCCGGGGGGTTTCGCCTCTTGCTCCTCGGCAGCACGGCCCTGGTCTTGGGGTGGGCCCTTCAAAAGACCAGCAAGGACGTGGACGTGCACCCCTTTCCCGTTGGGCAGCGGTGGGAGGCCTTCTTCGATCGCCTTTCGAGCGCCCTTGAGAGGGAGGGCGGCCACCTGCGGATTGAGCCCGACGGTGCGTCGATGACGGCGTTTGTGCCAACACGGGCGGGGTTGGTTCCGGTCGAGGTCATCGAGGGGCGGGAGGACTTCATCAGCCCGGCGGTCCTCGCGGACGCCGTCAGGAGCGCACGGCAGGTGGGGGAGTTTCTGGTCCCCAGCGCGGAGCACCTGCTGGTAATGAAAGCCGAGGCGTACAGCGACAGGACGGGGCCCGCTCGGGCCAAGTTCGGAGCCGACATCTTGGAGGTCGTCGCCACGTGTTTTGGGGCCGGGGCCGTGAACGAACATGAGGTCAACCGACTCCTCAACCTAAGGCCGGTGCGGAAGCGGGAGGCGATGGCGCGGGTTATCCAGGATGCCCTCGGGGCGTCCCTGCCGACTCGAACCGGGGCCAAGGGCGCGCGGCCAAGCGGACAGGCCGGGCGGCGAAAGCCCGCGCGCAAGCGGTAGGGCTGCCCCAGGCCCTGTCCGCCGGCAACTAAAATGCGAGCCTGTTAGCCTTGGCGACTTTTTCGGCGAACCGCCTCAGCTGCCGCCTCTCCACCTCGATCTCGGTCTCGGCCCTCCCCATCTGCCGTGCCACGCTCGCCTTCGACGACCCCCCGTGGCTCCCGCGCGCGGCCGCCGACGCGTGGGCCGAGAGCGTCGTCAACGCGCCCTTGCCGAACCGGCTCGAGTACCCCTTGAGTTCGGCCTCGTTGAGGTCGGCTAGCGTGCGCCCCGCCTCCTGGAGGTCGCGCACGAGGTGCCCGACGATCCCGTGGGCTTCTCGGAAGGGCACGCCGCGCTCCACGAGGTGCTCGGCAAGGTCGGTCGCGCCCGCGAAGCCCTCGTGGAAGCCCGCCGCGAGGCGGTCGCGGCGCCACTTGAGCGCGGGCAGCATCTCGGCAAAGACCTCTGCGGCGCGCGCCGAGAGGTCGAGCGTGCGGAAGAGGGCGGATTTGTCCTCCTGGAGGTCGCGGTTGTAGGCAAGAGGCAAGCCCTTTAGGATCGCGAGCAGCCCCGCAAGGTCGCCGATGGCGAGCGCCGCGCGCCCGCGCGTGAGTTCGGCCACGTCGGGGTTGCGCTTCTGCGGCATGATCGAGGAGCCGGTCGAGAAGGCGTCGGGGAGCTCGATGTAACCCAGCGCCTCGCTCGACCAGAGGACGACCTCTTCCGACAGCTGGGAGAGGTGGACAAGCGCCATCGTCGCGGCAAATGCCGCGTCGGCGATGTAGTCGCGGTCCGAGACCGCGTCGATCGAGTTCGGCGAGGGCCTCGAGAACCCAAGCAGCTTCGCCGTGAAGGCCGGGTTCGTGCGAAGCGTCGTGCCTGCAAGCGCGCCGGCGCCAAGGGGCGAGGCGTCGGCCCGCTCGAGGGCCGCCCGGACGCGGTCGGCGTCCCGCGCAAACTTCTCGCGGTACGCGAGCAGGTGGTGGGAGAAGAGGACGGCCTGCGCGGGCTGGAAGTGCGTGCGCCCGATCATCGGCACGCCTTCGTGCTCGGCCGCGAGCGCGACGAGCGCCTCTTCGAGTTCGATGAGCTCGCCCCAGAGGTCCACGAGCCCTTCCCGTGAAGCGAGGCGCGTGTCGAGCGCGACCTGGTCGTTGCGCGAGCGCGCGGTGTGGAGCTTCTCGGCGGGCCGGCCCACGCGTTTCTTGAGGAGCGCCTCGACATTCATGTGGATGTCTTCAAGCACCGGGTCGAGGACGAGCTTGCCCGCCTCGGCGTCGCGGTAGAGCCGCTTGAGCCCTGCGACGAGCGCGCGCTCCTCACCCTTCGTGACAAGGCCGCACTTTCCGAGCATCCTCGCGTGGGCGATCGAGCCGATGATGTCCCACCGCG
>Ga0209751_10001731_pt1 | contig 22123 bp, 48 predicted proteins | sample RifCSP13_1_FD_184019 | JGI IMG/M metagenome (GOLD analysis project Ga0209751, IMG submission 184019) | Soil microbial communities from Rifle, Colorado - Rifle CSP2_sed 13_1 (SPAdes) (version 2) | ecosystem: Environmental > Terrestrial > Deep subsurface > Rock core/Sediment | place: Rifle...
TGCTACTCCTCACGACGAGACGCCGGGAGGAGTAGCAGCACCATGAAGCATCCACTGGACAGCGACGACAGCGGCGGCATACCCGAGGAGACGCCGAGCCCCGAGGACTTGTCCCGAGAGGCCACTGACGGCGCTACAGTGGCGTGGGTCAAGGACTTTATACGGGTAGGGCTGCGCCAGCACGACCGCATGTGCTCCGCTCGGCGCGCTGTCCGCCGTTGGACGCTTTGGATCGCCGCCATCTCAGGGGCGATCATCGTGTTTCAGTTCGGGTGGCTCTACGCGGGGCGAACCATCATCCGCGAAACAGTGCGGGACGTGGTGCGCGAGGAACTGGCCGGGCGCGTGCTCGTGTCGCGCACGGAGGCCGCGCGGGCGAAGATGGCAGTTGCGGCCCCGTGGTCACCGCTGCCGGCGGCGCAGGCCGGGCAGGTGGCTCCGTGAGCGACGCTGGCGTTACCGCGATTCTCGCCGAGCTGGCCGTCATCCGCGAGGACATGGCCGCGCTCAACAAGCGCATGGACGCGCTCACCGCTGCGCACGCTGCCTGCGTGGCCCACTGCTGGGTCGGGAATCAGGCACAACTCGTGGCGAAGCTGAAAGGGGAAGGATGAGCATACTGAGCGTCGTCATTGTCCTGCTCGTGATTGGGGTGCTGCTGTACCTCGTGAACAAGTACATCCCGATGCAGCCGCCGTTCATCGAGATCATCAACGTGGCGGTCATCTTCGCCGGGGTCTTCGGCGTGGTGTTGTGGCTGCTGTCGGGGGCGCGTCTGCCGCGAGTGCGATGAAGCGACACGCGAAATCGTGCAACTGCCGAGGCTGCCAGAAGCGGCCACTGCCCCCCGATGTGCTGGCCTCCGCGTTGCAGGACCGCTGCCACAAAGAGACGGGCAAGACGCGGCCGGGCCGCAGTATCCGCACGCCAAGGGAGGCGGCGAAGTGAAGCGCCGCAAGCTGCAAGGGAAGGCGCTGGCGGCTGCGATGGTAGCGGACAAGCACTTCCGCGATGGGGTTGAACGTGGCCTAGCTGACGTAGAGGCCGGGCGCGTATCGCCCGTGCCCGATGTCATCTACAGGGAGCCGCAGGACATCGATGGCCTCGGCAAGCTGCTGAGTAGGGGAGATCAGATTGAAGCGATAGACCTTGGTCCGTTTGCGCAATACGCCGACGACGACACAGAGGAAGGATGAAGCGACCATGACGAGAGACATCGCGATCAAGTGCCCGGTGTGCTTGGGCAAGTGCAAGGACGAGCACGGCCAGGACTGCAAGCCGTGCGGAGGCAAGGGCATCCTGTGGGGCAAGGAGACCGACGACGCGCCCGCCTCGCCGGTGTTCGTGCCGCAGCCGTACCCGTACCCTGCGCCTTGGCCGTGTCCGCCTGTTCCTTGGTATCAGCCGCCAGCCATCTACACCCATTGGGTGAACACCTGCGTTTCCCCCGACGCCTCGGTGCAATACTCGTGAGCCGCCCCACCGCCCTAACGCCCGAGCAAATCCTCTCCGAGGTGCGGCCCGAGCACGTCGAGATATGCCCGACGTGCGGCGAAGATCGCGACGGTGGGCTCAACTGCTCAAACGGTTGGCACGTGGAACATCCGCGCTTGGTGCTAACCGTGGCACAGGAGTGGGCCACATGAAGCGCCGCAAGCCCATCGACGAGCAAGGGCACGAACCCGCGCATACCCTCGGCGGCAAGGCGAGGGAATGCCTCAAGTGCCATGACGTGCGCCTGAGGGGCCAGGACTGGCGCCGGCCCTGCCCGCCGAGCGCGGCGGATGCGCACGAGAGAAAGTATCGGGGGGAATGATGAGGCACGGCCGCCGCGACGGTACGCACGCCGAGGTCAGGCAGGAGCTGCGCGACCTCGGGGCGTCCGTGGCCGACACGGCAGATGTCGGCGACGACTTCCCCGACCTCGTTGTGGGCCTGGCTGGCCATGACTTCCTCGTCGAGGCCAAGGCCGCGAAGGGCAAGCTGTCCGACGGTCAGAGCGAATTCGCACGCACCTGGCGAGGCGCGCCCGTGGTCGTGCTGTGGTCGCGAGCAGAGGCCCGCGAATGGTTGATCCGCACGCGGCACGCGCTGCACCTGGCGGCGTGGCACACGTCCCAGGCGTCGCGCACCCTGACCCCCGTGGTCGTGCCGCTCGTCACCGAGACGGCCGAGCGGGTCGACGGGCGCCACAAGGGAGTTACCCCGAGAGGAGGTTGAGCAGCATGAACCTACTCACAAAGCAGATCACCACCGAGGCTCACCGTTACATCGGCCTGAAGGAGACGAGCCGCAACAGTGGCCCCGAGATCGACTTGTGGCTCCGACGGGTTGACCAGAAGCCGGGCGCTTCGTGGTGCGCGGCGTTCGCCTGGTGCATGCTCGATGATGCTATCACGACGCTGGGGCTGACCAACTACCTGCCCCCGACGGCGAGCGTACACCGGCTGTTCGAGCGCGCCCGCCAGTTCCACGCGTGGTGGCCCGAGCCGGGGCCGGGCATGATATTCGGCATCGACCACGGCGGCGGACTCGGCCACTGCGGGATCGTGATCGATGTCGACGGCGTACACCTCGCGACCATCGAGGGCAACACCAACAAGGCCGGCGAGCGCGAGGGTAGGTACGTGCTCGTGCGAACACGCGCGGCGAAGGAATGCACACTGGGCTACCTCGACCCCGGGCTGTTGCTCGTGGGGCAGACGTGCGACGAGGCACACCCGGAGAATGGCTGATGAAACGCGACCCCGACCTGGTCACCCTGATACTCAGCGCGCAGGCCAAGGCCCGCAAAGCGCGGCGTCTACGTTCGTTCCTACTCGCCTACGAGTCGGAGCGCGACAAGGGCGTGGCGTTGCGGTCTGCACTGCGCACGGCACTTGAATACGTTGGCCTCGGAACAAAGGAGAAATGACGATGAAGATCAACCTCAATACAATCCTCGCGCTCCTCGGCTGCCTCGGCGTATTCGCGCCCGACATCGCCGCGGTAGCCTCCACGCTGGCGGAGCTGCACATCTCCTGGCTGGTGCCCGTCGTGCGCGGCCTCGGCTTGCTCGCGGCGTTCTGCGCGGCGGCTCCGCTGCTCATCCCGAAGCTGCGCCCGTTGCTGGCCCTGCTCGGGCTCGCGACCCCGCCAGGCGCGCCGGCACCGTGGGTTCCCGGTAAGCCCGGCGACCCGGTGCTGACGGACGCACCCGCCACGACCGCCACCGGGGCGACGCCGGTCAAGCCCGTGCTTGTTCAGGCTGTGCCGTTGCCGCGCGCCGATGACACCCCCGTCACCGTCGAGAATCCGACCGGCGGGCAGAAGGCGGGGCGGTAGTGGCGGCCATCGGCGCAAGCTCAGACGGGGTAGAGAGACATCCACCTAAGGCCCACCGGGAGACGTACAACATCGACGATTGGGACGGCCTCTGCCAGGTCTGCCACAAGCGGCCCGGCACCGAGGAGGTCCACGGCGTGCCCGGTGGCCTAAGCCACGAATGCCGCCAATGCATCGTCGAGGCCCAATTGAAGCACGCCCGCGAGCAAGCGGCGCGCATCCAGGAACTTGAGAAGGAACTCGAACAACTCACAACGAAAGGACCGTCATGATCGAAAAGCACCTCCGCAGCATTCAGATCCTCATCCTCGCCGTCGGGCTCTCCATCGGCGGGTACTTCGCCGCGTGCGCCCACACGACGCCGGGGCAGTTCAAGGACGCCATCGTGACCTGCACGTTGGAGAACAGCCAGAACCCGCAGGCGAGCGCGGCCGTCACCAACTGCTTGATCGGTGCCGTCTCGGGCAACTATGCGGCCTGCCTCTCTGGGCTCGTCACCGCCGGTTACTGGACCGTCGAGGAAATCGCATGTGTCGTCCGCCGGCTCGCGACCGAGAGCGCACAGCGGATCAACGCCGGCCAGGCAACCGACGCCGACAGGACCGTGCTCGACAACGCGAACCAGTGGCTGAAAGACAACCAGATTCGCTTTCGGTAGCGCCATGGAGCTCGGGCTCAAGGGAGACAAGCAAGATCCGAAGGGGCGCACACTCAAGCTCGGCGACTTCCTTGTGCCCGAGGCGTTCGCCGTCGTGGTCAACGCCGACCTGGCGCTGGACACCCCGCCCGACCGCGACCCGCTCGGGAACGATGCCGTTGGAAACTGCGGCATCGCCGGGCCGGGCCACTTCGCCCGCTGGGAGGACGCGCGCTGCGGGCTCGCAACCGCCATCGACGCGGCGGCGGTCCTGCGCGAATACGAGGCGTTCGGGTACGTGCCCGATGACCCGAGCACGGACAACGGCGTGTATGCCTTGGACGTGTTCAAGCGGTGGCGCTCGGTCGGGATGTTCGGCCGCCAGATTGAGGCGTTCGCGCAGGTCGACTACTTCGACGCGGCCCAGGTGCAGGCCGCCGTGTTTCTCCTCGGCGGCTGGTTTGCCTGCTACAACCTCCCGCGCTCGGTGCAGGGGCTCGACTACTGGGACGTCGAGGAAGACGACGGCGGGTCGTGGGGCGGTCACCTCGTCTGGCACGACGGCACCGACACCTGCAACTCATGGGGCCAGCGAATCCTGGTGACGCCGCGATTCCGCTCGCGTTACTGCTTCGACGGCTATGCGGTCGTGAGCCAGCACGGGCTACGCCAGGGGCTCGGATTCGGCGGGCTCGACCTGGACAAGATGCGGGCGGCCCTGGCGGTTGTCACCGGGTAGCCCGTGACGGCCCTCCTCGAGCACCTCGGCGCCGTCCTGCTCAGCCTGGCGGCCGTCGTGGCGATGGTCAGGCTGGCGGGGAGAGGGTAGACAGCGCGCGCGGGATGTGGCATCATCCGGATTGCGATGCTCAACAATCCTGCGACCCCCAGATGGACCGCGTGCTCCGCCCAACCGTTGAGCTCATGCGGGCGAGCTGAGCGCGCGGCCCTTCTGGGGACCGGAGATGTGAAGTCATGAAGCTCAAGCGGTTGCCGAGTGGGTACTTATTGGCACGGTGGTCGAGAAACCTGTGGATCCAGTGGCCATCCGATCGCGCGCCGGAACTAGCTGACGGGTTTGGGTGGGTGACGGCAAAGCATGTCGCGGAGGCCCTGTCAGCATGGAAGGCGTGCAATGAGTAGCCGCAAGAAGTCAGACGGCAGCGTTAATTGAAGTCGCGTTGGTCTACAGCAAGATCGACGAAGCCGCCGCCGAGGTTCACCCGGCCTTCAAGCAGGGGGTAACCTACCGCGCCTCGCCCCGCTCGACCGCCGCTGACCACCGGCTCCGTGGCGAGAGGGTAGACAGCGCGCGCGGGATGTGGCATGCTGATTGGCATGCGAGACACCATCAACCTGATCCGTCGTGATCGGCCGCGTGCGCGCCCTCGGTGTCTCGCAAATGCTGGGCAGCTCGTGCGCGGTCGTTCTCGCCGGGTGAGGTGAAGACCATGACCGACCGTCTTAGGATCTGGCATTCGATGAGCCCAGAACGACGCGACTACGATCGATTCGTCGCCCGCAGGGTGCCACACGGTTTACCGGCGCGCGAACGAATGATGGCAGAAACTGCCGGTGGACTCGCCGCCAAGAGGGCGATGCTTGATCGCGACAACGAAGAGCGCGGGTGTTCGTGCCATCTGTCGGCTCCGTGTTCGTGGTGCGAGTCGCTGACGGAGGAGGAAGCGTCGGCGGTGTGGAACGGCGGCATGGACGCTCTGCGCGCGTTGCGGGCCGAAGCTGCGGCGAAGGAGCCCGGCTGATGTGCACCTGGGGAACCGAGAAGACCATCCAGATCACGCAGACCATCACCGTCGACGCCTGCATTGCTGCCGAGATTGTGGCGCTGAACGCGGCCGGCGTGCGGACCGTCGGCTCGTGCTGCGGGCACGGCAAGGGGCCGTCGCTGGCGCTGCTTGCCCCGTCGTCGTACGCGCGGGCGCAGGAGCTTGGGTACTATCCGCAGTGGGTCGGGAACGCTGACGATACCGGGTGCTGGGGAATCAGCATTGGCGCAGGGCTATCGAAGTCGCTGCGTAGGTTCCTCGCAGGAGAAGAGAAGGCGCCCGTCTCATGCTCATGCAGGGGCCACGGCGACGCCTGCATGTGCGACGACTGCAAGCTGCGCGGGTTGGAGATGGCGGCGGACGCGCGTGAGGAGGCAGACCGCAAGGCGCGCCCGGATGAAGTCGACCGCAGCCAACTGCGCGCGACGCCAGAAGAGGTCGAGGCGCTCAAGCGCCAAATGGCCAAACTGCGCGGAGAGGAGAAATAGGGCCAGGCCATCGCCAAGAAAACGAAGTACAACGAGGGGCGGCCGTACAAGCACGGGAAGAGGTGCTGACCATGCATCCTTTCCCGGCATTGGCGTCTCGCTGCCGTGCCCGTCCGGCCGGCCCAATGCTGTGGGCGGCCCCTACTGTAGCGCCCACGGCGGCCAGGAGCGTGCTCAGCGCGAGGCCGAGACATCGTGGGACTACGTGGCACCGACGTGTGTGGGCGACGCCGAGGCTGTCCTGTCGGCCGGCTGCGCGTCGCTCGACAGCCGCAACGTCTACGTGGTGCTCCGCCAGGAGGGCTCGCGGTGGCTCGCGTGGCTCGGCATCGGCGGCCACATGGTCGGCGTGCATGCGCCGGGCAGCCGCCCCCACCGGAAGCACCACGAGGCTAAGGCGGACTACCTGCGCCGCTGTGAGGCTGGCGGGTACGCATTTGCCACGCGCGCGGCGGCCGAGGCGGAGGGCGTGCGGGTGTGGAGCCACACCATCGAGCGCGACGTGGAGGACATCACGCGGCGGCGCGGCGGCACGCTCGCGTGGGGTGTGCCGGTCGAGCCGCGCGCCGAGCCCATCGTCATCGACGCCACCGGGAGAAATGCGTGGGACGTGGTGGGGGACGCGCGGACTGCGACGGTCGAGACGTCGCGCGTCTGCACGGCATGCGAGTCGAGTGCCACCGGGCGCTGCCACGCCCACCGATAGTCACTCGACCGCCACCGGCCCCGGCGTCCCGTCGCGCGCATCGAGCGCCGCCGGGATGCGCTCGCGCTCGAGCCGGGCTCGTTCGGCGCGCGGGCAGTCGGTCCTGCCGCAGTGGGGACAGCGCTCGTCGACCAGGGACCAGAGGATGAGCCTTTCCATGGCGGTTTGATGCCGTGATGGGCGAGCGGTGGCGGGTGTGTACATTTTGCTAGCAAAGCGTCCGCATTCGGTCCACAATCGAGTTATGGGTGCTGCCATGACGCGAATGCTAGAAATCGTGATAGAACCTGGGGACCAGAAGGTCATCGTCAGGCTGGACGAGAAGCGGCCGGACAAGGCAGAGCTTGAGATCCGGCGCGAGGACGGGGAGCCGCTGCGCACCGTCGAAACATTGCGGCAGGTGGCGGCGTGACGTCCGCATTCGATGCGCTTCAGAGCAGGCAGAAGGTTAGGGAGATAGCCGCCAAGGCCAGGGCAGACGAGCGCACAGTCAGAAGGGTTCTGCGCGGGGAGGGACCCAGGAATGCGGCGTACGAACGAGTGGTTGAGGCGATGGCTGCGGTTAGCACCGACCCCCCGCCGCCTCCAACGTTCGTCAGGTTCGGGGAACTTGGGGAGCGAGAAATAGAATTCATCGAGGATGGCCGAACCATCGGGGCGTATGTTCTCATGGACCCCAGGGATCAAACGGTCCGATACGTTGGGGCGAGTGAGAAGGTGAGCAAGCGACTGTCCTGGCATCTGGTCGACCATGCAAACGCGGAGAAGTGGGGATGGATAGTAGAACTGCGCGAATTGAACCTGCGGCCCGTCCTGATCGTGATTGAGTCTTCCGCCAGGGAGACGGCCCACCTCGTCGAAGAAAAATGGATATCTGCGTATCTCGAAATGGGAACCCTGTATAACCAGAAGGACTCCGGTTACCAATTCCGCAGACAGCGATCGCTCTCCATGGAAAGGTTTCGCGGGACGTCCTTCGCGTCCCTGGCTTCTGACGGATGTTTCATAGGGGACTTTGCAAAGGTCGCGCGCGTCCGCGTCGCTGCGGTAAGAAACCTCTTGTCTGGTCAAGAGGTTTGGCCAAAAACCTACGCGAGCATTAGGAAGGCAGCCGCTGAGATCGGCGTTGTCGATTTGCCGGAACCTGCGGATAGGGCTCCAAGGGGAACGCCCAACGGAAAGCGTATCGCAGAACTTGAGGCCGCCTGCGCCGCCAAGGACGCCGAGCTGGCCGCCCTGCGAGCCCGCGTGGCCGAGCTGGAGGCCGAGCGCCAGGCGTCCGATGCGGCGCTGGCCGTGGCGCTGCTTCCCGCCGCCGGGCTCGGCGCCGAGTTCGTCGAGGCGGCACAGGCCGCCCTCGAGCCGCGCACCGATGCGGAGATTCGAGGCTACATCGAGGACATCGAGGGGACACGGCCAGCGCCCGAGCTGGAGCCGCCACGACCACCGCGCCCGCCCGCGCACTGCCACGTCAGCCTGGAGTGCGACGGCGTCGACTTGTTGGCGGGGTAGTCGGCACACCATGTGCAGCACTGACTGGCGGAGGACCACATGATCTCATCGCGAGTCAAGCCACGACATGCCGACTACCCCGCCAAGCTGCCCGGCGTCAAAATCGAGAAAGCCACAGAGGTACGCCTGCTAGCGCTGTGTGACGCGACTGGCAAGACAATGAGTGACATCGTGCGCGAGGCGCTGGCGCGATACCTGCACGACGCTTCCCAGGCGTGACACTTCTGCGCACCGCAGTGCAACGTTTGCATAGCGAAAGTGACGTTACGTGGCTGACCCAAATCTATGCAATGCGCATGCCAGTCGTATCTATGCGATATTATTTAGTGTGCGACGGCGCGCCGACGTGGCACGCGACGTGCTAGGATACTAGGACATGACGACGAGACGCACTAAGGAGGACACCATGACGACGACCAAGACCTATATTGACCGATCCAGTGGAGAGAGAATCACGGCCGAGACAATCGAGGAGGCTCGCGACGAGCTGCGAGCCGCACTACCGCTCGGAGAAATAGCGGCATACGCAATCGTCGACGAGGACGGGACCGAGTTTCTCGACGGCGAGCACACCGGAGACTAGGACATGACGACGCGTGTAACCACGGAGGACACCATGACCACCAAGACGACGACACGACGGCAATACGCGGTGTTTCACACCGACGGGATCGCCACAATGGACAGGCTGACGACGCACGACACCCTGGCTCAAGCGCGGCGCGCTCGGTGGGAGCGCGTGGATAACGCGTGGACGCACGGAGCTACGCGTAAGTCTGCACGTTCTCAGTACTTGGTGCGCGCCGTCTAGCCGCCTCGCGCGCGGTCCTCGCCGCTCCCCCGAGCGACGCGGATCGGGACCGAGGAGCCCCACCGAGCCGGCCGGTTGCCGGCGACGACGAAAGGACGACGACGATGCTAAAGCAAGAAACGCGGCAGATGGTGTCTCAGCGCGTGCGCTCTGCGCTCAACCATGGCGGAGAATGTGCTACCTCGGATGTGGCCGAAAAATTGTACAAGAAATTCCAAGCGCTTTCGGCGATCGCGCAAGACCTGGAAGGACAAGCCGCGGAGCGCGCCTGGAGAAACGCGGACGCCGCGTTGATCGAGGCGGCAGAACGCTTGTAGCACCTCCCCGCGCGGTGGTCGGATTGTCTCCGGCCGCGCGGCCCACCCACCGAGGCGCGGCGGTTCCGCGCAAGGACCGACGGCGGCAGCCGCGAGGGCCAGTAGCCGAAGGGACGAATGGAGGAGAGGACGATGAACGAAGACCGATACATCTTGCACGAACACCTCGTCGCAGTGATCGATGGCGTAATCCATGACACGTCCGATCCAAGCCGCGGCGGCGCAACTGGCCAAAGCTGCGAGACGATACCTAGCGCCACCGTCGGAGAAATCTCGGTGGCGATTTTTCTTGCCCACGATGTATTAGCTTGATCCTGTATATGATACAGACGGAGGACCCCCATGGACCTGCAATTTCTCTACAACATCATGAGCGTCGCCTTCCTCCTGGGACTCGGCTTCGACCTCCTGCATCTGTGGCGCCGCCACCGCGAGCTCGATGCCGAGGTGTCGCGACTCAGGAAGCTAGAGGCGGCCGGCGAGCGGGTGGGCCGTTACCTCGGCCGGTCGCTGGAATCGGAGCAGCGCCGGTGCCGAGAGCTGCGCGAGCGACTCGGGAAGGGCGGTGTCCTGTGATCACCGTCCGCAACGGCCGCCTGGTCCAGGACTGCATTCACTGCGAGTGTGGCTTCGTGGAGGTCACGCCCGATCCCACGCGGCCCTGGCGCACGCAGCGGCGGCACTGCGACAGGTGCAGCGGCGGCTACGCGCTGGTGCTCTGCGCGTACTGTGGCGAGCCGGCGGACGTGATCGATCACGGAGTACCGAAGTGCGCGGCGTCGTGGAGAGAGGACCACCCGGGGCAGACGTTGCCGGCGAGCGACGCGACGGCGCGACCAATTCCAATGTATGCCGAAGACGAACTGCGAAAGGATGAAGACGATGGGCGACATCAAGATTAGGTGCAGTTCGCTGCCGCTCGCGATGATCTGCGCGGGCAGCATTCGCCGCGACGACGGCGAGATCCAGGTCGCCCCCGTGAACGAGGCGGCCGACGTTGGGACGGCGGTTCACTTCGCGCTGGCCCGGCTGGTCGGCGGGTCCACGCCTGACGACGCGCTGGAGGCAGCGATAGAGCGGTTCCCGTCGGTGGACGTCGAGGAGTTGCGCCCCCTGTTCTGGGCTGGCGTGCGGGCGTGGAAGCAGATCTCGGAATGGATGCCTGCCCCTCAGTCAGAGGTTGCGCTATCCAACGGGTGCATATCCGGCCACGTCGACGCAGATTCTGACGACGGGAAACGCGCCCACTGCATTGACTGGAAATCCGGGAGAAAGGACTTCGTCTATCGCGATCAGCTATTCGGATATGCCTGTCTTGAGATGGCCGATGATCCCGAGATCGAATCCGTCACCGTCCACGCCGTGTGGCTGCGCACGGGCGAGATAGAGAGCTACACCGTGAGCCGTGCGCGCGCCGACGAGTGGTACGCCCACATGGTGGCCAGCGTGGTCGAATGGGATGGCGTCTACCGCCCCGGCGACCACTGCACTCACTGCCGGCGCAACCACGCCTGTCCGGCTCAGACCGTGCTTGTCCGCCGTGACGTGGCGATGTTCGCAGACGGCGTCGCGCAGGACCTGGCGACGATGGACGACGCCGCCTTTGTGGCCTTCCGCCGCAAGGTCAAGGGACTGGAATCGCGTATCGAAGCCGCGCTGAAGGCGACACGCGCAGAGGTCGAGCGCCGTGGTGGGGACGTAGACGGCGGGGACGGCACACACCTGTTTCTCGCAGAGGAAAGCGGCCCGCGCAAGGTCGACGCCATGAGGGCATGGCCCATCTTGCAAAAGCACCTAACCGACGAGGAACTATCACCCGCGATCAAGGTTTCGATTTCGTCGGTAGAGAAGGCCGTCTCGGCGAAAGCCACCAAGGGCAAGGGCGCGGCGGCGAGGAGGGCGTTGACGGAAGAACTGGAGGTGGCCCACGCGCTCACCCAAACAACGATCACGAAACTCCGGGATGAAAGGAAGAAGTAGATATGGGACAACTCACGAGACAGGACGAGCAGGCGGCGCAATTCAAGAACCTGGCCGGGGTGCTGACCAGCGCGGCGATGCGCAAGCAGATGGCGGCTGCTCTGCCCAAGAACATCACGCCTGAGCGGCTGGCACGAGTCGCGATGTCCGCCGTGCAACGAACCCCGAAGTTGCTAGAATGCACGCCAAAGAGTTTCCTTGGCTGCGTGATGGCGTGCGCGGCGCTCGGGCTGGAACCCGACGGGCTCCTAGGGCAAGCGTACCTCGTGCCCTTCAAGGTCAAGGGCGAGATGATTTGCACCCTGATCACTGGCTATCAGGGGTTGATCAAGCTCGCGCGAAACTCGGGAGAACTGATCAACATCGACGCGCACCCTGTCCGCGACGGCGACAAGTTTTCCTATCGCTACGGCGCGGACCCGCACATCGAGCACATCCCGGCGGAGCGCCCATTCACCCGCGACGAGCTCGGCGGGCTGGTGTACGATCCGGCGTGGAGGCCGGGCGCGATCACTCACTTCTATGCGGTGGCGAAGCTGCGAGATGGTTCCGTGTCCTTCGTGGTCATGCCCACATGGGAAGTGAACGCCATTCGCGACGACTCCAGTGGTTACAAGGCGGCTAAGGAATTCGGCTCGGAATCGCCCTGGGACACGGACTATGATCGGATGGGTTGCAAGACGGCGATCCGCCGGCTCAGCAAGTACCTCCCCGCGAGCGTCGAGGACAATCGCCTGCACCGGGCCGTTGCGCTCGACGAGCGCGCGGATCGTGGTATCGAGCAGGACTTCGGCGCATTCGTCGACCTGGACGGGCTGCCCGCGCTGGAAGCGATGCCGGCCGCGTCCGCTCCCGCCCCCACCGTCGAGAATGAAGGCAAGCGCATGTCTCTCAGAAGCAACGGCGACAAGAAGCCTCCCGTGGTCAAGGTCGAAGGCCCAAACGGCGAGGACATGATCAAGTGATTCCCGCGCCGCTCGCCCATACCTCCGTGGCGGCTCGTCCCCGCCGGGCGGGCGGCGCATTCTCACGGCTGCGCCTGGCGAAGGAAGGGAGCGACGAGGCGATGACGTTCTGGCGATGGGTCTGGTACGGGTCGCACGCGGAGGCCAAGCGTGGGAAGGCTCGGCAGCCATGACCATCATCCGCATGTCGCACTCCGAGTGGCGCAGGTTTATTCGCACATGGACCGGCGGAGTAGCCGCGGACGACGAGACGTGCAAGTTCCGCGTCCTCGACGGCTCGCGCCGGCCGCCGCATTTGGTGAGCGAGAAGCTGATCGAGGTGGGCGACGTGTGGCTCGCTCACAGCGCGATCCCACGTGAGGCCCTGACATGAAGAAGCGCACCCCACCTGGCTCCGTCTGGCGCGTGAAGTACGACGTGGCCCCGAAGCGTCGCGGCGGCATGTACGGCGACGACCATCACCTCCTGAGCGCAGACTACCCGCAATCGCCGCTCGGCGACGGCAAGCGATACCAGCGCGTGAGGAAGCGGACCATCATCGACGAGGTGTGCATCGACGACTGGCTACACGTCGAGCAGATGGACAACAATGTGTGGTGGTTGCGCCTCGGCGACAAGATGGTCAACATAACCGTCCGCAAGGGCAAGGTGACGCTGGGGGAGTGGTACGAATGAGCGGCCGTCCCAAGTGCCGCGTCTGCGGCGTCGACGTGCGCCCGACGCGCGACATCTGCCCGGCGTGCGAGACGGGGTACGATGCGGCGATCGCGAATGTGGTATGGTGGCTCGCCGAGAAAGCCCCGGTGTTCGCGCCGCCTGAGAAGCTGGCCAGGATGATCGAGCGCGGCGACGCCGATGGCGCCGCGGAAAGGAAGCCATGAGCACGAAGCTGGAGAACCTCGATGCGGTGCAGATCGGCATTCTGCTACATGCGCCGAGCGGTGGACCATCTACCGGAGTCGACCATCATGGCATTCACCGGGCACAAGACGCGGTCGGCGTTCGCCCGGTACGGAATCGTAGACCCGCAGGAAATGCAGAACGCGGTGGACGTGGTCGAGCGGAGGCTGGCCCAACCGCGCCAGCTTCGCATGGTGCCAGCGACGGAGAAGGGTAAATCTGGAGCGTGAATGCGTTTTGGACTTGACGGCCGGCGCGAACGGGCGGAGGATGGAACGGTCGACATGCGAACGGCATCCAAAATTCTTCGCGCATCCGAGCCTCTCGTCGCTCCCTCGTCTGCCGGTTCCCATGTCGACAACACGAGCGCCGCAGAGGTAGAAGCGACGGAGGGCTCGGATGCACGAGGCCCCCTTTTGTGTGCCGATGGCCGCTTTCTCATCGCGCACACGGTGGCCCCGTCGCTGTGGGATTTGCCAGAGCAGTGGAGCGTGAACGATTGGGAACGCCGAACGGATGACGATGTGGATTGAAGAACTCACCGCCGAGCAGAAGGCAGCGCTCCCCACCTTCCGTGGCGACTGGTTCAGGTGGGGCACCTCCACCGACCGAGCCGACCGCGCGAAGGCCGAGGCGGCGATCCTGGCCATGCGCGCGGAAGTCGGTGTGACCAAGAAGCCGATCTTCGCGTGGTGCGCCTCACCGGCCACTTCGCTGCTCGCGCTCCACGTAATCCAGAGCCCAGAGTGGGCGCCCTTCCTGAAAAACATTCGCGATCATCTTGCTGGCGACCCTCAACTGAGGTCCTCGCTGGGGTCCTCGCTGAGGTCCTCGCTGGGGTCCTCGCTGAGGTCCTCGCTGGGGTCCTCGCTGAGGTCCTCGCTGGAGTCCTCGCTGAGGTCCTCGCTGGGGTCCTCGCTGTGGTCCTCGCTGAGGTCCTCGCTGGGGTCCTCGCTGAGGTCCTCGCTGTGGTCCTCGCTGGAGTCCTCGCTGAGGTCCTCGCTGGGGTCCTCGCTGGGGTCCTCGCTGTGGTCCTCGCTGGGGTCCTCGCTGAGGTCCTCGCTGTGGTCCTCGCTGGGGTCCTCGCTGGAGTCCTCGCTGAGGTCCTCGCTGGAGTCCTCGCTGAGGTCCTCGCTGGGGTCCTCGCTGGAGTCCTCGCTGAGGTCCTCGCTGGGGTCCTCGCTGGGGTCCTCGCTGAGGTCCTCGCTGGAGTCCTCGCTGAGGTCCTCGCTGGAGTCCTCGCTGAGGTCCTCGCTGGGGTCCTCGCTGGGGCAGGCGTGGTGGGGCCAGCACGAGTCGTACTGGATCGCGTTCTACGCCTTCTGCCGCGATGTCGTCGGTGTGAAGTACGATGACCAGCGGTCGCGCCAACTGGACATGTGGCGAGACATCGCGCGGTCCTGCTGCTGGTGGTGGTGCTACGAAAACTACGTCGTGCTCAGTGAGCGGCCGACCGTCTGCCGGATGACCGAGCAGGAGGGGCGCCCGCACTGCGAGGATGGGCCGGCGCTCGCCTTCGGCGACGGCTACGCTCTGTATCGCTGGCACGGCGTCGATGTCCCTGAGGATGTGGTCCTGCATCCAGAGCAGCTAACCGTTGATCGCATCGACGGTGAGACCAACGCCGAGGTTCGGCGCGTGATGCTGGAGCGATACGGCGAGGGTCGATACTTGCAGGACAGTGGCGCCAAGGCCGTCCACCGGGATAAGTATGGTGTGCTCTACCGCAAGGAGATCCCAGGCGACGAGCCGATCGTCATGGTGCGGGTTACGAACGCAACGCCGGAGGGCCGCTGGGCAGACGTCGGTGTTGGAATGATATCCAACCCCGCATACGAGCAGTTGAAGATCTACGTTGAAGACCCGGACATGGGCGACAAGGAGAGGACTGCGGTCCTCGATCAGATGAAGCTGCTGCCGAAGCTCATCCGGGGCATGCGTAGGCGGTTCGTGCCCGAGCTTGATCCGTCCGGCCATCCCGTGCGGAAGACGTACTACCTACGTGTTCCGCCCTCCATGCGCACGGCTCACGCGGCCGTCGCCTGGACGTTTGGACTTAAGGCAAGGGACTACCACCCAGATATCGAGACCTAGGAGGAAACCATGAAGAAGCGAGAGCGAATGAGGAACCAGGGACGGCAGGGCGACGTCTTGTTGACCGTCGTCAGTCGGCAGCCCGGCGACAAAAAGATCGAACGGGAGGGCGGTCGTGTCGTATTGGCCCATGGCGAGGTGACGGGGCACGCGCACGCCATCGTCGATCCGGCTGCCACACTGTTCGTCGACCCAGCAGAATTGGACCAGACGCTCAAGGTCGGGCTTCTCAAGGCCGACCTTCCCGTCGTGCTCGCCCACGAGGAACATGGTGGCTTCTACTGCCCCGGAAAGACCGTCGAGGTTCGCCGGCAGCGGGAGTACCGGCCCGAAGGGTTGCGCCAGGTCGCGGACTAACCCACATGATTGACTGTGTCGCCGCCGCCGTCCTGGCAATGCTCGCCGTCGCGCTGTACGTGGCGGCACGGGAGGCGCGGGGGTGAGCGTCGCCATCGCGGCCATCGCCTTCCTCGTCGGCGCCGTAGCTGGCTACTGCGGGCGCGCGTGGTACGTCAGGCCACCGACGAAGCTCGTGCTGCGCGCGGTGCCCTGCATGCCGTGCGGCGGGCGCGGGGAGATGCGCGTGAGGTTTGCTGACTGGAGTGCCCCCTAGGATGTGGTCGAAGTTCGATGATGGTTACGACCGCAACCCGAAGATTCGGGCCGTGTCCATTTTTGCAGAGTCCTTGCACTCAGTTGCCATCCGTCACTGCGCAGCCCAGGAGAACGACGGCGTCTTTCCGAAGACAGACCTTGGGCTCCTGCTCGAGTTCGCAAAGGTGCCAGTGGCCAAGCGTTCGGTGACGCTGCGTGAGGCTCTGGACAAGGTGCTACTGCACGACCATGGAGATTGCTACGAGGTGCATGACTTCCTAGACTACAACCCGAGCCACGCTGAACTTGAGGCGAAGCGTGCAGGTGGGGCCAGCCGCATTGCTGGGTGGAGGCGTAACGGTAGACGTAACAAGGTTGGTAACGGTGCCTGTAACGGCGTTACACCCGCTGTTACAACTGGCGTTGGTAACGGCGTTGGTAACGGCGTTGGTAACGGCGTTGGTAACGGCGTTGGTAACGGCGTTCAGAACGCGCGTCCCGATCCCGGTACTCTCTCTCTGGGATCTGATCTTGATCCTCTCAGCAATCCGGATCCGGATCGGAGCAACGCCCGTGCCAAGTTGCCCACCGCAAGTGACTGGTGCGCATACTTCGGCGAGCGGCACCGCGAGAAGACCGGCCGCTTCTACGGCCGTGGTGAGGCAGACGCGCGCGCCATCGCCCGCCTAGCTGATCTGTTCGACGGGGCTCCGGTCGAGCAGCTACACGCAGACTGGGACGCCCGTGAGCGCATCGTGGACGAGTTCCTGGCCGGTGCGGAGCCGAAGACGGTCGCCGCCGGCTGGTCGTTCTCGTTCTTCGTGGCCCAGTTCCGTGGGCTGGCGGTCCCGCCAGAGAAGCGGCCCAAGACACTGGCCAACGGCAAAAAGTCCCCCATGCAGGCGAGGTACTGATGGACTTCAGCCGAGAACCACCCCACAACCTCGACGCCGAGAAGTCGGTTCTCGGCGGGGTGCTGGTCAAGCCCGCGGTGCTGGACGAGGTCGCGACGGCCCTGGCGGTCGATGACTTCATGCTGCCAGCGCACCGCGAACTGTTTGCCACCATGCTGGCGCTGCGCGGCCGGCGGTTGCCCATCGACGTGCTGTCGGTCGGCGACGAGTTGAAGAATTCCGGCATGCTAGGGCGATTTGACGGCGGGGAAGCCTACCTGATCGCCTTGGCCAACACGGTCCCGACGGCCGAGAACGTCGGCCACTACGCCCGCATCGTGCGCGAGAAGTCCACCCTCCGCCGCCTGATCATGCTGGCCGCGGAGGTACAAGGCGCTGCCTTCGGCAACCAGCCCGCAGACGAGGTGCTGGCGCTCGCGCGCGAAGGCGTGGCGGCTCTTGGGCTGGCTGGGCAAGGGAAAGGCCCGCAGAAGCTCGACGCCCTACTGAGCGATGCGCTGTCGGCCATCGAAGCGCGCCAGCGCGGGGATCGCCCCGTGGGTGTGCCAGTGGGGCTGCGACAGGTAGACCGGCTACTGCGCGGGTTGAAGCCCGCGCGCCTCTACATCCTCGGAGGCAGGCCGGGCGATGGCAAAACGTCGCTGGCGCTCGACGTTGCCCTGCACGCCTCGACCCACGGTTTCCCGGCGCTGGTGTTCTCGCGCGAGATGCCGACCCAGGAGCTCGTCGAGGGCGTGCTGTCGCGTGAGTCCGGCGTGCCGGCCTACGACATCACGGGCGGGTGGCTCGACGTCGCGGCCTGGAAGAAATTACAAATGGCAGGCGGGAAGGTTCTGCCCGCCGAGCTGTGGTTCGACGAGGACAGCGCCACCAGCGACCGCATCGTCGCGGTTACGCGGCACTGGCACGCGGTCAACTGCGCGGCTCGCAACGGGAAGCCGGCCAAGCTCGGCATTATGGTGCTGGACTACTTGCAGCTCGCACGATTGACCAAGGTACGAGCATCGGCGACGCGCGAGCAAGTCGTGGCCGAGATGAGCCGCGCGTTCAAGGAGCTTGCCAAAGAACTCGGCATCCCGGTGCTTGCCCTGAGCCAACTCAACCGTGGCGCAGAGGAACGTGGCGGGCGCCCCATTCCGAGCGACCTACGTGAGAGCGGAGCGCTGGAGCAGGACGCGGACGCCATCGTGTTCGTCTACCGCGACGTCGACCCGGCGGACCAGGCGGAGCGCCGCAAACCTGGGCCGGCCGAGATCATCGTGGGCAAGCACCGCGGCGGCCCCACCGGGATCGCGAAGGTGTTCTTCCACACGCCGCTGATGCACTTCACGAACCTGGCAGACGACGCGGACGACGAGCCGGACACGCGGCCCAACTGGCAGGACGGGAGAGACGACGCATGATCACCCCGATCGAAGACCGCTCCGACTGGCAAATTCATTGGTCTGCAATCGACGCTGCCAAGGCGCGCGGGGCGTGCTGGGACTGCCAACAGCAGGCCGGTTTTGCTGCGGTCGAGGCGGCGCACGGGCGGCCGACGTTGTTGTTCGCCTGCCATCGATGCGCGAAACCAAGGGAGGTCAGCCATGCTAGCCAGCGATGACGAAATCTATCTCGCCGAGTACGCCATGTGCGGTCTGCACTCCGAGCGAGAGCGCAAGGAGTGCGCCGAGCACGCGGTGAGGCTCAACCGGGCCACGCGCGATGGAGCGTTTGCGAGGGAGAGAAATCACGTTCGCCACCACTTCCGTAGGGGCAATTCTGGCGGGAAGCCGATCGAACTGCCACGGAACGCGGCCGAGCTGCGCGCGACCTGCGAGGCCGAAGCGTGCCGCGTGCATGGCTGTGACGTCGCGCAGATCGGCGATGCCGAGCAGCACCAGGCGCGCGAGTTCGCGGTCATCGCGCTGGCGAACGTCCCGGCCCATGGCGTTCCGCATGCCCGCGATGGACGGCTCGGGCCGACCGCCGCCAACCGCATCTGCCAGTATTACGCCAGCCGCTCGCTGTCGTGGATCGGCAGGCACATGCGGGCGTCCTCGGGCAGCGAAGTGTTCCAGCGCGCGGTCGCGTTCGGCGCGTCCCTCGTAACCGAGTGGAGAGAAAAGCGGGCGCCGCGCCAGCCGAACGCCTATGCGGCGACGGAGTTGGGGAGTGTGGCATGAACAGAACATCGATTCCGTGGGTCGTCGGACCTGATGGGGCACGTGGTTTTTCGTGGAATTGCGTGGTCGGCTGCCGTCACTTCGGCCCCGGCTGCCGCCACTGCTGGGCAGCTCGCCTCGCGGCCACGCGCCTCGCCCATCGGCCCGAGTACGCCGGCCTCGCCTACGTGGACGACAGCGACGAGAGCGACATCCCATTCCGCTGGACCGGCAAGCAGCGGTTCCTCCCCGAGCGCTTGGCCGAGCCACTGCGCAAGCGCAAGCCGGCGGGAATCTTCGTGGACGATGTGTCGGACCTGTTCGGCGAAGGCGTGACCAATGAACAGATCGCTGCCCACTACGGCGTGATGGCTGCGCGCCCGCAGCACCTGTTCTACGTCTGCACCAAGCGGGCGAAGCGGAGGCGGGAGTGGTTCGAGTGGCTAGAGGCAGCAGCCAAGAAGTCAGCCGAGATATTCCCCGCCGACACGGTCGACTGGAGGCGAGGTCACCTGCTTCGCTCGACATTGGTCGAACTCTGCGTGGCCCACTTCGACACGCTCCATGCGCCAGGGTGGCCCCTTTCCAACGTCATCGAGCTGACCAGCGTCGAGGACCAGAAGACCGCCGACGAGCGCATCCCGGACGCGCTGGCAACGCCGTCGGCGGTGCGGGGGCTGAGTGTGGAACCGCTGTTGGAGGCGGCCCGGCTGGACCCTGCCGTGCTCGGCTGCAAGGGGCACTTGGCGGAAACGTTCGGCAACCCACTGATCAACTGGGTCATCGTCGGCGGCGAATCGGGAAGCCGTGCTCGCCCCTGCCGCGTCGAGTGGATTCGTTCCATCGTGCGCCAGTGCGCGGACGCTGGCGTGCCGGTGTTCGTGAAGCAGATGGGGGCCAACGCTTGTCTCACATGCCCCAACTGCCACGGATCCACAGAGTGGGCACACTGCCCGCTTTGTCTTGGGAGAGTGCCGCAACTAGAGCTCCGCGACCGCGCCGGCGCCGACCCATCCGAGTGGCCCGCCGACCTGCGGGTGCGCCAGATGCCGGCGGTGCGCCCATGACCCGCGAACGAAACATGCAACTCGGGTGCGACGTGCCGGCCATCAGGAATCCGCGCAAGCGCGTGCGGGCAAAGCGCCGTCCGGCGAAGGTAATGACGACGGTCACGCTGGTTGCTCGGCGCTGCGGGGAGGACGGAAAGTGAGGCCGATCAAGACGAGGATGACCAACCTGCTGTTGTCGTCGCCGCATAGCTGGGACGAAAAAACGCGCGGCCCCTGCGAGGCTTTGTCGGTGTGTTCAACCGACGATGGGCTCAAGTATTCTTGGTGGCGGCCAACATGGAGCGAACGGTTACGGTTGATACTCGGCTGGCCGGTGCGCCTATGCCTGGTCAGCGAGAAGCATCCCCCAGTTTCTGTCGATGTTGAGGAGCGTATGTGGGGGCCATCATGACCCGCGTCTACCTCGTCGCAATCGCGCTCTGCCTGTGCGGCACCGCCCGTGCCTCGACCACGACGGCCGCGCTCGAAATCCTGTGCGGCCCTGGGCACGAGGACCTGGCGCCAATGGTGGACGCGGCGGCGCGGCGGTACATGCAGCACCCCGTATTGCTCGTGAGCATCATGGCCCGCGAGTCCGGCTGCCGCATGGACGTGGTAGGGGCACACGGAGAGGTCTGCGCGATGCAACTCCGAGGCGCGGCACGCAACGGGCACTCACGCCGCGCGCTCCAACGCGACCCCGCGCTGTGCATCGACACGGGCGCGCGGTGGCTTGCCCTGCGGATGGTGGACTGTGCCGGCCTCGGTGTACTGAGCATCGGCGGGTACAACGCGCGGGAATGCAGGCACGGCAAGCGGTACGCGCGGAAGGTGCTGGCCACGGTGGCGCGGGTGTGGCGAGAGATGAGACGACAACAGGAAGGGAGAAGCTGACCAATGGGAGCGCGGAAGGTTGCCGACGGAAAACGGATGGCACCGTGACGTCTATGGCCTTTCGGTCTCGCGTCCGGGCGTTCTCGTTCATCGGCACCACCGCGGCCCAGCGGCGCCTTGAGAGCATAAGGCGAGCCGACGGCAGTCACCTCGTGGTCGGCAAGTGCGTGATGGTCCGAGTGAGTCCGCCGGTGTGGCAGGCCGAGACGAGCTACGGGATGCGGTGGGTGAGCAGGACCCCGGCGGGGGCATGGGTGGTGAGCAGGAAGAATCCACAATGAACGCCGCGACGATGATTTGGCGAGCAGCGGGCGAGCCGAGTGTTGATGGTTCCGAGATGATCGTTGGTAGGTGCTATCTGTGTGCGGCGTCGATGGCGGCGACCCTTCCAGTCACCACCGTCATCACGCCAACGTTCACCGGCCACGATGGCGCCCGCTGCCCAACCTCGACACGCGTTTGCGTGCCGTGCGCATGGTCACTCAAGAATTCGAGCCCAGTCATCGGTCGCTCGTCGGGGAAATGGGGGCAAGCCGCTCGAGAACCGCACCTGGAGGCCCTCCGCGGCGCAGCTCCGCCCGGGCGAGCGCTTCGCGATCCACGCCGGCCAGATGCCGTCCGTCATCGAGATCCGCGAGGCATTCGCCGGTATGCACGCCATGGGCGCGATCGACGATGCGACGCCGATCCCGACCTTGGCCCAGCTCCGCACGCAGAAGAGCGCAATCGTGGCCGTGGCCACCTACGGCGGGGCAGTGCCGGAGAGCACGTCGCCGTGGTTCTGCGGGCCGTGGGGCTGGAAGCTGCTCGGGGAGCGCGACGACCAACCCCTCATCGTTCTGGCCGAGCCGGTGCGGTGCCGCGGGATGCAGGGTCTGTGGGAGGTTCCGGCGGACGTGCTGGAGAAGATGCGGGCGCAGTTCCGGGAGGACCGAGGCTGATGCCCCTCCGGGACGCCATCGACCCCAGGGCCCGTGCGCTGTCGCTGGGCTACCACCGAGAGCACG
>Ga0209751_10001732_pt1 | contig 22114 bp, 11 predicted proteins | sample RifCSP13_1_FD_184019 | JGI IMG/M metagenome (GOLD analysis project Ga0209751, IMG submission 184019) | Soil microbial communities from Rifle, Colorado - Rifle CSP2_sed 13_1 (SPAdes) (version 2) | ecosystem: Environmental > Terrestrial > Deep subsurface > Rock core/Sediment | place: Rifle...
CCCCCGACAGCGGCCCGCCGACCGGTCTCGAGGTCACGGCTTCGAATCTCGGAGGGGTCGGGGTCCTGCTGTGGGCGGTCCCGGCGGCGGCCCTCGGGATCCCCGGGTTCCTCGTGATCCTCGTGGTCCTGCTCCAGGCCGCGGGCGGCCTCCTCTGGCTGCCGCTCGCCCGCCGCCGGATCGGCGGATTCGGACGCTCGCGCGGCTCCACGGGTCACTGACGAGCGGCTCTCTCGAGGGATGGACCGACCTGTGCAATTCGGGAGAGCCGGCCCGCGGCCCGTTCTGCCGCGCGTGGGCCTCCGGCTTCGCGACATCCGGCCCGACGGTCGGTGCCATTGGACCCTGCGGACCCGTTTCCGACCGGCCTAGCCTCTGGGCAACGTTCCGACCGCCGCGTTCAGGGCGTTCCGGCCAGGGAACGAGTCGCTACGCCCGTCCGGGGGAGGGCCGCGAGGAGGCCTTCCATGCTCAGTCGTCGGCGTTTCCTGAAGGCGGCGGCGGCGGTCGGCGCCGTCCTCGCCGTTCCGTGGTCGTACCTGACCCGGACATCCCCGGTCCGTGCCGTGCCCGGCATGCTGGCCATCCCCCTCGATCCGGCATCCGTCCCCAAGTACGCGGCGCCCCTCATCATCCCGCCGGCCATGCCCCGGACGAGCGTGCTCGGCGGGGGCGGCCCCTCGCCGATCGACTACTACGAGATCGCGGTGCGCCAGTTCAGCCAGCAGATCCTGCCGCCCGGCCAGCCCGAGACGACGGTCTGGAGCTACGGCTCGGCCAATCACCCGGCGACGTTCAACTACCCGGCCTTCACCGTCGAGGCGACGTGGCAGGCGCCGGTCCGGGTCAAGTGGATCAACGACCTCGTCGACCCGAGCGGCAACTACCTGCCCCACCTGCTCCCCGTCGATCAGACCCTCCACTGGGCCAACCCGCCCGGGGGCGTCACCGGACGCGACGGGCACGGTGAGAGCCAGGAGCCCTACGCAGGACCCGTGCCCATCGTGACCCACGTGCATGGCGCGCATGCTCCCGACTGGGCCGACGGCTACGCGGAGGCCTGGTACCTCCCGGCCGCGACGAACATCCCCGACGGCTACGCTTCGAAGGGGAGCTGGTACGAGACGTTCCAGGCGAAATCCGGCATGGCCTGGGACCCGGGGACGGCCACCTTCGAGTACCCCAATGACCAGCGCGCCGCGACCCTCTGGTATCACGACCATTCGCTGGGCATGACCCGGGCCAACGTGTACGCCGGTCCAGCCGGCTTCTTCCTGCTGCGCGGCGGCCCCGACGATGTCGTCCTCGACGCGAGGAGCGGGGGGCCCGCCGTCCTCCCGGGCCCCGCGCCGGCCCGGGGCGACGAGCCCGGCGTGACGTACTACGAGATCCCGATCGCCATCCAGGACCGCTCGTTCAACGCGGACGGGTCGCTCGCCTACCCGGACAACCGGGCCTTCTTCGAGGGCCTCCGGCCGAGCGAGGAGGAAGGCGACCCGACGCTGCCGATCCTGTCCATCCCGTTCCGTCCGGACGAGTCCTGCGACGGCGCCATGAGCGACGTCGCCCCGATCTGGAACCCCGAGTTCTTCGGCAACACGATCGTCGTGAACGGCCGGACGTGGCCGTACCTCGACGTCCAGCGGCGGCGTTACCGTCTCCGCCTGCTCAACGGCTGCGACTCGCGCTTCCTGGTCCTGGCCTTCGACTCCCCCTCGGTCAAGGTCTGGCTGATCGGCACGGAGGGCGGCTTCCTGCCGAAGCCGCTCGACATGCGCCGGGCGAACGGCGGCCGGATCCTGCTCGGGCCGGCCGAGCGGGCCGACGTCATCGTCGACTTCCGCGCGGTTCCCACCGGCGCCTCGGTGCGGCTGCTCAACCTGGGTCCGGACGAGCCATTCGGCGGGGGCGAGCCGGACGAGGCGTTCGAAGCGGCCGATCCGGCCACGACGGGCCAGGTCATGGAGTTCCGCGCCCAGCAGACCGTCGGGTCCGACCCGACGACACCGCCTCGATTCCTGAGCCTCCCGGCCATCGGGCCGAGCCCGGTCTCGACGGTCACCCGGCCGCTGTCACTCAACGAGGAGGTCTCGAAGACCGTCCGGTTCGTCATCGACGAGGACGGCAACGTCGTCCTGGCCTGCGGTGACCCTGAGGCCGAGGCGTTCGGCCCGGTCGCGGCCCTCCTCGGCACCTTCGATCCCGGATCGGGCATGGCCCGTCCGATGACCTGGATGGAACCCACCACCGACAATCCGCAACTCGGCGCCACCGAGACCTGGGAGTTCTACAACTTCACCGCCGACGCCCACCCGATCCACATCCACGAGGTCCAGTTCCGGGTGCTCGACCGACAGGCTCTGGCCACCGACGAGGAGGGCATGTCCGTCCAGCCGGCCCAGCTCGTCGGCGCACCGCGGTCGCCCGAGGCCTGGGAGACGGGCTACAAGGACACGGTCATCGCCTACCCGGGCGAGGTGACCCGCGTCCAGTCCACGTTCGACATCCCCGGCCGCTACGTCTGGCACTGCCACATCCTCGAGCACGAGGACAACGAGATGATGCGGCCCTACGACGTGGTCGAGTAAGGGTCGGTCAGGCGCCCGACGGCGAGGGCGGCCCGAGGACGACGAGCGCATCGACGGCGACGGCCCCGGTCGGGCCGGCGATGAGCGGGTTGACGTCGAGCTCGAGGATCTCCGGGTCTGCGACGATGAGCCGCGAAACGGCGGCCACGACCTGGCCGACGGCGGCCCGGTCGACGACCGGGCCACCCCGGAAGCCGTCGAGCAGACGGGCGCCGCGAAGGCGCGCGAGTAGGCCGGTCGCGGCGGCCGCGGAGATTGGGGCGAGGGCGACCGCGACGTCGTCGAGCGCCTCCGCCAGCACGCCGCCGAGCCCGACGACGACGAGCGGCCCGACGTGGGGATCGCGCCTCGCGCCGACGACCAGCTCGACGCCGGTTGGCGCCATCGGCTGGACGAGCAGGCCGCGCGCTCCTCCGCCGGCGAGTCCGGCCCCGGTCTTCAGGAGCCCGGCCGCCGCCGCCCGAATGGCGACCTCGTCGTCGAGGAGCAGGACGACGCCGCCGACCTCCGACTTGTGGGCCAGGCCCGGCGCGTCGAGCTTGAGGGCCACCGCGCGACCGAGCTCGCGCCACGCCGCGACGGCCGCCTCGGGGTCGGCGGCCGAGGTCGTGGCGATCGTCGGCACGCCCTCCGCGGCGAGCCGGTCCAGGCTCTCGCGCTCGAGCAGGGCCCGGGCCGGGGCGGGGGCCGGGGGGCCGGGCGTCAGGGCGACGCCCGTCGGGGCGGCCGCCGGATCCCAGGCGAACGGCGTGCGATCGGTGGCCAGGGTCGGCCACGCCGCGCGTCGTGGGCCCAGCCCGCCGGGCTCGACCCGCGCCGCGCGAGCCGATTCCCACGCGGCGACGGCGCGGATGGCCGTGAGCGCCTCGGTCGCCCCGCGCAGGACCGGCGGCCGGCCGGCGGCCGCGCGACCGCCCGACGGGCGCCCCCCTGGCTGCCAGGCATCGAGGGCTGCCAGGACCTCCGGCGGCGGCTCGCCCGAGGTCAGCGACACGAGGATCGGCAGGATCACGGGCCGGACGGCGGTCGCGGCCAGGAGCGGGGCCAGCGTGTCGAGGCAGGTCTCGAGCTCCGACGACTGCGAGCGGTAGGCGAAGTCGTGGACGAGCCCGAGGACGTCGTAGGCCCCCGACGCGGCGAGCGCCGAGAACGCGGCAGCGTAGGCGGCCGGGGCGTCGTCGGCGCCCCACGGATCGAGCGGATTGGCCACGAATCCCATCGTCGGCAGCGCCTCGAAGATCGCGCGACGGGCGTCGTCGGGGATCGGCGGGAGCGGGAGCCCGACCGCCTCGGCGAGGTCGGCGACGAGCGAAGCCTCCCCGGTCGAGACCGTCGCCAGACCGGTCCGCCCCCGGCCGACCCGCCGCCGGGTCCGGTGAGCGCCGTCGATGAGCTCGACCGTCTCGAGGAGCTCGTCGAGGTCGCGGCAGCGGATGACCCCGGCGGCCTCGAAGGCCGCGTCGATCGCCCGGTCCTCGCCGGCGAGGTTGCCCGAATGGGCGATCGCGGCCGCCTCGGCCATCGCCGACCGCCCGACCTTGACGAGGGCGATGGGCTTGTCCATCTCGAGGGCACGGTCGGCCAGGGCGAGGAACCGCTCGGGCCGCTTGAGGCCCTCGACGAAGAGGGCGATCCCGTGCGTCTCGGGATCGTCGAGCGACCAGGCGAGGTGATCACACAGGTCGAGGACGGCCTCGGCGCCGCAGCTCACGACGCGGCTGTAGCCGGTTCGCGCGCCGGACATGAGGAAGGCGTTGGCGACCGATCCCGACTGGGCGATCGCGGCGATCCCACCACGCGGCAGGTGGGGCGAGAGCTCGTCGATGTAGACGGCCGTGTTCGTCGTGAAGTCGGCGAGGCCCATGCAGTTGGGCCCGAGGACCGCCATCCCGTGGCGAAGCGCGGCGTCGCGCACGGCCAGCTGCATCGCGGCGGCCATCGGCCCGCCCTCGACGACGCCGCCGCCGGGGATGACGAGGGCCCGGACGCCGAGGGCCCCGGCCTCCTCGGCGATATCGGCGGCCCGGAGCGGGTTGACCGCCACGACGACGAGCTCGGGGATCTCGGGCAGGTCGGCGAGGGACGGGTGGCAGGGTGTCCCCCAGGCCTCGGCCCGGGAGGGGTTCACGAACCAGCAGCGGGCCGGGCTGCCGAGGGCCAGGAGGTTGTCGCGGACGATCGGCGCGATCGACGAGCGCGGCGAGGCTCCCACGACGGCCACGGACGTCGGCGCGTAGAGCCTCCGCAGGTCTGGTCGGGGCCCGGTCAGGCTCGGCGTCTCCGGCTTGGCGCCGCCGGCCGCGGAAGTCGCCGTCACCCGACGACCCGGTCCACCCCGCGCTTCTCGAGCGCCCGGGCGATGATCAATCGCTGGATCTCCGAGGTGCCCTCCCAGATCCGGTCGACCCGCAGCTCGCGGAAGAACCGCTCCGCGGCCGTCTCGCGGAGGTAGCCCCGGCCGCCGAAGACCTGGACCACACGGTCGGCGCAGCGGAAGGCGGCCTCCGAGGCGAAGAGCTTGGCCAGCGAGGCCTTGGCGTGGACGAGCTTGGGGTCGGCGCCGGCGTCGGCGAGCCTCGCACACGCGCGCGTGAGCAGCCTCGCCGCGGCGGCATCGGCGGCCGAATCGGCGAGCGGGAAGCTGACCCCCTGGAAGTCGTAGATCCGCTGGCCGAACTGGACCCGCTCCGTGGCGAAGGCGACGGCCTCGGTGAGGAGCCGCTCCATCGCCCCCGTGCAGCGAGCCCCGATGTGGATCCGCTCCTCGACGAACCACTCGTTGGTCAGCTCATCGGCCTCGCCGGCGCCGCCGAGCATCGCCTCCGCCGGGACCCGGACGGCCTCGAGGACGAAGCGCGGGTGGCGATCGGCGAAGGTGTGCATGTGATCCGGGTCGGCCACCTGGCGGAGGCCGGGCGCGTCGTAGTCGACGAGGAAGAGGGTCGGGAGGCGCCGCTCGCCGTCCACGACGTTGACGTGGACGATCATGAAGTCGGTGTCATCGGGCCCGGTCACGAACCACTTCTCGCCGTCGAGGACGTACTCGCCGGTCGCCGCGTCCCGGACGGCCGTCGCGACGATGGAGCGGGCGTCCGAGCCGGCGCCGGGCTCGGTGATCGCGTAGCTCCCCGTCCGCTCGCCGCGGAGCGAGGGCGCGAGGTACCGTACGCGTTGTGCCTCGGTGGCGTGCTTGAGCACCGCGTAGGCCCCCGGCACGTACGACCAGAGCCCGCCCGTCGAGGCCCCGAACTGCTCGTGGACGACGACCTGCTCGACGACGTCCCAGCCCTGCCCGCCCATCTCGAGCGGGATCGACCCCCCGTGGAGCCGGGCGTCGATGGCAGCCCGACGGATGTCGGCTCCCCAGGCCCGGGGCAGCCGGCCACCGGCGAGCTCGAACTCGACCTCGCGGGGCTGGAGGACCTGGGTGACGAACGCCGTGGCACGCGCCTGGAGCTCGCGCTGACGAGGCGACAGATCGTCATCGACGGCCCGGAGGCTCGAGGGGGGAGGTGGCATGGATCCCAGTTTGCCCTGTTCCGGACCGCCCTGACGGGGCGGGCTCGCAGCTTGAGCCATCGGGCCTGGGAGGCGTCCGCCCGAAGCGACGGGCGGCGCTGTCCGCAGCGGCCGATTCACGGTGCGGGGAGGACCGGGGCGGTCCGTTGCGGTCCTGGGGACGGAAGTCACCGCCGGCCCGGGACGTCTTTGCTATCGCTCCAGGTGCTCGGGCGCACTACGGTCGTGGTTGGCCGTGCCGGATCCTGAACCGGTGCGCCGCACGTCGGCAAGGCGCAACCGTCCCGCCCGGCCGAGCCCCATCCCAGCCGCTGGTGACGCCGTGCGCTACAAGAACCGGCCCTCGGACACGTACGTCCCGCCCCGGACCACCCTGCCCCGACCCCGGACCTCGCTGTCGCCGACGATCGTCCTGGGGTTGACGCTGGCGACGATCCTGTCGCTGGTCCTCGTGTCGAGCGGACCGGCCGTGGCCGCCGGCCCGGAGATCATCGTGAGCCCGACATGGGCCCTTCCGGGTGATTCGATCTCGGTCACCGGCCGCGGGTTCGCCGTGCGCCGCTGGGGGCAGCTGACGCTCGATGGGTCCGCCGCCGGATTCCCGCGCTTCAGGACCGACGCGCGGGGTGGCTTCGACGCGACGTTCGTCGTTCCCTCGACGGCCGCCTTCGGCCAGCACATGGTGGGTGCGCGGCTGGACCCGAAGGGCTCGGCTCGCCAGACCATGGAAGCGGCGACTGCGGTCCTGACGATCGGCTTCGTGGACGCCTCCCCGACACCGCCGGCCACCGTGGGGCCGTCCCCGACCGGCGCGGCGCCGTCGCCGACCACGGCGCCTCCAGCAACGACCGGACCCTCGGTGACACCGGGCGCCACGACCGGTCCCGGTGCGACGCCACCACCCGGGACCCCGGGCGCCGGAGGATCACTCAGCTTCCCCATTCGGGCGGCGTTCTACTATCCGTGGTTCGCGGAGGCCTGGAACCAGCAGGGCTACAATCCGTTCAGCCGGTACGAGCCGAGCCTCGGCTACTACGCCACGACGAGCGTGGTGGCCCAGCATGTGGCCGCGATGCAGGCGGCCGGGATCCGCGCCGGGATCGCGTCGTGGTGGGGCCAGGGGTCGGCCACCGACAGCCGCGTTCCGGCACTGCTCGCCGCGGCCGGCTCGTTCCGCTGGACCCTCTACCACGAGGCCGAGGGATCGAGCGACCCCTCGATCGCGCAGATCCGGGCTGACCTTACCTACATCGTGGACCGGTACGGCACCGACCCTGCCTATCTGCGGGTCGGCGGCAAGCCGGTCGTGTTCGTGTACGCCGGACCGTCCGACGGGTGCTCGATGGCCGACCGATGGGAGGCAGCCAACACCGTCGGCGCGTACGTCGTGCTCAAGGTCTTCTCGGGCTACCGGACATGCGCCGCCCAGCCCGATTCGTGGCACCAGTACGCCCCGGCGGTCGCCCGCGACCACCAGGCCGGCTACAGCTTCTCGATCAGCCCTGGCTTCTGGAAGCGCAGCGAGGCGACCGCGCGCCTGGCTCGCGATCCCGCCCGGTGGGCGGCCGATGTCGCCGCGATGGTCGGCTCGGGCGAGCCCTGGCAGCTCATCACGACCTTCAACGAATGGGGCGAGGGCACCGGCGTCGAGAGCACCACCCAGTTCGGCTCGACGTACCTCGACCTCCTCCGGGAGGCTCCCGCTCCGACCTCGGCGCCCACCGCCGCGCCCACGGCGCCGCCGACCAATCCTCCGACCAGCCCGCCGGCGACGCCGCCGCCGGGCGGCTCGGCGGTCCTCGTCGGCGCCGGCGACATCGCGTCCTGCGCCTCGACCGGCGACGAGGCCACCGCCAGCCTGATCGATGGCATCGCCGGGACCGTCTTCACGACGGGCGACAACGTGTACGACTCGGGCACGCCGACGGAGTTCGCCAACTGCTTCGAGCCGTCGTGGGGCCGCTTCAAGGCGCGCACCAGGCCGGCGGCGGGCAACCATGACTGGCTGACCTCGGGGGCTGCCGGGTACCTCGGCTACTTCGGCCTCGCGCGGTCGTACTACGCCTACGACCTCGGGGCATGGCGGGTCTACGTCATCGACTCCGACTGCTCGCAGGTCGGCGGCTGCGGGGTCGGCTCGGCCCAGCACAACTGGCTCGTCGCGGACCTCGCGGCCAACGCCCGCCAGTGTGCCCTTGCCTACTGGCACCATCCGCGCTTCTCGTCCGGCCTGCACGGCAGCACGACGTCGGTCCAGCCAATCTGGCAGGCCCTCTACGACGCCGGGGCGGAGCTCGTGATCAATGGCCACGATCACGACTACGAGCGATTCGCACCGCAGACGCCCGGCGGCGCGTCCGACCCGACCCGGGGGATCATCGAGATCGTGGCCGGGACGGGCGGGAAGAACCACTATGCCTTCGGGGCGGCCCTGCCGAACAGCGTCGCTCGCAACGCCGACACGTTCGGCGTCCTGAAGCTGACGCTCAATGCAGCAAGCTTCAGCTGGCAGTTCGTCCCGGAGGCCGGACGGACGTTCACGGACGGCGGATCGGCCAGCTGCCACTGATCGCCCGGGGATCGCGACGCGGGCACGGCGGCGTCGAGGATCAACGAACCTGGTGCGTCTGCGCAACGGGTTGTTCGGTGGACTCTGTACCGCTTATTACCGGTCTGGTAACGTCCGGTTTCCGCACGTGATCGGCCGCCCGGGAGCGCCGATCGCCTGAGGTTGTCCCAGCCAGACGGGGATCGGCTGGGACGTCAGAGGTGGTCAAGCTGCACCCAGGGGTGTTTTCGGCGCGCCGTCCGGAGGGCGGGCGCAGGGGAGGGGTGGATGGCACGTGCGTACCGTGAGGACCTGCTCAGCGGTCCGCTGCGGGTGCTCCGGTTCGGGCTCGTCGGCTTCAGCGGGATCGGGGTCAATCAAGCAATCTTCCTGTTCTTCACGGATATCGTCGGTCTCCACTACCTCGCTGCAGCCACGCTCTCGACCCAGGGCTCGACCCTCTCGAACTTTGTCCTGCTCGAGCGCTGGGCGATGGCCGGGCGCTCCGACGGTCCGGTCCTGAGGCGGCTGGGCGGCTACGCGGCCATCAACAACGCCACGCTCCTGCTCCGGTTGCCGATGCTCTGGGTGTTGACGAGCTTCATCGGCATCGAGGCCTACATCTCGAACCTGCTCACCCTCGCCGCCCTGTTCGCCATCCGGTTCCTCGTCTCGGATCGCTGGATCTGGAAGGTGCCGACCCCGATCGCGATGTTCGGGTTCCCGGCCGAGGCGCCGCACGAGGAGCCAGGTGTCCCGGTCATGCTGGCCACCGACCGCAGCCCTCGCTACCGCTACGACCTCGCCGGGATCCTGCGGGTGGAATCGGAGACCGAGCTCCCCGAGCTCGCCTACTTCCGGACGGATGGCCCGGGGATGCCGGACCTCACCGTCAGGATCGGACCGGTCGGCGGCATGCCGTCGCGGGGGATCCGCTTCACGCCCTCGGACGACCACCTGACGTACACGGAGCACCTCGGCCGCCTTGGGGCCAGCTTCGAGATCCACCTCGGAACGCCCACGGAGGTGGTGGTCTCACCGCTGCTTGGTCACTCCCGCCACGTCCTCTACACGAACGTGGTGGAGGCCCTCCTCCGGTTCATGCTGGTCGACCGCGGCTACGTCCTGCTCCATTCCGGCTGCGTCGCCCGCGACGGACGGGCGACCCTCCTGTCGGCCCAGACGGACACCGGCAAGACCAGCACCGTGATCCGGCTCGTGCGCGACTTCGGCTACTCGTTCCTCAGCGATGACATGACGATCGTGAGCCCCGGCGGCATGGCCATCAGCTACCCCAAGCCGATGACGCTGAGCTTCCACACGATGTCGACGATCGCCGGGGCCCACCTCGGCGCCGCGCACCGAGCCAGGCTGTCCGTCCAGAGCCGGGTCCACTCGAAGTCGGGTCGGACAATCGGCCGGTCGCTTGGTACCCTCAACGTCCCGATCATGGCCATCAACTCCGCGACCCAGATCGCCGTCCCGCCACCCAAGTACCACATCACCTCGCTCCTGGACTGCGAGGTTCGGCCTCGGGCCAGGATCGAGCGGGTCGTCTTCATCGAGCGCGGTGAGGAGCTTCGAGAGCGCATGCCGCTCGGGTCCGCGGTGGACCTGCTGATCGAGAACACCGACGACGCGTATGGGTTCCCGCCGTTCGCCACGATCGCCCCGCACCTCAGGTTCGGCTCGGCCGCGTACGGGGCACTTCGGACGGCCGAGCGCGCGCTCCTCGCCCAGGCCATCGGCGGCGGTGACATCTGGCGCCTGCGTGTCCCCGACCACGGCTGGGCCGAGCTGATCCCGGAGCTCGAACACCAGGGCGGCCGGCCGGCCGCGGAGCGGCCGGTGGAGGCGATCCCGATCGAGTGGTCGGACCATCCGGAGCAGGACCAGGTCGAGCTCGTCCACGGTCCGAACTGAGCCGCCATTGATGGCGGGCTGGCAGGCCACGGCCGACTCGGCGCGTCTGCCGTCGGCGGCAGGGCTCGATCGGCTTCCGATCGCTCCGATGCTGGCCGTCCTCGTCGTGGTCGGCTCGGTCCTCCGGCTCTGGGCGCTCGACTCGGTGGGGTTCAACAGCGACGAGGCGGTCTACTCGGGACAGGCGGCCGCCCTGGCGGGCGACCCGATCTACGGCGGGCTGTTCCAGGTCTTTCGCGCCCACCCGCTGCTCGTGCAGTTCCTGGTGAGCCTCGTCTTCCGGATCACGATCGATGACACGTTAGCTCGCCTCGTCGCGGTGGCCTTCGGCGTCGCCGCGATCCCGCTCCTGTATGCCACGGGCGCGCTTCTGTACGGCCGGCGGGTCGGGCTCGTGGCGGCGGCGATCCTCACTCTGATGCCGTACCACATCTTCGTCTCGCGCCAGATCCTCCTCGACGCGCCGATGACGACCCTGTTCCTGCTCGGCATCTACTGCCTGGCCCGGCTCATCGTCAGTGGCGACGCACGGTGGCTCTACGCCACCGCCATCGCCGGCGGGCTCGCCTTCCTCGCCAAGGAGACCGCGGTGCTGCTGGTCGCCACGATCGGCGCCATGGTCCTCGTGATCCCCGAGATCCGGCTCCGGATCGTCCAGGTGGCGATCGCCGGCCTGCTGTACGTCGCCGCGCTGTCGCCCTACCCGGCCGCCATCGCGATCAGCGGAGCGACCGACACGGCGCGACAGTTTCTCGTCTGGCAGCTTCTCAGGGCCCCGAACCACACGTGGACCTTCTATGCGGAGGTGCTGCCGGCCGCGGTGGGTGCCATCGTTCTCGGAGCGGCGGCGGTCGGCCTGGTGGCGATGATTCGCTCGTCGGTCTGGCAGGACCGCCTCGTGATCGTCTGGATGCTGGTTCCCGCGGCGTTCTTCGAGGCCTGGCCGGTCAAGGGCTACCAGTACCTGCTGCCGATCGCCCCGGCCATCGCCATCGCGGCCGGCCTCGCCCTCGTCGTGTGGCTGCCGCGACTGGTCGGTCGCCTCGCCCCGCCCCGGGCCCGGCTCGCGACGGCGGCGGTCGCGGCCGTCCTCGGGCTCTCGCTGGTCGTGCCCAGCGTGATCGGGGTGACGACGATCACGACTCGCGGATCGCTGGCCGGCACCGGGGGTCTGCCCGGTGGCCGCGAAGCCGGACTCTGGATCCGCGAGCACGTCCCGCCCGGGGCGACGTTCATGACAATCGGGCCCACGATGGCCAATATCGTCCGATTCTATGGCCAGCGGGCCGCCTTCGGGGTGAGCGTGAGCCCGAATCCCCTGAAGCGCAATCCCGCCTATGATCCGATCCGCAACCCGGACCGCGCCATCCAGCTCCTGCAGCTCCAGTACGTGGCGGTCGACATCTGGTCAGCCGACCGCTCACCGTTCTTCGCCAGTCTCGTGAACGGCTACGTCGAGAAGTACCATGGTCGGCTCGTCTACGAGCAGCGAGCGCAGGTCCGCGGCGCCGACGACACCATCGGGGAACAGGTCGTGATACGCATCTACGAGGTCCGTCCATGAGCGGCCCCTGGGCGGCGCGACGAATCGGCGCCGGCCAACGCTCCCCGTGGCCGACTCGCCACCCCGGCCGACGCAGCCGCCGCCTCGGGCCGAGCGCTGCCGTGGCCACGCTCGGGCTGCTGCTGGCAGCGGTCGCCCCGTCGACGACGCTGGCCGAGGATCCCGTTGGCACGACCCCGATCCGGCACGTCGTGGTCCTGATGCAGGAGAACCACACGTTCGACAACTACTTCGGGACGTTTCCCGGGGCAGACGGCCTGCCGACCGACCTGTGCATCCCGATCGACCCAACCGCGCTGGGGCTCGGCTGCGTCGAGCCGTTCCATCTCGAGAGCACGCGGACAGTCGACCTCCATCACGGCAGCTCGGTCGGCCTCGCGGCGTACAACAACGGCCTGATGGACGGCTTCATCGCCGCCCAGAACGCCCGGAACCTGCCCGGCGAGATGGCGATGGGCTACTACGACGGACGTGACCTGCCCCTCTACTGGAACCTCGCGACCGAGTATGTCCTGACCGACCGGCTGTTCAGCTCGGTCCAGGGCTCCAGCGAGGCGAACCACTTCTACTGGGTCGCCGGTCGGGCGGCGAACGGGCCCATCCCGGCGGATGGCTATGCCTTCCCGACCATCTTCGATCGGCTCCAGGCCGCCGGCATCTCCTGGAAGTTCTACGTCCAGAACTACGACCCGACGATCACCTTCCGCAATCGCCAGCCGGCCTCTGACAAGGCCGCCCAGCTCGTCTGGGCGCCGGTCCTTAACTTCGGGCGCTTCCTCGACGACCCCGAGCTGAGCAGCCGGATCGTCGACCTGAACGAGTACTTCGTGGACCTGGCTGCCGGGACGCTGCCGGCGGTGGCCTACATGGTCCCGAGCGGGGCCAGCGAGCATCCGCCCGGCGATGTGGCCCTCGGCCAGGTCTTCGCAACCTCGCTGATCACCGCGCTGATGCGCAGCACGGCCTGGGATTCGAGCCTCTTCTTCGTGACCTGGGACGACTGGGGCGGTTGGTACGACCACGTCGCGCCACCCGCGGTCGACGCCGACGGCTATGGCTTCCGGGTGCCGGGGATCATCGTGTCGCCGTATGCCAGGCGCGGCTACGTCGACAACACGACGTACGACTTCACCTCGATCCTGAGGTTCATCGAGGACAACTGGGAGCTGGAGCCGCTCGGCGGTCGCGACGCCACCGCGAACAGCATTGTCAACGCCCTCGACCTCGCGGCCCCGCCGCGCCTGCCGACCTTCCCCGGGCAGACCTACCCGGACCGGCCGGACATCGAGGCCAGGAACCGGGACGCGCTCAGCCTCGTCTACACGGCGGCCCTCGCCGGGGCGGTCCTCATGCTGGCCGGGCTGACGCTCCGGCAGCGGCGGCGTTCCACCGGCCCCGCCGACATGCCCGCCGCGGAGGCCACGCGGTGAGTTCCATCGGCGTGCCGGCGATGCGATTCGGCGTGGCGGCCAGCCTGCTGGGACGCGCCCTCGCTCCGCTGCTCCTTGGCCTGGCGATCGGCGTCGCCCCGGTCGCGGCCGCGGAGCCGACCCCGACGCCGCCCCCGCTGATCGGGACGCGCGTCGCCCTGACCGTCCCCGACGAGGTCGCGGTCGGCTCGTCGGTCGATGTCTCGGCACGGCTGATGACCCTGGGCGGGAACGCGATCGGCACGGCCAGGGTCACGTTGCAGGTCAACGGCGTCGAGGTGCGCGCATCGAGAACGGACACGGACGGGGCCGTCACGATGTCCGTACCGAGCACTCTCCTCTCGACGGCCGGAAGCCTCGTCATCCGGGTCGCCTACTCCGGTGACGCGACCCGAGGCCCCTCGGCGGCGACGGCAACGCTGGTCGTGCGGCCCGCGACCATCCAGGTGACGACGGTGCCGGCGGTCGCGGGTATGGCGATCCACCTCGGGGACCAGACGGTCGTGACCGATGCGCGGGGCATCGCGACATTCGAGGTCGGCGCCCTCGGCACGCTGCGACTCGCGCCGACCTTCGAGCTGCCCGCCGCCGCCGGTCGCCGGGTGAGCTTCGTCCGCTGGGAGGACGACGTCTACGACGCCGAGCGGACGATCGACGTGTCGGGTGACGAGCAGTTCGTCCTCGGCGTTCGGCTGGCCGTCCGAACGAGCCTCCGGTTCGTCGATCCGGACGGCGCTCCGGTGGATCCGGGCCTCGTCCAGACGGTCGTCATGGAGACCGGCTCCGGGCCGGGCCGGACGGTGACCACGTTTGACGAGGTCTGGCTGGATTCCGCGGTTCCCGTGAAGCGCACGTTCGGCCTCGTCGCCGTGCCGAACCTGCACCGGGTGAAGGAGGTCCTGATCGCCGGCACGAACACCGTGAATCGCGGCCAGCAGATCTGGGAGCCCACGCTCGACGGGACGTGGACGATCCAGGTCCTGCTCTTCCGCCTCGACGCCCGGATCGAGGACGCGCTCCTCGGATCGCCGATCTCGACCGACGTGACCCTGGAGTATCCCGACGGGACCTCGCGGACCCTGGCGACCGACGAGGCCGGTCGCGTTTCGTTCGGCTCGCTGCCGCGGGGCGACTATCGGCTGCTCATGCGGACCGGGGGGCTCGTCCCGCCGAGCCCCATTGCGATGTCGAAGCCCCAGGACGTCACGATCCGCATCATCTCGACGGTCGACCTCGCGATCGGCGGTGGGCTGCTGGTCGCCACGATGATGACGCTCCTCGTCCTGGGGCGACGCCACCAGATCGTGGCCCTGGGGCACTCCGGCCGTCGCTCCACGGGTGCCCTTGGTGCTCGACTGGGCACGCTCGCGACCAGGCTTGGGCTCGTCGCCAGCCAGGCTTCGGGCCGAGTGGATCCGTGGCTCCGCGGGCGCCTCCGTCGCTGGACGAGGGCCACGGTGCGGCGGCGGGGGGCAGGCTCCGGCCGCCTGCTGGGATCGCCGCTCAGCGCGACCATCATGAAGTCGGATCGGGCCTTCAGGAACGCCGTCCGCGATCCGCGGCGCCGGATGCTGCTGGCCGCGACATGTCTCGTCGTGATGGCGCTCGCAGTCCTCGCCACGGCCGCGGTGCTGGTCAGCGCGAGCCCCCTCTCGTGACCCGCGGACGGCGAACCTCCCTGCGGGTCGCCGCGAGGCTCGCCGTCGTGGTGATCGGCGGCTGGTGGATGCTCGGCGCGGCCGCCGCCCACGAGAGCCTCGAGCCTGAGGCCCGGCAGAGGTCCGCGGCGATCGACGCCGGAGGTCCGCTCGTGCTCGCCTACTACTACATCTGGTTCGAGGAGCGAAGCTGGGAGCGGGCCAAGATCGACCTCCCGGTCCTGGGGCCGTACGCGAGCAGCGATCCTGCCGTGATCGCCCAGCACGTGGCCTGGGCCAGGGCCGCCGGGATCGACGCCCTGATCGTCAGCTGGAAGCATGAGCCGCGCCTCGACGGGCCGCTCGCGACCCTCGTCGAATCGGCCCGGGGAGCGGGGCTCCGGTTGATCCTGCTCTACCAGGGCCTCGACTTCGCCCGCCAGCCGCTGAAGGTCGAGAAGGTCACGACCGACCTGGCGTGGTTCCTGGCCACGTACGGACGCGACCCCGTCTTCGATGTCTATGGTGCCCCGGCGATCATCTTCTCGGGCAGCCCCAGCTTCACGACCGAGGCCGTCGGCCTGGTCCGGTCCGCGGTCGATGCCGCCGGGCCGGCGCTCCTGCTCGGCTCCGAGCGCGATGCCGAGAGCTACACCGCCCGCCGCGAGCTGCTCGATGGCGACGCCTACTACTGGTCGTCGGTCGATCCGGAGCGTGACCGGGGCTACGCGACGCGGCTCCGGGAGCTCGCCGATGCGATCCGGGCGGATGGCGGGCTCTGGCTGGCGCCGGTGGCGCCGGGGTTCGATGCCCGGCTCATCGGTGGCTCGCGGGTGATCGAGCGCGCCGACGGCGAGGTCTACCGAGCCGAGTGGGCGACGGCGCTGGCCACCGAGCCGGATGGGCTGGCGGTGATCAGCTGGAACGAGTTCAGCGAGAACTCGCACATCGAACCGAGCGACACGTTCGGCAGCCGCTATCTCGAGCTGACCGCGGAGCTCGTCCGGGACACGCTGGGGCGCCCCGCGGCCACCGATCCGGCCCGTGCCCACCCATCCGGCGCGGTTCCGGCTCAGACCGCGGCGCCGGTCGTATCCGAGCCGGGCAGCGGCGGGCTCGCCGGCCGGCTCGTGGGACCGGCGGCCGCCATCGTCGTGCTGGCGCCGGTGCTCCTCCTCGCCCTGCGGGCGCGGCGCCAACGCCGCGCCGGCGAACCAGGCCCCCGCCCGTGACCCGTCGCCGCGCGACGCGCGGCGCCGCGATCGCGATCCTCGCCGCGGTCGCGGTCCTCGGCTGGGGCCTGCCAAACGTAGCCGGGCCTGCCCTGATCGAGATTCGGCTCGTCGCGGCGGGCATGGTCGTGCCCGCAGCTCCGGTGCGCACGGTCGTCATCGGTGGCGGCGGATCCGTGACGGCAACGAGCCTCCGGCTCGCCGTCCGGGTCACCGGGACGTACTTCCTGCCCGTGACGGTCGGCGGCGGGGGGGAACCCCTCCGGGTCGAGCTCCGCTCGCACGCTCCCGATGGATCCTCGGTCCTCGTCTGGACCGTCACGGGCGGCGCCGAGACCCTCGGCCGGGGTGACGACTCGCCGGACGGGCCGTCGGGCTCGCGAGCCTACCTCGTCGATCCCGGAACGATCGAGCTGCAGATCGGCCCGCCGGAGGGCGTTGCGCTCCTCGACGGCAGCGGGCTTCCGCTCGAGCCCGGTCGCTACGATCTGCGGGCCGTCGCCTTCGGCGTCGCCAGCGGTGTGATCCCGCTGTCGATCGCGGACTGACGTCGCGGCGTCGACGTCGACGCGACTCCGTCAGAACGGTCCGCCGCGGACCTCGACGTCGTCGTATGTCACGTTGAATCTTCGCCCGCTCTGGTTCTCGCCGAGCTGGAACCGACCGACCGGGACCGTGCCGAAGTTGTCGGTCCGCGACAGGCCCGAAACGAGTGTCCCGTCCAGCCAGACCTCAACCGTGGAGCTCGATCCGACCGTCGTGAGGTGCACGATCACCTCGTGCCACGTCGCCATCGAAAGGGTCGTGGTGCTGTTCACGGTCCGCGCGCTCACGTCATTGCGGTACGACAGCCGACCCTTGCCCGTCACGAGGAGGCCCATGATCGCGCCGCCCGTCGCGGTGCGCAGCTTCAGGGCCGTGGTCGTCTTCGATGGCAACGCGTCGAAGCGGAGCCAGGTCCGAACGTAGACCTCGTTCGCCGGGGTGGACAGGTACGTCCAGGCCCAGGCCGGCGAGCCGGTGCTCACGGCCATGGCGGCGAAGGCGCCGGAATTGACCGGCCCGGTCGTGATGACGAGCCCTGCGTTCGTCCAGCCTCCGAGCGTTCCCGACTCGAAGTCGTCGGCAACGAGCGGCGGCGCGGTCGCCGGGGTCGTCGCCGTCACCGGACCCGCCGGGGGTGACGGGTTGCCGGCCCCGTCGCGGGCTGTGACGGTATAGCTGTGGGTCTCGCCGGGGCCGACGGCGGTATCCGTCCACGACACGCTGGCGGGCGACAGGCTCGCGACGGGCGCGGCCTCGCCATCCCGCCGCACGTCGTAGGCCGCAACCCCGACATCGTCGGTCGAGGCCGTCCAGGCGAGGCTCACCGAGCCCACCGTCGTGCCGGTGACGACGAAGCCGCCCGGAGACGACGGCGCCGTGGTGTCCGGCAGCGTCGTGCCGGTCACGGGGACGGAAGGAGCCGAGTGGTTCCCGGCGGCGTCGAACGCGTCGACCTGGTAGTCATGTGGCGTCGCCGGGGCCAGCCCCCCGTCGGTCCAGGACAGGACTGCCGGGCCGAGGATTGCGGCGACGATCCCGTCGCGATAGACGGTGTAGCCGGCGACCCCGACGTCGTCGGACGAGGCCCCCCAGGCCACCTGGATGGCGGTCACTGACGTGCCTTCCGCCGAGACGGGATCCGGGACCGTCGGTGCGGTCGAATCCGCGACACCGGGCGTCGTGACCTGGGCAACGTTGCTCGGATCGGAGACGTTGCCGGCCGCATCGCGCGCCCGGACCAGGTAGGCGTACATCGTGCCCGGCGAGACGCCGGTGTCGCCGTAGGTCGTGGCCGTGCCGACGACCGTGTCGAGGATGTCGTCATCGCGGTAGACGTCATAGCTCACGACGCCGGTGTCGTCGGTCGAGGGCTCCCAGGAGAGGTCGACCCGCTGCCCGCTCGTGGCCACGGCGGCGAGCCCCCCGGGCGCCGACGGCGGTGACGTATCGGCCGGCGGAGGGCCGCCCACGTAGACCGTGTCGACGGCGACGTCGTCGATGGCGACATCGAAGGTCCGCGCGCCAGAGTTGTCGCCGATCTGGATCCGTCCCACCGGTGCGGTGCCGAAGTTGTCCGTTCGGCTCAGGGCTTCGATCCGCGCGCCGTCCAGCCAGGTCTCGATCTCGCCGGCCGTCCCGGCGATCCGCAGCCGTACCTGGAGCTCGTGCCACGTCCCCAGCGAGACGGGCGTGGTGCTCCGAACGGTCACAGACCCGGCATCGTTCCGGAGACTGAGCGTCGAGTCCGTCGAGCTGACGTAGAGCCCGAAGATCGAGCCGCCCGTCGAGGTCCGTTCCTTGAGGATGTACACGTTGTTGGCGCCGACGCTCACGATCTTGAATCGGACCCGGTAGTACAGCTCGTTCATCGTCGGGCTCAGCCCGTGCCAGGCCCACGCCGCGCCGTTCACCGCAGCGGCGCGCGCCGCCCAGGAGCCGGCGTAGGCCTCCGAGCCCTGGACAGTGACCCCGCCCTGGTTCGTCCATGCGGCGAGCCCACCGGACTCGAACCCGTCGCTGAAGATGGGGATCCCACTCGCCGGTGGCGTGGTCAGCGTGGCCGGCTCGCTCGGCGGCGACGTGTTTCCCGCCAGGTCCCGGGCGACGACCGTGTACGAATACAGGGTGGAGCCCGCGACCGTCGTGTCGGCCCAGGTCAGGACCGAGCCTGCGACCGACGTTCGAAGGCTGCCGTTGCGGAAGATGTCGTAGGCCACGACCCCGACGTCGTCGCTCGCCGCCCCCCACGAGAGGTCGACCCGGTTCGCGCCCGTCGGCGTGGCGGTCAGCCCCGTCGGAGCAGTCGGAGCCGTCGTATCGGACGCTCCCGGCGTGCAGGCCACCGAGCCGGTGTCGAGGACCGTCCCGGTCGAGTTGACGAACTCGAAGCCGGCCAGGCCGTCGCTCAGCTGGAGCCGCAACGCGCCGATCGCCCCGGGCGACGTGTCGAAGCCGACCGCCAGGCGAGCATCGGTTCGAGCGAAGCCCTGGATGCCGTGGCCTCCCGTGCCGACCACGAACTGCGTCGGCCCGCCAGCCGACGGGGCGCCGTTGCCGTCGAGCGGCAGCCAGCGCTGGTAGTCGTGGTCGTGCCCGGCCAGGACCAGGTCGACCCCGGCGGCGGCGAGCATCGACCAGACGGTATTCAGCCTGGTGGTGTCCCCGTTCGGCCCGACGCTGAACACCGGGTGGTGGAAGTAGGCGATGGTGCAGGGCGAGGTGTTCGTCGCCAGGTCATTGGCCAGCCAGGTCACCTGCGGGGTCCCGGCTGCTGTCTGGCCGAACTGGGTCGTCGAATCGAGGCTGATGAAGTGCCAGCTCCCGATCGTGTAGCTGTAGTTGTGCGGGACGTTGTCCCAGTAGTCGAAGTAACCGGGGGCGACACCACCCTCGTACTCGTGATTGCCGATCGCCGGGTTCGTGATCCCGCGGAAGCGGCCGTAGAAGGTCGTCGGACTGCCGTACCAGTTGTCGAACTCGGTTGGCGTCCCCTTCTCGTAGACGTCACCGAGATAGAGCATCAGGTTCGGATTCCAGGACGAGATCAGGTCGGTCGCCGCCTGCGCGTTGGGTTCGCCGCTCGCCCCGTCGCCGGCCGCGGCGACGATGATCGGGCCGCTGCCCGACCACGTGCCCGGCGAGGGGACGAAGACGTTCGTGTTGACCGGCGGCGACGAAACGCCGTTCACGAGCGAGACGGAGACCGAGGCGTGGCTGGAGACGAAGCCATCCCGCATCAAGGCCTCGATTTCGAGGTCGGCCGGACCATCCACGAACTGTGGGGTATCGATCGTGAAGGTATAGGGGTTGGAGAAGTCGGTGAGGAGGTAGGCGCCCCGGAGGTAGAAGACGACGCGCTGGATGCCGGGACTCGTGCCGCTGACCGAGACCGTCCCCGCGACCGTCCGGGGCCCGCTCAGGGTCGACCCGTCAGCGGGGGCCGTCAGGCAGACGGTGACCGAGTAGGCGGCCGATGGGCCGCTCGTGGCACACGGGTTCGCCGCCGCGGCCCGCTCGACGAACGGAAACGAGCCGGCGGCCATAAGAGCGACGAGAACCACGACTCGGGCCAGCCGGGCGGCCCAAGCAGTCTCCCCCACGCCTGAACGCATGCCCCTCCTCGAGACGGGCCTCTCTTGTGTCCACCAGACCGTACCATCGCCCTCGTCCCGCCACAATGCCGCGGAGCCAGTCCGGCCCCCGATGGTGCGTCCAGTCAACGGAGGATTCGGCGGATTCGGTCTCCCTGGCATGGAGCCGGTCCGGTAGTATCGGCGACGGGAGGGCCACCGCTACGGAAACGTCATCCAGGTTCGGTCCGGTTAGCAGCCTGGCTCGCGGCGCGTCTCTGGAGCCGTCGCGGACGTGGCCGGGGCGTCGAGCGGCCCGGTTCCGTGCTGATGCCATCATCCTCGTGGTGGGCCTCATCCTGACGTTCTCCCCGGGGCCCGCCTCCGTCCTGGCCGACGCGGGAGATCCGGTCATCGCAGCCGCCGGGGACATCGCCTGCGACCCCGCGAGCTCGAGCTTCAACGATGGCAATGGAACGTCGAACAACTGCCACATGCAGGCCACCGCAGCGCTCCTGTCGCCGGACCTCGCGGCCGTCCTTCCGCTCGGCGACAACCAGTACTACTGCGGCAGCCTCGACGCCTTCCTCGCGTCGTACGACCTGAGCTGGGGCGCAGCGAAGGCGATCAGTCGCCCGGCCGTCGGCAACCACGAGTACCTGACCCACGGCGGAAGCGGCGGTTCGACGGGCTGTGACGATACGAATGCCGGCGCGGCCGGGCACTTCGCCTATTTCGGGCAGGCAGCCGGCAGCCCCGGCGCGGGGTACTACAGCTTCAACGTGGGGGCATGGCACCTGATCGCCCTCAACTCGAACTGCAGCAGCGCTGGCGGCTGCGGATCCACCTCACCGCAGGGTCGCTGGCTGGCGGCCGATCTGGCCGCGAACCCAGCCGTCTGCACGCTCGCCTACTGGCACATCCCGCTGTTCAGCTCGGGCGGTCGTGCCTCGTCGAACTCCAAGTCGTTCTGGACCCAGCTCTACGCGGCCGGGGCGGACGTCGTCCTGTCATCACACGATCACATCTACGAGCGGTTCGCCCGACAGACGCCGTCCGGGCAGGCTGACCCCGTGGCGGGCATCCGCGAGTTCGTGGTCGGGACCGGCGGTGCCAATCACACTTCGATGTCCACGGTCAAGCCGAACTCGGAGGTCCGGGACTCCACCACATACGGCGTCCTTCGGCTCACCCTTCACGCCACGAGCTACGACTGGCAGTTCGTGCCCGAGGCGGGCGGCACCTTCGTCGACTCCGGCTCCGAGGCCTGCGTCGGCGGAGGCGGAGGTGGTCCCACCCCGACGCCGGTACCCACCTCGACAGCGGGGCCGACGCCGACGAGCAACCCGACGCCGACGAGCAACCCGACCCCGTCGACCGCACCGACGCCGACCACGGCGCCGACGATCACGACGCTGGCGGCCGTCGCCGACACGTACTCGAATGCCACCAACCCCTCGTCCAACTACGGTCGATCGACCGTCATCCGGTCGGACGGCAGCCCGGTGCTCCGGACCTACATCCGGTTCGATCTGTCGTCCATCAGCGGGACGATCAC
>Ga0209751_10001735_pt1 | contig 22104 bp, 25 predicted proteins | sample RifCSP13_1_FD_184019 | JGI IMG/M metagenome (GOLD analysis project Ga0209751, IMG submission 184019) | Soil microbial communities from Rifle, Colorado - Rifle CSP2_sed 13_1 (SPAdes) (version 2) | ecosystem: Environmental > Terrestrial > Deep subsurface > Rock core/Sediment | place: Rifle...
CGGGCTATAGAGGTCACCTAGCCCAACTTCCACAATAAGAAGGTCGAGATTGTGGAAAATCAACAGGTTAGGTCTTCAAGTCGGCACTACATTTTGGGGCACCGAGGGTGGCCGGAGCCGCTCTGGAAGGGTGAGGCCGAGACGTTGGAGGAGCAACTGCTGCTCACGGTCAGGTCGCACCACACAACGAAGTCTAAGCTCGCGCCTGGAGGCGTCGGCCAGCGGCAACACAACGTCGGCCGAGTGAATGCGCGAAAGCTCGGTGAGGATGGTGCGGGGCGAATCCCCCAGCCCGGCACGGGACTGCCACTGCTGGAGCGTCTTCCATAGCACGTAAGCGAGAAAGCAGATCAAGATGTGCGCCTTGATGCGGTCTTGTTTGTGGTGCCAGATCGGACGGACGCACAGATCGGATTTCTGAATACGGAACGCGGCCTCGGCTTCGCTGAGCTGGACGTAGGTTTTCCACAGTTGTTCGTCAGTCCAGTCGTGGATGTTGCTGCGAAGAATGTAAGTGCCTTCACTGAGGTTAGCCCAATCGTCCCACTCCGGGCGTGTGCTCCACTTGAGCTTAACTCCCGCTGGCGTCGTATGATCCTCTGTCAGTGAGATCGAGTAGCGCGCAGCAGCACGGGAGTTTCGCTCCAAGAGCCGTCCGATCTGGCGTTCCAGCGCGCCACGGTCCAAGGCCGTTTTGCTCTTCTGGATACGTCTGCCGAGCGACTGTAACCCTTCTTCGATATGCCTGGAGAACCGTTCATGCATCGCCTTCTCTTTTTCGGTGCGACTGGCCGAACGACACAAAAGAAAGGTCTCGCTCCCATCGGGTCCGCGGCAGATTTTGACTTCGATATCTTCCCGGATCTGGCGCCAATCGGTCTTCTCAGAGATCTGTTTTGCAAAGCGGCCAAGCTCCGCCCGCGCGGTCCCGATCACATAGCGGCGTCCCGTGGCATTGAGCCAGGCGATGTTTTTAGCGCTGACCATGCCCCGGTCCATGACCCATACCCGGTTCACTTTCCCAAACCGCTCCTCCATGCTCTCGACCATCTGCTTTACGGTACTGACATCGGTGGTGTTGCCGGCAAAGATTTCATACCCCAGCGGCATCCCCTCCCGGCTCACCACCAGCGCGATGTTCACCTGCACGCAATCGGGCCGATGGTCGCGGCTGTAGCCGCGCTTGGCGATGGCCGGATCGGCGACCCCTTCGAAGTACGTGCTGGTGATGTCGTAGAGCAATAGATCGTAGTCCAGTTCGAAGAGTTCCCCCAGACGCTTGACCAGGTGCTTTTCAACAGCCTCCTTGTGAGGTAACAGCCGATCCAGCGCGCGGTACAAACGCTCCTCGTAGATGTCCTCCACTGCAACCCCAAGCAGGTCTTCCAGCGCCGTGGTGCGATACCAGCGCTCGGCTACGTGCAGTTCGCTGGAAGGCTCGCACAGCCGCCCAATCACCAAAATAGCCATCACCTCCGCCCACCCCACCGTCTCGCGCTTTGACGCCAACAGTGCCCCGCATACCTCATCAAGCTTTAACGCCCGCCACAAAAACCACCCCAGCCACACCGCCCCAAAACTTCGCGAGCGCTCCAGCCGCACTTCATCGAGCCTGACGGCAACCGAGCCCCTTGGCTCTCGACGGTCGAATAACTGCCCCTGCGCAAGCTCACACGCACGCCCGCCGATACTTCGCGCCAACGCCTCCGCCCGTGCCCGCCCTTCACGATCCAATTCCCCAAGTTGCGCTACCGTCTCCTGCACCACCTTGCGACCGCGTCTGACCGAGCGCACCAGCCGCCAGTAAACATGACTCTTACCATCCTTAAACCGCCTCGTGTGTCGCAGGTACACGGACCACCTTCTCACGACACGCCGATCGCTGACAAGATACTTGGTCGGCACTACATTCGGTTTTTACTCTCTGGACCCCTCAGAAGGCCCGAGGGCTCAACAGCGCTATTCGATTTTACAATGACTTACTGCTGACGCAGCGGTGTCGCGGCGGGGTGAAAAAGTTTTTCAGCCTCGCTATTGTGGAAGTTGGGCTAGCACAACAAGAGGCTTCTAAAAGAGTCGCTGGAAGAACTCCATTGCTCTTTGCTTAGGAGGTTGGTTCCAATCATAAAAATCCTTGACGGTGCCCTGATAGTAACCGGCCAGGCCCTTCCAAATGGCCTCTTTTATTGTATATTCCCTCAGCTCCTCAGGGCTCACACTGCGAGGAATCAATCGATCCCGGAATTCACTAGGCAGTTCAGGGGAAATTACATAGAGCTTTAAACCCTGCTTTATTGCTCTTGCGATTTCGCGGTTGATGTGAGGGGTCACGGAAGCGGTATCCGATCACGAGCAGGTTACGGCTACTTGTAAGAATCTGCCTAAACAACTTTAGATACCAGACGAGAAGGGGCTCTTTCTTAAGTACCCTGCTTTTTTGATTCCCTATTACCATTACCTCTCCTCGGCGCGAGTACCACCCGTAGGATCCGTGCAGCTTCACATACGATAGGCAAGGCGTCTTATTTTCCCAGAACCTTGATTCAATTTTATCCACCGCTGCTCGGTCGGGTAATATGATCCCAATTGGATGATCATCGGGAATCTGTTTGGGAAGTTGCACGCCTGGAAGCCGGAAATGGGGCCATAAGGCTTCGAGAGAACCGGGGAAAGAAAGATACCGTTCAACCAAAAGGTCTTGATTCAAAGTAAATATAAATCCACATTCGTCTCGAGCCGAGCCTGCGAAGGGGGTCAGAAATTGGTTACACGCGAGCCGAGCCTCAGCTTTGGAGCGAATGATCTCACGTTCCATTTGCACGTAGGTATTAAAAATGGCATCTCTCAGGGCAGCCTTTTCAGCGTCGTTAAAATGGGGGCCGGTGCGTCCGGGGTATAGGACGGCATCGTACACTGCCTCGAAATCTACATTTTCAAGTAAGCACCGTTGCAGCCGCGGAAATCTTAATATCTCTGGCTGGTTGAAAATAGCCGCCCACATCTGACTCGAAAGATACCCACCGAAGCTCTGGGAGAAGCCAGCCCCCGTCAAAAGAATACCTTTTTTCACTGACATCACGTCGGTCAGAACCGCTACTACAAATAATTTCGAATGTGGAGTTCGCGGCGGTGGTCAGACCGACCGCGGCCATCATCTGCATTCATGCCGCTATGATTGGTTGAGACTGGCTGGACGCGGAAGGCCGCCAAGATGTTTCCCACCTGTGGGTATTCATCGATCGGCATCAAGAAGCTCCCTTTGACGCGCCCAGGATCTGCCCAGGCATCACGAAGCCCTCATGCTCCAAGTTAAACTTGCAGGCAGTCATACCATATTTAGGAGCGGCAATGCAGAAAAATCCCGAGCTGGAACCCACACGGACCTCGGCGGGGCCGCTTTTTTCGCCTTGCACACCGGGTACCGTTTATATTAAGCATAGTACCATGTCCGCAGGCTTGGACGGCTTTCATGTAGCGGCCGTCCAGTCTGCCTCGCTGAATGCGCATTGAGACATGGCTAGCTGTAAGCTCTGCGATCGCTCGGGTTGGTTCTTGTCGGTTACTGAGGATGGCCTCTGCAAGAACTGCGCGCCAATGGTTTCCATGGAGGTGAAGCAAAGACTCCGCGTCATCAGCGATTCTGAAAAGCTAGCTGAGACAACCAAGAAGCTAGACACGCTCGTATCGCGATGCGACGTTGCCATCGCATACGCAGAGGAACTCACCAAATATGAAAAAAGGGGAATAGCAACGCGTGACCCGCCGCCGTCAGTGATCGCTCAGAGATTCCGGCTCAAGAAAGATCAGCGCATTCTTGACGCCTTCAAGCAAGAATGCCTGGACGCCCAGCAACAGATGTTGGTTGCCACGCCGAAAACAAAAGTCAAGCAGCTATCTAAAGTTCTATTACATCTCAGGGACTACAAGGGAAAAATGAGCAACGCAGCCCTGCTCGGGCCGATCGAGCAATTGCTCATCGCAGGAATTCACGACACGCAGCTCAATGGCTATCTTGATGGAGCCAAGCGAGCAGAGTTTAAGAAGCAAAACAAGAAAGCACTGGACCTGTACTATGAGGCTCTTTACTTTCTAAAGCACGACGAGATTCAAGACTCTTTACAAACCAAACACATCTCCGAGATTGAGGAGAAAATCAAAGAGTTCGAACGTGGCAGCGCAAATAAAACTGGGAAATGACCCGCCCTCTGACACTCCCCACCTCTACGGCCAGGATCTCGTCGAGCAAATCCGCGCCCTTGACCGCGAAACCCAAAGAGGATGAACATGGCAGGCATGGTACCAATGCCATTGGACCGGTATTTTGCTGCCGGCCTCATTGTCACGATCGTCGGCGGCCTTTGTGTTGGATATATCCTGGATTGCCTGCAGAAGAAAATTACTGGCGGACCAATTCCGCGAAACATCCAAGCCGCCACCGAGATTCGATGTAAGCGATTATCTTGGCGTTGGGCTTGCTGGAGTGTTCGCTGTCTTTTATAGCCCTGTCGCAAGGTGAAGTTCTTGCAATCGGCGCCTGGCTGGTTTTTAAGGTGGGAACAAAATGGGCCGTCTGGCAGCATATAGTTAGGCCGCCCGACATGTTCCCAGAGATTGGTGTGCTCGACTCTTTCCGAGTGAGAAGTGTGCTGGCCACTACGACTCAGCTGCGGTTCCTTGTAGGCACCCTCTTAAACATCACATTAGGTGTGCTCGGAATATTTGTGGCCGTCTTGGCAAGACAATGATACAACCCGTGATCATCGGTGACTGTGGGCATGGGGGGACCCCAACAACCTTAACAATCTTCCCCCGGACTTGGTCGTTGAGTCCCTAGCCCGACCAATACCCTACGGCCCCCGTATGAGGGAATACACCGTGGCTGGATTTATGGAAAAGGCTCGTGGGTCTCGCGATCCGGGGCCTTTTGTTTTCAGCGCCGGAGCCCATATTGAAATGACGAAAAGGTTACGGTAAGGTTTACGTAACAAATTGTGGTAGCCTTTATGGCCAAAAGCAGAGCAAAGAAGGTCATACAAGTCCCGATTGAGCACCAACTGTTGGAGCGTATCGATGCGACCGCAGCTATAGTTGCTGAGAGTCGCGCCGCGTTTATTCGGGAAGCCTGCAAAGAGCGCCTGAAAAGTTTGGAGACTAAAGAGTTAGACCAGCGGTACATCGAAGGGTACCGGAAGAAGCCGGAAAGTCTGGAGTGGGCGGAGGCATCTGCTAAGCTCCTCTCTAAGCGCCTGGCGAAAGAAAACTGGTAGATGAAACGGGGTGAGGTTTGGTGGGTGGAGATGCCACCGCCCGCCGGGCGACGCCCAGCGGTACTTTTAAGCCGGGATTCAGCCTACCGTGTGCGAGCTGCCGTCACCGTTGCGCCTGTAACGCGCACTATACGCAACATTCCCGTTGAGGTTCTCTTAGATCAAAGCGACGGAATGCCAGCGCGTTGCGTTGTAAATCTAGACGACATTACGACCGTACCGAAGTCGCTGATCAAGCAAAGAATTACAACGTTGTCAGCGGAAAAAATCCAGAAGATCGATCAAGCCATCCGCTTTGCCCTGGATCTGAGCTAGCCGAAGCCTTCGTGCCGCCTGAGGACAGCTAATGGCGTCATGGTCTGAAGAAGCGGACGAGCCGTAAAGCGAGCACCGCCAGCGCCAGCAGCGTCGCCGACCAGGCAAACCAATCGCCGTAGCGGACGTAGGGAGTCTCGCCCTCCAGAATGTCGACTTGAACCTTCATCACTCCGGGAGTGAACAGGGGCAGGGTTCGAACCATTTCTCCCCTTGCGTTGATCACCGTGGTGAGGCCGGTATTTGTGACACGTACCAGGCTACGCCGAGTCTCGATCGCGCGCCACAGCGCCAGGCGGGCATGCTGCCAAGGGGCCGTGGTCCTGCCGTACCACGCGTCGTTGGTGAGATTGATCAGCAGGTCCGCCCTCTCTTCCCGGATAAAGCGGCGCGACAGGGCCGGCATCAAATCCTCGTAACAGATCAGCGGGGCCACTCGAATTCCGCTAGTGAGAGCCAGCGCCCGGGGTCCGTCTCCCCGTGAAAAGCCACCCCCGAGCGCCGGGACCCCGGGGATGAGGGAGAGGATTTCCACAAATGGGATGTACTCGCCAAAGGCCAGCAGCACCTGTTTGTGATAGCGGCTGAGCAGAGTACCCTGCCGATCGGCCAAAAACGCGCTGTTGAACGCCTGGAAGTCCGGACGATCCGGACTCCCGAGAAAGCTCCGCACACCGAAAATGAAATCGCTAACCTCAGGGCTCAGCGAGGGGAGAATTTCCCCGGGCAGACGACGGCTATCGTCGGGAAGCCAACCCTCGACTGCCGTCTCCGGCCAGATCACGAGATTCACCCCCTGAACTCTCTCCGTGAGTTTGCGGTAAGCTGCGAGATTATTCTCAAGCTGAGCGGGATCCCACTTGAGTTGGACATCGATATTCCCCTGAACCGCCGCCAATGCCAGCTTGGGCGCCGCCTCCATTTTTAGAGCGACCGTTGAAAGCCTGAAATGGCCGTAGGCAAGAGCGGCGAGCACGGCAACGCCCAAAGCCGCCGCTGCTGCCCTGCCTGCGCGGGGCCTTTTGTTCGGTGCGCGAAGCGCGGCATAGAGGGTCAGGTTGAGCCAGACGATGAGGAGGCTTGTGCCATAGGGCCCGATCAAGTCTGCCGACTGAATGAGAGTCAAGAAATTGGCCTGGCTGCTAGCCAGATGCCAGGGGAAAAGATGCGGAAAAGAAAATTCGAGCGCTACCCAGATGAGCGCCGGAAAGAGCAAGAGCGGGCCGAAACCAGACAAGCGACTGAACGCGGAGAACAGGGCTATTTGCAGGCCTTCGAGAACGGCAAAAAGCAAAAAAATGACTCCACTCAAACCATAAGAAAAACCGCCGAAGACCCTGATGGTGTACGGGAGCCAATAGAAACCCGCGAGATTGGCGACTACCCCGGTCGCCCAACCCAGGAGAAAAGCCGCCCGCCATTTCGCCCCTTCGAGCGCCCAAAAAAGAGGCACAAAGGCGACCCAGGCTAGGGGCAAAAGCGCGGGAAAGTGAAATGGCGCGGCTAGCAGAAACGCCGAGGCCAGACAAATAAAAAACTTCCTTGACATGTCGATGGTTTAGGTATAAACGAATTTCAAGGCGGCTGCCAACCGATATTTTCCAAAGGTTTGCCCGCCGAACTCCAATCCTCCTTAAACCACGAACAGAAGGAGTGATGGTAGAGCGCAAAAATCTCTCTTCGAGGTGGCAAATGGAAAAAACGAAAAATCACACTGGCCTCGTGATCTCGTGCTTGCTCGTGGCCTTAGCGTTGACAACGGGCTCGGCGCAAGCCGCCTCCATTTTAGGAGAAGAGTGGGAGAAATTTCTGACCGAGAGAGTTAAGTTCGGCGGTTTTGTTGACAACACGACAGGCCTCGCAATAGGTCCCGATGGAGACAGGCGGCACTTCAAAACCTCAAACCGCTTCATCATGGAACGTTTCACGATTCAGCCCGAGTTCAACGCGCAGATGACCGACTGGGCAAAGTTTTTTATTTCCTGGAGATTCGTCAAGGAGCCGCGATACAATGCCGAGGCCCGCTCGCGGCGCAAGAGCGTTTCCTATTTTCCCACGGCCCCTGTCCAACCGCTCCCTAATACCTTCTACGACGAGGACAGCCCAAAACCCTGGGAAGCTGTCCTCGACATACTCCCAACGGACCGGCTTGCCATCCGCCTTGGCCGGCAGTTCATCTCCTGGGGCGAGACCGATGGACTGCGGTTGCTGGACGTCATCAATCCGCAAGACTCAACCTTCGCTCCGCCGGTAGCCCCGAACCTTTTCGACCTGGATGAGACGCGCATCCCCACCTGGGGAATCAGAATGCTCTATACCGCGATCCCTGCTAGCAGCACAACGTTGGAACTTGTCGCTTTGCCGGGCTTCGAAGAGGCGAAGCAGCGTGTTGACGAGGTGGTTGGCAGCAACGACACCCGGGATGGAATAGTTCGATATGGAAGATGGTCGGCCCATCCGGAGACGCGATTGATTATTGCGGGGCGAAATGCCTTCGGCAACCTTTACGCCAATTCTCTCAGTCCGGCGTCATGTGCCGCCCCTACCATTGGTTGCCTTGTCATCCCAAGCACGACCAGACAGCTTCCCGATGCAGGCGACAACTGGAAAATAGGAGCTAGGATTACTCACAACATCGGCAAACTAAATTTCGGCCTAGGATATATCTGGGGCTACAACCCTCAAGGCGCGGACATGGTGTTTAAGCGCAAGGGAGCAGTGACGTGCTCTGCCCCGGTTGCAGGGCCGTGCCTGGCGGGTCTGGCCCCGAGCGTGGTTAATTTGAGGCTAGTCAATGATCGCACCCACATATTTGCCGGCCACTTTAATTACGCGGTCGATGAGATTCTCAGCATCCCTCTCAATACGGCGATTCGCGGAGAGATCGCCATTTACCCCCAGGAGCCTTATAACATCTCCGAGTTTCCGGGCCGAAACTGCGCGACCGGAGTCCTGACAGGTTTCCGGGTTGGGCCGCGATGCAAACGCGGAGTGGAGGACTCCGACAGCATATTGGAAAAGAACACACTGCGATATGCTCTCGGCTTCGACCGCTCGATCCTTATCCCGTTCCTGCAGGACGATCCGTGGCGCGCCTTTAGAATGTCTTTTCAGATCTTCCAGCGAATCATCCTGGATCACGAGCACGGAATCCATCTTTTCTCCACGGCCGAAAAGATCAAAAAGGTTTCCAACTTCCTGACCTTTCGAGTTTCCACGGGCTATCGGGGTGACACGATTCTGCCGGATTTGTTCGTGGGCTACGATCCAGCAGGCTATTGGTCGTTCAACCCTGCCGTCAGCTACGCGCCGCCATGGAACGAGAAAATCAAGCTGACCCTGACTGCGGCCCTTTACGGGGGCCATAACAAATTCGCCTTCCCGGGATTTTTCAGCGAGAAGGACTCCGTTTTTCTCAAGATGCGCTATCAGTTCTAACGATTTTTATCGGAGGTTTGACTTAAAATGAAAGCGATAGAAAAAGGAAAGGCATTAAATTCCTTCGGACTGGCGGCCCGGCGTTTTTTCCTCTTCGTGGTGTTGCTAATTTTCTCCTCCGTGAATCTCCCGGCAGCGGAGGTCGACCTCAAACCGGGTGACACCATCGGGCCGCAAAATTGGAAAAAAGTCGAAGACATGGTGGGCCCGAACTTACTGAACCGCATTAAGGCAGGGTACAGCTTCCAGATTAAGGCGTCGAAGCACTATACGTCGCCTAAGGAATACGTCGAGGCGACCGAAAAACATTCCGCCCAGGTCAGGCTCGGCTCCAAAGGGGAACTCTTAAACTACGTGGCAGGGCTGCCTTTTCCCAAAATCGAACCGAACGATCCCCAGGCAGGACAGAAGCTCGCCTGGAACTTCTATTGGCGGTGGCTAGGGGATGACTTCAAAACCGGAGGCGCCACCAAGGAAGGAAAAATTGTCCGATTGGCGATCGAGAGAGACGGAGCGGAGCGGAGAGCGGACCTGGTCTCGTACACGTTGTTTCCACGCACCCGCTACATGCTTTCGCCCAAGCCGGCGATTCCAGGATACGAGCATATCGATTGGAGCCAGATCCGCATCGACACCTATCCACGAGACACGTCGGGAACAACGACGCTGGAGTTCCGCTATGCCGATCCCGAGCGGCCCGACGACCTCTACCTCTACATTCCCAGCATACGGCGCATCCGGAGAGCCACCACAACTCTGAGGTGCCAGACTCTGGCTCCGAGCGAGTTCACGTTGGACGATATCAACACGTTCAACGCGAAGATCACGGATTTCAACTATAAATTTTTGGGCGAGAAGAAAATCCTGACGAACTTCGTCGAGGAAGGCCTGCCTTTCCATCGCAAAACAGGCGATTATCTACCGACCGACGAGAAGTGGGAGGTGCAGGACGTCTACGTCCTGGAAATTACCCCCAAAGATCCGGGCTACTGCTATCCCAAAAAGGTTATGTGGATTGACAAGGTGACCTGGGAGTCCACGTGGGCTTTCATGTGGGACCGAAAAGGCGAGTACTGGAAAGAACAGTTCGCCTTCCGCGCCCCCGTGAAGCTTGCCGACGGAAGAGAGGTCTGGTCGGTGGGAACGGTGGTCATTCACAATGTTCAAAACGGCAGGACCACGCTCGTGACCGCGGTCAGATCGTACAATCGCGGCTACCCGGCCAGCCTGTGGAGCCTGGCCACGTTGCAGAGGATCATGCGGGGTGGAAGCGTGGAATAAACGGTCGGCTCCCCAAATCGCACGGCAGACCGGTTAGATCTCGATGTTCCGAGCGCGAACCAATTCGATATTGCTGATTTTCTCCGCGTGGCTTCTTTGGGCGTTTTTCTCTCTCCCACTCGCCGCGACTGCGCCTTCGGAGCGAGAGCCTGCCTATCGCGATAATCTCTACGACGCGGAGGTCCGCAGCTCCCACGCCTGGATCGTAGGTTATTACGGAACCCTCCTCCATTCGGGAGACCGCGGCCTCACCTGGGAACTGCAACGTAGCGGGACCCAGGAGGCCCTCTTTCGTTTGGCCTTCATCGATGAAAAGCAGGGATGGATTTCCGGTAGCTACGGGACGATCCTGCACACTCGGGACGGGGGCAAAAGCTGGAAGGCCCAGAGTACTCCCACGCAGGAACATCTTTTCGGGCTTCACTTCGCCGACGAGCGCTTGGGATGGGCTGTAGGGAGCCGGGGCGCGATCCTTATAACCGAGGATGGCGGCGCGTCCTGGAAAGACTATTCACTGGGGGAAGATGTCATCCTCAACGACGTCTGGTTTAAGGACCCCAAAGAGGGATGGATTGTGGGTGAATTCGGCCGCATTTACCACTCCCAGGATGGAGGCCACACCTGGCGCAAGCAACAAAGCCCGGTTGAAGTTTCGTTTGTGAGCGGCGAGAGCCGCAACCTCTTTCGCCTCCTTTTTCCGGACTCTCAAGGAGGGTGGGTGTTCGGCCTGGACGGCGTGATCCTGAGAACCGGCAACGGCGAGAGCTGGGAACTCCACCACCCGGATGGGGCCGGGCCTCTGCCGGCGTTACGCCATCACCTTTTTTCCGCCGCGCTCTTTGACGGCAAAAAATGGGCAGTGGGAGAGCGCGGGACAGTACTCGTCGCCGCCGCGGGGCAGGACCAATGGCAAGCCGCGAAGCTCAAAATACCGCCGCTAAGCCTCAACGGGATCGCCTTCGGAAGCGACGGCTTGGGGCTCATCGTCGGGAACCGAGGGTTGATCCTCAGGACCGAAAATGGGGGCGGGGAGTGGAGGCCAATCAGGATCGCGCCTGAGGCAGCCGGGAAGGGGGTGAGCCAAGCCCCGTGAGACACCTGGCTGAATGGATTGTTAAAAAGCGCTTTCCGGTCCTGATCGCGATCGTTCTCGTGACGGCCTTTTTCGGCCTTCGCGCTCTCAGGATCGAGATGTATACGGCCTTCTCCGATCTGATTCCGACCGACCACCCCTTCATCCGTGTTCATAACCAGTTCAGCAAGATCTTCGGCGGCGCCAACCTCGTTTTTCTTTCTGTCGAGGTCAAAAAGGGCGACATCTTCAACCCCCGCACCTTGGCAAAGATCAAAAGGCTCACCGAGGTGCTCGAGCTTACGTACGGGGCCAACAACTATCAGATCTTTTCCATCGCCAGACAGAAAGTGAAGGATGTCCGCGCCACTTCCTGGGGGATCGAAGTGCAGCCCGTCATGTGGCCGCAGGTGCCGCGAACCGATGAGGAGCTCGAGCGGCTTCACAACGCGGTTTACGCAAACCCCACGATCGCCGGGCGCCTGGTTTCCCTCGACGGCAAGGCCGCGCTGATCACGGCTGCCTTCCACGAGGAGCGGCTTGACTATGCCCAGCTATTTCGCCGCATCCAATCGGCCATCCGCGAGGTGGAAGACGAGAACACCACAGTCTACGCCGCGGGCGAGCCCATTCTGTACGGCTGGATCTACTACCATCTGAAGGACATCGTCGTCGTCATCGCGTTCACTTGCCTTGCCCTCCTCGGGCTTCTGATCCTCTACTATCGGAACCTAAACGGGGTGGTCATTCCCGTGCTTTCCGCCCTCGTCACCTTTATCTGGGGGACCGGTTTCACCTCGCTCATGGGATACAACTTCGAACCCCTCGTTCTGGTGGTTCCCTTCTTGATCGCCGCCAGAACCCTCAGCCACTCCATTCAGTTCCGCGAGCGCTTTTTCGAGGAGCTGGACCGATGGGGTGATAAGGAAAAAGCAGCCATAGAGAGCGCCTCCGGCCTGCTCATGCCAGGCGGCGTGGCCATCCTCACCGACGCGGTCGGCCTCACGGTGCTCTTGACCGCGCCCATGCCCATACTCACAAAGCTCGCCATTGCCGGGAGCTTCTGGGTGATGAGCAACCTGATTACCGTGCTGGTTCTCGATCCGATTCTTTGCTGCTACTTTCCCACCCCGCGCCGGCGACCGAAGGGGGGAGAGGGTCACTGGCTCGATGCCCCCTTGCGGCAGGTCGGGCGCCTATGCACGGCCTCTTTGGGCCGCTGGGTCGTGCTTGCGGCCTTTGGCACCATCTTCCTCTGGAGCCTTTACTGGAATCAGTTTCTGACCGTCGGAGATTCGCGCCCGGGCTCGCCCCTGCTGTGGCCCAACTCCGACTACAATGTAAGCGTGCGGCACATCAACGACAAATTCCAGGGCACGGACCAGCTCTATATCATCGTGGAGGGCAAGCGGGAAAAGACGGCGACATCACCGCGGGTCCTGCGCACCATGGAAGCGTTCCAGCGCGAGATGGAACGCTCGCCCCACGTCGGTGGGACCGATTCTCTGGTCGGTCTCACGCGACAGATCAACACCGTGCTGCACAACAACGACCCGCGCTGGGGAATCCTGCCTCGCTCAGAGACGGAAGTGGGAGGGATTCTGATGGTCGCCGAGCATGGCAGCGAGCCCGGTGATTTCGATCGCTGGGTGAACTATAACTTCCAGCACGGCAAGATCACGGTTTTCCTCTACGATCACAAAGGCAGCACGATTCGCAAAGTCATCGAGCGCGCCCGAAAGTTTATCGCCGGCCACCCTCTAGAAGAGGCCCAATTCAGGCTCGCCGGGGGGATCGTCGGAGTCCTGGCAGCGGCCAACGAGGTGATGGAGCGAAACCAAAGAATTGTTTTGGGGCTCATGCTCATCGCTCAGCTAATCTTTTGCGCGCTGGGATTTCGGTCAGTCCTTGCGGGCTTCTTCTTCGTCGGCGTAGTCTTCGTCTCTAACATGTTCGGCACTGCCCTGATGGGGTTCTGGGATATCGGCCTCAATGTCAACACGATGCCGGTCGTCAGCCTCGGGATCGGGTTCGGCGTTGACTACGGCATTTACATCGTGTCCCGAGCGATCGAGGAGCATGAGCGACAGAAGGAAAAGCAGGATCTCAGGGCGGCCCTGATCGAAGGCGTGGCCACCGCCGGGAAGGCGGTCCTTTACACCGCCTTTTTGATCTCCGCCGGAATCGCCTTTTGGGCCTTTTCTCCCCTGCGTTTCCAGGCCGAGATGGGCTATGGACTCCTCATCATCCTCACCATGAACATGCTCGGAGGCCTCCTCCTCCTGCCCGCGCTGATCAGCCTGATCCGGCCAAGGTTCGTGCTGGGCGGAAAAGGGGCTTGAGGAGGAAACAACTCTTATGGCAAATAAGCTCGCCGCGCTGACGTCCAGTGGCTTGTTGTGGGCCTGCCTGATTGTCACCGGCTCGCTGAGTCTCGGCTCAACCCCGACCCTATTCGCGACCGAAAAGGTCAGGCTAGCCGTCCCGGTCGTTGCCGTCATGTACGCGCCCTATTACTTCGGAATCAAGCACGGCATCTACGCCGCTGAAGGATTAGAGCTGGAGATCTCGGCGGCCCGCACGGATCTGGCCCTTGCAGCCTTGGGTACCGGTCAGTTCGATTATCTCGCCCATGGCGGGGCGGCTCTGAGAGCTGCGGCGCGCGGCTTTCCGTTGAAGCTCGTCTTTGCCTTGGACGATAAGGCTCCGTTCTGGCTTGCGGCCCGCCCCGAAATCGAACGGGTCGAGATGTTGAAGGGCAAAAAAGTGGGCATTTCTTTCCCCGGCGATACGCCGCATCTGGTGCTCAGGCGGTTTCTGCGCAAGCGGGGACTCGATCCGGACAAAGACGTTATTTACGTGTCCGGACAGTTCTCTCCTCTAGCGTTTCAGGGGCTCATAGCGGGCGCGCTGGATGCGGCGGTTTTAGCGCCGCCCTTTTCCGTGCTGGCCCAAGAGAAGGGGTTGCGCAGCCTCGCCTTCCTGGGCAAGGAAGTACCCGACGCGCCCGTCGTGGACGGTCTTGTTACCAGCGAAAAAAAGATTCGCTCCCAGCCCCAACAGGTCAAGCGCATGGTGCGGGCAACCCTCAAGGCAGTGGAGCTTTACCGCCAGCGAAGCGACCTCAGCGTACCCTTTCTCGCGGCGGAATTTAAAATTTCCCATTCGACCGCGCAGAAAGTCTACGAGGATGCTCTGGGTCTCCTTACGCGCGCTGGGGAGGTGAGCCCCGCGAAAGTGCGCGACGTGCTTGAGATGGCGAGGGAGACGGGCCAGGACAACCCGGTCATTCCCCCACCCGAGTCGATGCTGGATTTCTCTTTTCTCAAAGAAGCCCAAAGAGAGCTGGTCAAGGTACAATAGCTCTCAAGAAAGCATCGACCTAGCGGAATCAGAACCGACAAAAAAGTGAGAATTACGGCACCGGTAGCGTGTCTTTGCCATCAAGCATCATTCTCTTCCGGCTTGAAATCATAGGCGATCTCTAGAAATTGTTTGAGGATCCGCGCCGTGGCGCCCCAGATATCCCAACCCTGATAGTAAAAGTGATACACGGGATGGCGCCTGTCGGGATCGAAGTAACGATCCTCCGTGACCAAGCAGCCGGGCTGCAGGAGAGCAGAAACCGGGACTGAAAAAACTGCCGAGGTCTCTGCGTGGTTCAAGCGAAATTCATAGGGCCAGGGGATGAGACCGACGAATGGGGTGACGGAAAAATTGTAGGCCGACCTGGTCTGGTCGAGCCGTCCCAAAACCCGAACATGGCCGGGATCAATGCCGATCTCCTCGTAAGTCTCGCGCAGGGCCGCCTCCAGATCTCCCCGGTCCACCGGATCGACCCTTCCCCCGGGAAAAGCCACCTGGCCGCTGTGATGGTTGAGCCCCTCCGCCCTTTGGGTAAAGATCAAGTAGTCTCCGTCCTCGCGCTCCTGGATCGGGACCAAGACCGCCGCTTGGGTATAGTCCCCTCCGCTTAACGTGCGCGGGGTGCGCGCCTGGAGGATTTTGGAGATTGTGTCGGCGGCCATCTTCGGAGAAAAACCGGTTTGATCTCGGCAAGAGTTATGCTAAAGACTCCCGTTAATTTACCGAATCCCCGGCCAAAAAGCCAGTGCCGTGACGCATAGAGAAATCCATCAAGCCATCCGCATCCTGCGCCGAGAGGTGCCGAAATGGCAGACCCCGATCGTCACCGTGGTGGCGCAATCGTCGGAGAGCCCGTTCCATGTTTTGATCTCCTGCATCCTGAGCCTTCGCACTCAGGACGCCACCACGGCCCAGGCCTCCCGCCGCCTCTTCGCCCTGGCAGGCACGCCGGCAGAGATGCGCAGGCTTTCAACCAGGAAAATCGAAAAGGCGATCTACCCGGTCGGATTTTACCGTACCAAGGCCAAAACAATTCGCGAGATCTGCCGCACTCTGATTGAAAATTACGCCGGGCGGGTTCCCGATGAGATTGACGAGCTTCTGAAGCTCAAGGGAGTAGGACGAAAAACCGCGAATCTCGTGGTGACCTTAGGTTATCGGAAGCCCGGAATCTGTGTAGACACCCACGTCCACCGGATCTCCAACCGCTGGGGATACGTGCGGACGAAGAATCCGAAAGAGACCGAGTTCGCGCTGCGCCAGAGACTCCCAAAGCGATACTGGATCGAATACAACGACCTGCTCGTCTCGTTCGGTCAGCACCTGTGCCGGCCGATATCGCCCATGTGCAGCCAGTGTCCGGTGGAGAAGTACTGCGATAAGGTGGGAGTTAAAATTCACCGGTAATCAAAGCCCGGGTTGCAGCATCGGCCGAACTTTGAAATACTGAACCAGTGCCGAAAGGACCGAACAACGGCTGGAAGTGTCTTAACGTTACCGTTAGCGATAAAGAATCTGGCGCCGTCATTGAATACAAGATCCATTGCTATCGGAAAAATGATGGATGGTACGACGAGGTGGGGTATGACAGCCACGAGATCAAGAAGGGTAAAAAGGTTCTGGCGACCCATCTTCATGTTAAGCTCGTTACTCCCTTTAAGGAGCCAAAGGCGGGAGAAGAGGAGCTTCGGCGCATCATTGACATCATCTTGCCGGAGCTGAAGGAGATCACGAAATGAGCCGAATACTTGCCATAAAAGGAGCCGATAGCGAAACAAAAATCGATTATTCTTCTCTTTCGCTCAAGGAAATCCAAAAAAGGATTAAGGGGTACGAAAAGAGCTACGGTAGCTTTACGAAATTCTTACGCGGGTACGATTGTGGGTATAGTCCGCCGGAGGATTATATCACCCTTATAGACTGGGAATGCCTCCTGAACGAAATCAAGAGCAGAAAAAGCACACGCCTCTCTCTAATCAGAGGGGGTAAAAGAAAACCGCGGTAACGGCCCGCGATGTTTCGCTCACTCATCTACTCATTTCTTTTCCGGCCTGAGAACTTCCGGAAAATATCGGGAAGGGGCCCAGAGGTGGGTTGCAAAGTTGCGACAGCCGAGAATGCGCAGCTCGCGCATGATGCGGACATAGTCGTCCGACTCGACGTAGTCCCGCCACGCTTCCAAGGAATCAAACTCGATGCCGATGGCGACCTGGGGAGTAACCTCAAGGGGATTGCGGTAATTGCGTATCTCCCGAACTCCCGGATGAGAGAGAGTCGCCGGGAGCCAATCATTCTTCGCCTTGTTGGCGTAGATCGTGAGATTGGCCTTCTGGTCAGGAAGGTCCCACTGGATAAGATAAAGCACCATTATTGAATCGCCCGCACCAGGCCCCCATCGATCTGAATCGTGGTTCCCGTAATATAGCTTGCCCGTTCGGAGCCCAGGAAAACTACCAGATCCGCCGTTTCTTCGGCCGTCCCGTACCGCCCCAAGGGGATCTCAGTTTTCATCTGCTTCTCAACCTCTTCGAGCGATTGGTTCAACCTCTTGGCCCGGTCTTCATTCAATTTGCGGTGCCGCTCGGTATCGATTCTCCCGGGGCAGACGTTGTTGACCAGGATGTTGTCCTTGGCGAGCTCTCGCGACAGGGTCTTGGCCAGGCCGATGACGCCGCTGCGCAGGGCGTTGGACAAGACGAGCCCCGCAATGGGCTCCTTGACGGCGTAGGAGGTGATATTGATCACCCGGCCACCGCCAACCTTACGCATGTGCGGGACCGCCTCCCGCGCAAGCCTGAGAGCGCTCAGAAAACTGAGTTGAAATGCCTTCTCCCAATCCTCATCGGTCAACTTCATGAATTCTCCAGGAGGTGGCCCTCCGGCGTTTGTGACCACGATGTCGAGGCGACCGAACTGCTCCACGCTCTTGGCCACAAATCTTTGAATATCTTCGAGCCGCGCCATGTCCGCGACCAGAGCCAGAACCTCTGCCCCAGTCTCACGGCGAATCATCGCGGCGGCCTCCTGAAGCCTACCCTCCCCGCGCGCGCAGATGCTGACCTTGGCGCCCTCACGCGCGAAACCCATCGCGATCGCCCTGCCCATCCCCTGGCTCGCGCCAGACACAAGCGCGACCTTTTCCCGCAAACCTAAGTCCATTCGTTTTCAGCCTCCAGCATTCAGCGCTCAGCTTTCCCTCCCCAAAAAAAGCTGATAGCTAATGGCTAACAGCTGCTAAGCTATTTTTGAGTCCAGTAGACGTTACGGTGAAATTCCGGGTTGAGCCGCATCACGTAAAGGGCGAGCATTCCGTGGGCGCCAAGCTGCTTCAGTCGCCGCGGGTCGCCCGCGCTTAATGCTTCCCTCTCTTCCGGAGACAAATCGTAGCGCTCCATCACCTGCCTGAGATCGGCGAGCGCGCCCGTAAATGTCTCTTCATTCATCTTAAGATCGAACAGCAGTCGATTCAGGTGATAGCTGCTCATCTTTACCTCCCATTAACAACCCGCCCTAGGCATGAGGCAACAGGCTTGAGGCTTGAGAAGATTCCATTTGCTCACGCCTCGCGCCTCACGACTCACGCCTGTGTCAGTTTCCAACTGACAAAGCCCCACCCCGTGGCGACATGATCCGGCATATAAAAGTTCGAAGAAGCCCGGGCATCCCCGACACATCCGATCACCACCATCCAGTTGAGAAACTCGGAATCACCCGCTTGGAGGAGTTGCTCTAGAGAATACCCCGCCAGCGATCGGCCTTTGCCCTCGCGGAGGAGTTCCAGAAGCCGATGATCGAATTGGCTATCGATCTCCCCGATCCTCGGGGAGCCGGGAAAATGGGAGAGGCCCCCTGTGGCCAGAATGGCGACCCGCTCCTGCGATCTTTGCGCAACCTCTCGGATCAACTCTCCTACCTGGTAGCAGCGCCGCGGCGTCGGAATCGGCTCCGCCCAGGTATTCACGTAAATGGGCAGAATCGGGATCTTGGGCTCCGGCAGCACAAAGTAGAGCGGAACTACCTGGGTATGTTGCAACTCCACATGTTCCCCGAAGGAGAAATCTATGCCTTTTTCCATACCGGCTTTCAGTATGGTTCGGCCCAACTCTTTGTGGTTGCGATAGCGAAATCGGTGCCGGGTAAACTGCCCCCTGACTTCGTCTGCCAGGGTAATAAAAAAGGTCGGGATATTGTTAAAGAAAAAATTGACGAACTGATCGTTGGCCACGACGATCAGAACCTCTGGGCTGGCCGCCTCCAGGTCAGCGCGTAAAACCGCGAAGGCCTTCTCCGCCTCAAGCCGGAGCCTTTGCTGCGCCTCCAATGACGGCTTCGAAGAAACCGCTTGTGGGGCCATGCGGTAGTGAAGTTGCATGAAATCTTCCCACTCCGCGCCAGGCTCCAAAAGAATATTCGGGGCATGGCTGGCCGCCAGCGCAGCTACCAGAGACATCAAATTCCCCCCTCCGGCTTAGGGGCCGCATCCTATAACCCACCTCGTGAAAAATCAACCGACTAACAACACCACCGCATCGATCTCCACCAGGCAGTAGGGCGCTATAACTCTCTCACCTCTACGGTTTGAATCTCAATATTGGCTAGCTGGGGCACTTTTCCTTGCGCGTCCGCGCGCACCGCCAACCCGCCCCCGAGGAACCGCCCATACAAATTTCGAGCTTAAACGGCGCCTCGGCGTTAAGCGCAGTACACCGGAAATAACGAACTCATCCCCGCCTAGGGCTTCCTCTGCCAAACGCTCTTTCCGCCAAAGCGGGCCTCCCATCGCGGGATGACCTCCTTATTGTAAACGTTGTCGGGAACCTCGCCGCGCAAGGCGTGGAGCACCGAGTCGGTCGCCCAAAGAATGCCCGGCTTGAGCCCGCTACCGATGTTGGAAGAGACCATGTGGGGCGAAAGCAATACCTTATCGCCCAGTGTGCGCAGGGGATGTTCCAACGCGATCGGTTCCTCCTCGAATACGTCGAGCGCTGCGCCGGCGATCTGTCCTTTCTCCAGCGCTTCCACCAGCGCGACCTCATCCACGCACGGACCCCGCGAGGTGTTAATAAGAATAGCGGTGGGTTTCATCAGAGCCAGTTGCTCGGCCCCGATCATGCGCCGGGTCTCCTTCGTAAGGACGACATGGAGGCTCACGACATCAGACTCCCGGAGAAGCGTCGGTAGGTCTACCCGTGTGACTCCATGCTCCGCGAATTTAGAGTCCGGGACGTAGGGATCGGTGGCCAGTATCCTCATCTTCCACGTCCGCATGAGGTCGGACACGCGGCTCCCGATCCGGCCGAGGCCGATGATACCGATGGTGATTCCCGGGTAACCATCGGCCCGGGAGCCGAAGTAGGTTCCCTGAAGCTTCGGGTCCCTCCACCGCCCGCCCTCCTTTAAGTACCGGTCCCGCTCGCGGATCTTCTTGAGCATGGTGAGCATCGCCGTGATCGTGCCTTCCGCCACACCTCCCCAGTTCGATTCGGTCGGCGAATGAGCTACCAGAATTCCTAATTCCGTAGCCGCATCAACGTCCACATCGTCCACACCGATCGTGTACTTGGCGACAATGCGTAGCTTGTCCGAGCTTTCCATGATTTTCCGGGTAATGGGCGAACTTCGTATAGAGGTGCCCATCAGGGCATCGCACCCTTGCGCCATTCCAGCTACCTCGGACTCGTTGTCCCCCTGAGGGGTATCCCAAGACGCTTTTCCCAGGACCAGATCACAACCCTGTTCCTCGAGCTTCTTGTGCGTCTCTCCCGTCGGATCCGCTGGCGCAAAAATAAAAACCTTGGCTGCCGTCATTTCCATTCCTCCTTTTAGGATAAGGGAACACTCTCCCCTTCCTGCGTATCACTCGATCATGGACAATTCAAAGGCGCTCCCCTCTCCGATCGCATTACGGGTCGGAAAGCGCACCGAGAACTAGCGGTCACCGCGACGAACGGAGAGAAACTACACCGGCCATCCGAGGACGTCAAGAGTTCATTGCCCGAAAAGTCGTGACCTTATCGTGAATCTCGGTGGGGAAGACGGGGAAGTTAACCCACCAGGGAAAAACCAGGTGTGGCCAGGGACGGAATCGAACCGCCGACACGAGGAAAGGAAGCTATCATGAGCGCCCGCTTTCCATTTTTCGGCTTGACAAGTATCACTTGTCAGATTAAGATGTTTCGATAGTAGCGCCGTTGAAGCACCAAGGGGATGATTCAGAGTTTTCGGCACAAGGGGCTCCAAAGGCTTTTTGTTGACGGCGAACGCAAAGGAGTCCGTCCTGATCTGATCGAGAAGATTGAGAACATCCTTGCTGTTCTCAGCCGTGCCAGGGTGCCCGATGATATGAATCTCCCTGGATTTAGGCTCCATCCCCTCAAGGGCGACTTGAAAGGCTTCTGGAGCGTGACCGTTCGGGCAAACTGGCGTATCACCTTTCGTTTTCAAGACGGAGACGTGTGGGACGTAGATTTGATTGATTACCACTAGGAGGCAGGCAATGAAGATGAAGAACCCTCCTCATCCTGGTCGTATTGTCCGCCAGGAGTGCATTGAGGCGTTGGGGCTCACAGTGACCGAAGCCGCGCGTGCTCTCGGGGTGACGCGCCAGGCACTTAACAACCTGGTGAACTTAAAGGCCGGGATCTCCCCGGAGATGGCGATCCGACTTTCCAAAGCCTTCGGTTCAAGCCCGGAGGTCTGGCTCGGCATGCAGATGGCTTATGACCTGGCACAGCTCGAAAAAGAGGCAGGCAAAATTAAAGTCCAACGCGTCGCCGCAGCGTAGGACAAATTTGGGATATGGCCAGGGACGGAATCGAACCGCCGACACGAGGGAAGGAAATCATTTACGACAGGCTCAGATCGTTGGTCACGTCCTGCAAGCTATCTTTCCCGGCTGTCAAGCCTGGCACGGTACTTCATCGTGCTGCAAGTCAAAAACCGGCGCGGGGAGCCGGTGGGCGGCGGCGGACTCATTCGTCCCTCGCCCGATCCGCTCTCCGAAAAAGCGTTGCGACCGCACGCGCCCGAGGAGCTGAGAAAGGCCCTGGAAGAGGCGGAGGGGCGTTACCGGGAAGCTCAAGGCCTCTGCGAGCAGGCCTTCAAGCGCTGGCGGGACGCGATGAACGAGAGGTCAAAGTTCATGCGCGGCGTCGGGCTGGCCGAGAAGAGTTACCAGGAAGCCGAAGAGCTGGAGAGCCAAGCGCGGATCGAGGTCGCCCAAGCGCAGGTCAAGCTCCAGCGTTGGTGTTGGCACGAGCGGCTTCGGCGAGAGGCGGAGGCCAAGCGGGCCAGGGAAAAAGAGAAAGGCGCAAACCCGCCTCTGGGCGAGCGGCTGAAGAAGTTCAAGCAGAAGGTGCTCGGCTG
>Ga0209751_10001739_pt1 | contig 22086 bp, 20 predicted proteins | sample RifCSP13_1_FD_184019 | JGI IMG/M metagenome (GOLD analysis project Ga0209751, IMG submission 184019) | Soil microbial communities from Rifle, Colorado - Rifle CSP2_sed 13_1 (SPAdes) (version 2) | ecosystem: Environmental > Terrestrial > Deep subsurface > Rock core/Sediment | place: Rifle...
CGGACGTGTACAACGCAATCCTGGACGGCACGGACGCGGTGATGCTCTCCGAGGAGACCGCGATCGGCAAGCACCCGGTCGAGGCGGTGCGGGTCCTCGCCGCGATCGCGAAGGAGGCGGAGGCGTCCCTCGTCGCCCGCCCTCCGGAGGAGCCGGAGGCCGCGGGGGACGTGAAGGCCGCGGTGGGGCGGGCCGCGGTGGACCTCGCGCGGGACCTCGGGGCCGTCGCGATCGTGACGCCGACGTCCACGGGCCGCACGCCGCGGGCGATCGCCCGCCACCGGCCGCCCTTGCCGATCCTGGCCCTGAGCTCGGACCCGCACGTCGTCCGATCCCTCGCGCTCGTTTGGGGCGTGTTCCCCGTGGCCATGGCGGGCTCCTTGTCCATCGATGACCTGATTGTGAAAGCCCGGAATCTCCTTCGAGGGGACGGGATCCCCGCCGGGCGGCCCGTCGTGCTCACGATGGGCTACCCCCAGGGCAAGGGGCTCACGAACATGGTCCTCGTCGTGGAGTCGTGACCCGACCGGCCTAGAGCTCCCGCCGAGGACGCTTCTCGCGCAGGCGCTTCTGGACCGCCTCGCCCGTGAGTTTGCGGAGCGCGTCGGAGGCGATCCACCGCGCCGCCTTCGAGTCGATCTTCTGGATCGCGCGGGCCGTCGCAATCGCCTTCCGGTTCAACGCGAGGTTGCGCTTCCCGATGTTCCGGAGGGCCCAGCTCACGGCCTTCTTCACGTAGTTCCGGTCGTCCGTGGCCTCCCGACGGATCGCCTCGAGGAACGGGGCGAACGCGGCGTCCTTCGCGTCCTTGTCGTGCCACGCAATCCCCGCCATGAGCGCGAAGCCCCCGCGCTTCACGAACTCCTCGGGCCTCCGGCTCCACGCGACCGCCTTCGCGGGCGCGAAGCGGGTCTGGTCGAACAGGTCCGTGCACGCCTGGTCGCAGACGTCCCAGGAGTCGAAGTCGCGGACCCACGCGTCCATCTGGGCCGCTGTGACCTTGGCGGGCTCGTCGACGAACGCCGCAAGGAGGCGGGCCTCGTGGATTCCCGAGTCCCACACGGCAAGCGCGAGGCGGTGGTCCCGCCCAATCTCCTTCGCGAGCTTCCGGAGGTCCCACACTGAGATGCCGAGCGTATCCTTCGGGTTGATCCCGAAGCGGGCCATGCCCTCGACGTTTTTCGGGTTCGCCATCGCGCGGAGGCGGGCGAGGACCGCGTCGGCGTCCATAAGGGCTCTCCAGGTGATTGTCCTGCAAACCTTGAACGTGACGCGACCGACGCTGTTCGGGCATTCCGAGAACGTATGCGTGAAATTCATATGGTCCGAGGCTAATCTCAAGAGGGAGCAGTCCGTGACGGCCCCTCGCAGGATGAAACCCGTGATGCGCGCCAGTGAGGACGGCACCCTCCAGTGGATCGACGAACAGGACCTCTCGGCGTACCGGGGCAAACACATCGTCGCCCTCGGCCGGAGGATTGTCGCCGTCGGAGACACCCTCGAGGAGGCCTTGAGGAAGGCGAACCTTCCCAAGGACGCCGAGCCCTACATCGAGTGGGTTGCGGACGACCGCATCCTCATCCTGTAGGAAACCTCGGTGCCCACGACCCATGCCTTCCGCTTCCGGCCCGTGTCGGTGGACGGTGAGTGGCATTTTCGCCCGCTCGTCCGCGTCCGGCTCTCGGGACCCGCGGGGCACGCAACCGTGCCAATGCTCATCGATACGGGAGCCGACGTCTCGATGATTCGGCTCACCGTCGCCGAACAACTCGGTCTTGACCTCGGCGAAGTGGGAAGAGCGGGGGGAATCTCCGAATCCATTCCAGTGTACCGCGCGCACGCGGGAGCCGAGATTCTCTCAGGCGGGGAGGCAATCGTCACCCTCGATCTGCCGTTGCTCGTGCCCGTGGAGCGCGGGCGGCCGCCCCTCGATCTCCTCGGCCGCCAAGGGCTGTTCAACGAATGCGACATCGCATTCCATCTGGGGCCCGACCCGTTCCTGGGAACGTTCTCCTTGACACAGGTGCGAGACAGCGCCTCTGATCGAGTTCCGCCTCGACGCTAGAGAATCGCTCCTCGTCGATACGCACTTCGTCATCCTTATATAGCCCCCGTCGTGTCCTCGCCTCGTGCAGTCCCTTTTGCGGGAGAAGATCGCCGGGGAGATCACCCTGTCCGACCTCCCGGGGAAGACGATCCGGAAGTGGCGGCAGGAGTTCCGGATCACCCAGACGGACCTCGCCCGCCACATGCGCGTCTCGCCGAGCGTGATCTCGGACTACGAGAGCGGGCGGCGGACCTCTCCCGGCATCCGGACGGTCAAGAAGCTCGTGGACTCGATTCTGGAGATCGACGTGAAGTCCGGCCGGCGGATTGCAAAGCGCTACGAGGAGTTCAGCGACGTGATCCCGAGCATGCGGGACTTCCCCGTGGGGATGCGGGCCGCGGACTTCCTCCGGCGGATCGACGGCCGGCCCCTCACCCGCGCGATCCCGCTCCGGCGGACAATCAACGGGTACACGGTGATCGACTCGATCAAGGCGATCACGACGCTGGACGCGAGCGACTACATGCGGTTCTACGGGAGCTCGAGCGAGCGGGCCCTCATCTTCACCGGGGTGAAATACGGCCGCTCGCCAATGATCGCGATCAAGGCCCACCCCCTGAAGCCCGCCATGGTCGTGTATGTGCAGCCGGAGAACGTTGACGAGCTCGCGATCAAGCTGGCGGAGCTCGAGAACATCATCCTCGCGCGGACGGAGCTGGATCCGCCCGCCCTCATCGAACGATTGGAGAGGATCGCATGAAGACGGCAGGGATCGTGAGCTACGGCGGGTACGTCCCGCGGTACCGGATCACGCCCGAGGTGATCGGCGCGGTCTGGGGGAACGACGGGGCCGCGATGGGCCGGGGCCTGAACATCCGGGCGAAGAGCGTCCCGGGCCCGGACGAGGACGTGATCACGATGTCCGTGGAGGCCGCGCGGGCCGCGATGGCGAAGGTCCCGTGGGTCTCGCCGAAGGACGTCGGCGCGATCTACGTGGGCTCGGAGAGCCACCCCTATGCGGTGAAGCCGAGCGCGACGATCGTCGCGGAGGCGATCGAGGCGGCCCCGGTGATGACCGCCGCGGACTACGAGTTCGCCTGCAAGGCGGGGACCGCCGCGATGCAGACGTGCATGGGTCTCACGATCTCGGAGATGTACAAGTTCGGGATGGCGGTCGGGGCGGACACGTCCCAGGGTGCCCCGGGGGACGCGCTCGAGTATTCCGCCAGTGCGGGTGCGGCCGCGTTCCTCATCGGCACCGAGAAGCCGATCGCGACGATCAACCACACCCTCTCGTACACGACGGACACGCCGGACTTCTGGCGGCGGGAGGGGCAGCGGTACCCTAGCCATGGCGGGAGGTTCACGGGAGAGCCCGCGTACTTCAAGCACGTCCTGAGCTGCGCCCAGCTCCTCCTGAAGAAGACGGGCACGAAGCCCGAGGAGTACGACTATGCGGTGTTCCACCAGCCGAACGGGAAGTTCCCGCTGCGAGCGGGGAAGCAGCTCGGGTTCTCCGAGAAGCAGATCGACACCGGCCTCCTCGTGCGGGAGATCGGGAACACGTACAGCGGCGCGATCATGGTCGGCTTGTGCGCGATCTTCGACGTCGCGAAGCCTGGGGACCGGATCTTCGCGGTCGGATACGGGTCCGGGGCGGGGAGCGACGGCTTCGACCTCACGGTCACGGACGAGATTAAGGAGCTGAAGAAGGGCGGGCGGACGATGGCGGACATGGTGGCCGACGCCGTGCCCCTCGACTACGCAACGTACGCGAAGTACCGCGGCAAGATCCTGATGCGGGAGGTGGCCTAGGGATGCGGGACGTCGCCGTGATCGGGATTGGGGAGACCGCGTTCGGAGAGCTCTGGGACAAGTCGTTCCGGGACCTCGGGATCGAGGCCGGGCTGAAGGCCATTGAGGATTCCGGGATCATGGCCCAGGACCTCGACGCGATTTACGTCGGGAACATGAGCGCGGGGAAGTTCATCGACCAGGAGCACGTGAGCGCCCTGGTCGCGGACTACTCCGGCCTAGCGGACGCGCATCTGCCCACGGTGCGGGTGGAGGGCGGCGGCGCGTGCGGCGCGATCGCGATCGGGCAGGCCGCCATGGCCATCGCCTCGAGCAAGCACGACATCGTGATCGTCGGGGGGGCGGAGAAGATGACGGATGTCGCCGACGTCCGGGCGGGGGAGATCCTCGGGGCTACCGCGGACCAGGAGTGGGAGTCCGTGTTCGGCGCAACCTTCGCGGGGCTGTACGCGATGATGGCCCGGCGGCACATGTACGAGCACGGGACGACGCGGGAGCAGATGGCCTCGGTCGCGGTGAAGAACCACCGGAACGGGGCGCTGAACCCGAACGCGCAGTTCCAGAAGGAGATCACACTCGAGACGGTGCTGAAGAGCGGGTGGGTCGCCGAGCCCCTGACGGTCTTCGACTGCGCGCCGCTGAGCGACGGGGCCGCGGCCGTCGTGATGTGCGGGATGGACCGGGCCCGGAAGTTCACGGACACGCCGATTCGGCTCCTCGGGTCCGGGCAGGCCTCCGATTTCCTCGCGCTCCACGACCGGCGGGACCTGACGACGATGGACGCGACCGTCGTGGCGGGGAAGCGGGCGTTCCATGCGGCAGGGGTGACGCCGGAGCAAGTGAAGGTCGCGGAGGTCCACGACAACTTCACGATCTCCGAGATCATGGCGATCGAGGACCTGCGGTTCGTGAAGAAGGGCCTCGGCGGGATGGCGACGGAGGAGGGCGAGACGGCCCTGAACGCGAGGATCTCCGTCAACACGTCGGGCGGGCTAAAGGCCCGCGGGCAGCCCGTGGGGGCCGTGGGAATCGCGCAGGCCGTGGAGATCGTGCGGCAGCTCCGCGGGGAGGCGGGGAAGCGGCAGGTCCAGGGCGCGGAGGTCGGCTTGACGCACACGCTGGGCGGGACGGGGGCGACCGCGGTCGTCCATCTGTTCGGGCGGGTGAACTGAGATGGCGATCCCGAGGTTCTGGCGGGAGATTCCGAGCCGGTACAACCTGTACGGGTCGCGGTGCGGGTCCTGCGGGACGCTGGACTTCCCGCCGCGGACCGTGTGCCCGATGTGCGGGCGGAAGAGCGTGGGGCAGATGGAGCGGGTCAAACTCAACGGGAAGGGGACCGTGGTGTCGTACTCTGTGATCCACGACGCGCCCGCCCAGTACGAGATGATGAAGCCGTACGTCCTCGCGATCGTCGAGATGGAGGAAGGCTGCCGCCTCACCTCCCAGATCATCGATGTCGACCCGGCTGAGGTCAAGATTGGAATGCAGGTCGAGACCGCATTTCGGAAGCTGGGTCAAGAGGGCGAGTCGGGAATCATCCACTACGGGTACAAGTTCCGACCGGCGTGAAGTCGTGCCTTGGCGCGCGACAACCCATTCATAATGCCACTGAGATGCATGATGATGTTGCATCGGCGTGAGAAGGTTGCGATGCAAGATATATATATCCACAGATGGTTAACGGTAACCGAAAATGAAATACAGTATTCAAAAACAGATCACGGAGAGGGAGATCGTTGACGCGGTGGATGCGTTACTCCGCAAGTCGGGGTATCGAGTACTTCCGCAGCTACGGATCCGCACATGGCGCCCAGATCTGGTCGGCGTAAAGGACGATGAGGTCGTGATCGTGGAGGCGAAAGGACACCGGAGCGACATGAAAAAGGCCTTGGCGCAAACCGCACTTTACTCGACCGATGCCACGTCAGCGTATCTCGCTCTGCCGATGGAACGAATTCAGAAGGGCATCAAGAAGACCGCCGAAGTCCTTGGAATTGGCCTGATCGGTGTTGACGAAGCAGCGAGAATCGTAGTCGAGGCATCACGCTCGAAACCGAGACCGTATCTGGTCAGGCGGATCCGAAGGACGCGAAACGTGCAGCCTCCGTCGAGTGGCTTGCCCAGACGTACCTCGGCTCCCGCAATCGATGGGGTGCTCAGGCATCGACGCGTCATTGACGTGCTAGTTTCGAGGCCGGCGAGGCGATTCACAATCCGGGAGCTGTCGCAGGAGGCAAAGACCCCCTATTCGACCACGTGGCGGCTTGTGCGAGACTTGGACTCGCTCGGAGTAGTGATGAGCGAACGCTTCGGAACATCCAGAGTCTTGACCCTCAACCAACAATCTCCGATTGTCACAGAACTCAAACGCCTGTCTAGCTTGGAACTCGCCCCGCACCGACTCGCGGCTCGGGATTTCGCGCAGCAGCTGACCGGAGTCCCGGAGGTTCGACAAGCGATCTTGTTCGGCAGCGTCGCGAAAAGGAGTGAGGCAGCAACAAGCGATGTGGATATCGCGATCGTCATCGAAAGAAAGGATGATTCGGTGCTCGATCGGATTAGCGACATCGCTGAGGACGTTCAAGACCGGACCCGAATGAGAATTGTCCCGCTGTTTGTCAGTCCCTCTGAGTTGAAGGCGCAAACCCGGATTGCGAAAGCGATCAGGTCTGGCGAGGTGCTCTTTGAGCGAACTTGAGGAGGCGGACGCGTGGTATGAGTCGGCGGTCGCTACGTTCAAGTCAAGCCGCGGGCGGGAGAAGTTCACGGTCGCTGTCGCCCAAGCAATCCATGCACTGATCAAAGCGAACGACGCCCTGACCGCGAAGTATCTGGGCCAGCGCTCCACGCGCCATGAAGAGGCTTCCGTACTATTCGGGGATTTGATCAAGAGGAACAAAATCGACCCCAAGTTCTCGGATCTGCGCAAGCTTCTCTCGAAGGCGGCAGCTGAGAAATCTGACTTCGACTACAAAGGGGTCGAGGTGAGCCAGGCGACTGCCGCACGATGGCTGCGGGAGGTCGAAGGGTTTCTGAGGGCGGTTCACGAGATCCTGGGCGAATAGAGTCGCTCGAACGTCGGTAGCTGCGTGTCGGCAATCGGCCCGACCGTGACATTCTCGGCATATCGTCACGGCCACTTGTCGCGGCCACTGGTTTAAGGCGGCAACCGACTGGCCATGGGCCTTCTGCCGGAGACGACAGCCTGCTTCAGCAGAAGATTCTGCTTCCCAAAGTCACGATTCGGTCGTTTCTCTCTCTCTCTCTTCTTTCTTGTTTCTGTTTTTCGCTTTTCTGAAGTGGCACCGGCGGCTGAATGTGAACGAGGCAATCACCGTGGATTGTCTTCGCTCAGGGACCGGGGTTGATGAGAAGGGGGCGGACGGGGGCGCAGTTCGCGCGTGCCATCCGTCCGGGCTCCCATTCGAGGCGGGGAACGCAAATCGGCACTCGTGCTCGGGTCGAGCTTGACGCGCTGCTGGTCTCGGTAGGGCCGGTCCTTGATGACGTCCCTGAGCCAGTACGTGGCGCCGGCTTCGAGATCGACGGGGGCCCAGGATGTGAAGGCGAACCGGCCGGTGGGCGTCGCCAGGAGGCCCGCCTGGCGGATGTCGGCTTGGGTCTGGCGCTGGCTCAGAGGGTAGAGGCGCTCGACGTAGAACGAACCCGCGAACCGAGCGCCCACCGGAACGTGGTCGGGGGCGGCGGCCCTGGAGGCGTTGACGGAGCCCTCGATCTCGGCGAGATACGGGGATGGGAGGCCCTGCCTGACAACAAGGTGGAGCCGCTTCATCGCCCGCGTGACGACGACGTAGAACAGCCGGCGTTCCTCGGCCTGCTCGTCGCCGGTGCTCATGCGAACGGGCCCAAGGACGTCCGGGTTCTCGACCTTCGACGGGAAGCCGAAGAGGTGGTCGCTCGCGTTGACCACGATCACGACGCCGGCCTCAAGACCCTTGGCCTTGTGCGCGGACAGGACGCGGACCCCTAGCACGTCCCGCTGCGGGTTGGCGACGGGGACCCCGCTCCCACGGCAGGCCTCGGCGACGTCCTCCAAGAGGTGATTCGTGCGGCTGAGGACAAGAATCTCATCAGGCTTGGAGCGCTGAAGCTCCTCTTGGATGAGGCGCACCGTGTGACCCACAATCGCTGCGTCGTCGTGAGGTACCTCGTGCACGTACGCCTCGCCGCGCTCCCGGTTGGCGATCAAGACCTGCTTGGGCACCTGGTGCGGGTTGCGCGCGATGAGAGCGGCGCCCGCCTCGACGATCACGGCGGGGGACCGATAGTTGACGGTGAGCATCGTGGTGGACGCGGGTCCGAAGTGCTTCTCGAAGTTCACGATGTGGTCCACGTCCCCACCCGCGAAGCCGTAGATGGCCTGCCAGTCGTCGCCCACCGCGAAGAGGCGGGCGTTCGTGAGGGCGACGAGCCCCTTCAGGAAGCGTGCCATCGCGGCGGACGTGTCCTGGAACTCGTCGACGAGCACGTGCTCGAACCTCGGAAGCGGGGAGACGCCGCGCTCCAAGAGGTCTGCGGCACGGTGCAGCATGTCGGAGAAGTCGATGCGGCCCTCGGCCGCGAGCGCGGCTTCGTACCGCCGGAGGACCGCGATGCCGAGGAGGCCGAAGTGGTAGACCCGGGGAGGCACGCCAGCAAGGTGCGTGCGGACCTCGTCCGGCGTGCGCCGCAGGGCCCGGGCGTTGGTGATGAACTGGACGAGGAGCTTCTCGATCGAGCTTGCGATGTACTTGAGGTCGTTTAGGGTCTTCTCGAGCTCATCGAGCGCCATGGGTCGGAGGACGACGCCTGCGCGGGAGAGTCGGTCTCGAAGGAGTCCCTCCAGCCTGCCTTCGGTGCGCTCGTAGTCGAAGAACTCGATCAGCACCTTGCCCGCACGGCGGAATTGGTCCCGCTTCCACTCCATGCCCTGCCGGTACTCGGCGGACGTGGTCGTCCACCCGACGGGTACCTCGCCGGCCCGGTCGATGCCGCAGTACTCGATGCAAGCGCCAATCTCGAGGAGCGTGAAGTCGGGATTGTAGGCGTCCCGCCCCGCGCCGACGCTTGCCCAGGATGCCTTGGCCTCGTACTTGTAGGCGACGTGATGGGTGAACAGGAAGTCCGCGATGATCCGTTCGCCAATCGACCGGACATGCTCCCCGCGGAGCGTGCGGTACGTCTTGTCTCCACCGACGGCGGGTGCGGTCTCCGACTCGTTCCGGTGGAAGTGGAGGATCGCGTTCAGGTAGAGCTGGGCGAGATCCGGGTCGTTCGCGGTTCGAGCGTCGCCCAGCGCGCCCGCGACGAGGGAGTCGGCCCACCGGTCGTCCGCGACGCTGATTGGCCCGGGTGCAGCGGCCTGGACGACGCGCTTGCCGAGGGCGTGGAGGGTCGAGACGGTGACGCCCTCGTGTCCGCGGTCAGCGAGGGGCACGCCCATCTGCTTGAGACGGTCCTGCATCTCCTCGGTGGCCTTGTTGGTGAAGGTGACGGCCAGGATAGCTTCCGGAGGGATGTGGCGTGCTAGGAGGAAGCGGATGCGTCCGACGATCGTGCGGGTCTTGCCGGATCCTGCTCCCGCGATGACTAGGTTGAGCGCGTCGTCCCGAACGATTGCCCTTCGTTGCGCCTCGTCGGCCTTGGGTTCCTCGATAAGCAACTTCGAATGCTCAGTCATCAGACGCTGGACGACCCGCTCGTTGTGCTCTCTCAGAACGAGCACTAGGTCGTTCGCATGGCGGAGGACACTTTCGAGCAGGTTCCGCATCGAGGCGTCACGGGAACCGCGGACCGTCTTGGCGATTTGGGGCAAGGTCCTCTCGCCGATCTCAGCGGCCTTGGCCCCGAGAGAGCGCCGGAGGCGCTCAGGGATGTAGCCGCTGGTGCGAACGAAAGGCTCTAGGGAGGCTTCGACGGTGCTGAGTTCTGCCGCGGCGCGCCGCAGGGTGACGCCCGCCTGTCGTACCTGCCGCTTGCCGTACCAGAGGAGGGCAGCGACGGCTAGTGCGACCGCTGAAAGAATCGAGACGACCAGCAGCGGATCCATCCCACCACCTGTGTGTCAGGACAACGGGAACCGACAGTGGCCCAAAAAGACTCCCCTAACTCCGCGTGTGCGGATCCCGACTCAACAAGCTACCGGCTCCTTTGTGGTACGCATTCGCCAGAGGCGGTGTAGGCTACAGGGTGGGGAACACGATTTTCTCGTCGACAAGAAGCAGGAGCTCATCCGCTTTCCGGAGGTCTGCCTGGTCCCCCTCCGTTGCTCCATGAAACGTGGAAACCATGTCGTCGAGCCATGTGCCACCGTCACCCCAACCGAGCAACTCCAGTTCGTCGTGGCGTCCCCGAAGGGGCAAGACTAGGAGACGTACTCCATCCTCGCCCTTCTCTTCCATGTACAGGCCGCGGACGGCAACACTACCGTGGCCGGCGACCTTCACATCCTTGCGATACATGAACATCAGCGCCATACGGTCCGCAGCGATGAAGAATGGCTCAAAGGATTCCGCGTCCTCGAGACTCTCAGGATGCACGGAGCCATGCTCGGTCTCCTCCAGAAAGAAGATCCCCCCATCGTTGTAGATGACGCGCTGAACGCCCTGCCAACCTGCATTCGAGACGACAAGGCAACGTTGAGCACCCCGGTGGGGAGTCATGAGAAGCCTTTCTGCAGCGTGGGCTCGCACCTTCGGGGCGGGATCATCAAGGAAGCGGGCGACTGTCACGTTATCCTTCTCGACATAGAAGTAGAAGTCGATGAATGAGCATCTTACGAGAGGGGACGGGTCGGCATTGAACTTCGAAAGTACCTCGTCGGCTTTCTCCCCCAGGCAGCCGGATCCTGTAATCATGTCGATAGCGAAGGCCCTTTGGTGATCGTCTTTCGAATCCAGCATCTTGAGGAGCTCCGCTCGAACCCAATCGATGTGGGCAAAGTCCATTATTCGTTGAGGCAAGGGATCGAGGTACCACACCGAATCCCTTGCAAGCTCGAAGAGGAATTCGAGCGACTCCTCAGAAGCCACGTCGGCCAGCAGATACGCCTCATACGAACCGGGCAGGCGAATCTTCTCTCTGCACTTGGGAAGGAGCAGGCTCTCAGCCCGCTTGGCTAGCTCATTCCTCACTGAGGGACTTAGGTTGTAGAGCAACCTCCGGACTGGCTCGAACGCAAGCGAGGGCTCTCTCAAGAAGAGCTGCATCAGAACCTCGAATGACTCTCTCCCGCCAAGTTCTTCCAAGGCCACAGCCGCGTGGTGTCTAAGGTGTTGAACCGATTCTCCATCTAGACCGGTGTCGTTGATTTCGAGGACCGTGGATATCGCCCCCACGTATCGAGGGTCTCCGCTGCGTCCAAGCGAGTTGAGAATCGCGATGATTTCCTGATCGAACAGCCGAGCTTCGTGTTTGTAGTTTTGCAGTTTCGCGGCGATGAAGTCGTAGCTCTCCTTGCTGCGCATGTCCCCGATTGCCTCGATGATCCTCTGACGTACCGACCGGTACCTCCACTTGGACCCGGAGACGAGTGGCGGCAGGGAATCGAGGTGCCGGACTAGCATGGAAAGCCCTTCTGAACTAGCTATCCCAACTGTCACTTTGAGATATGAACCATAGAGCGCGATCGGACCAAGTATGTCATCGCCCTCACGTAGAACCCTCTGGTAGATGTCGTCGATCTTCTTGATGACCTCAGATTCACCCCGGCCATCCCAGATGTCCCTGATGTGGGGCTCAATGTGACGAAGCACAGTTTCCAAAGCCAGAAGAATCCTCGAATTCACCAGCAGCTCGCTGCGATTCTCCCGGCCATGTATCGTTCTCAGGAGGGAGACGTAGCGGTCGACGGGAAACTCGACCAGAAGACGACGGACCAGACCGCTCGACTCCCGGTACCTGCAGGCCGCCATCCCCTCGAGAGCCTTGGAAAGAACCTCCAGCCCAAAGCTGGCACGACGTTCGCTGTCATCATTCCGCGCTTCCGAGACCAACGTCCCGTAGTAGTCCTCCCCGACCGACCTGAGGAGGAGGTCGTGAATCGCTTTCCCCGCGTCCTTCCTTCCGAGGTTTCCCATCGCTTTGATGACCGGGAGCGTCAGGTAGGAATCCGTGGCAGACTCGTAGAAGTAATCCATCAGTTCCACAAGAGCCGGCAGAGTCTCGTGATAAGCATGCTCTTCCTGAAGGACGTTGATTGCTGTTCGGAGGAGGGACGGGGGTGCACTCTTCCTTAACGCATAGACGAGCAGCCCGCCCAAGAGCGGGTAGCCCCAGTTCGCCAACACGATCAACGCCTTTACTCTGGTCTGCTCGTCGTCAGCTCTGAAAAACACGTCCGCAATGTCCTTGGCGTACGCCCTTAGACGGAACTGATCTGCCCCGGCAATGGCTCTCATCAAGTTGTCTGGCGTTTCACTGTCAAACAGAAAGTCGAGGTAGGGGACCCTAGAGATCTCCGTGTACTCGTGCTGTAGTGGCGTCGTGATCCACCGATGATAGGCCCTTTTCTCCGCACCCACAATAGCGAGGAGCCTGCCGAGCTCTTCGTCGGTCAGGAGGGGCCTGCCTCCGGGGCGCGCGACCGTTGCGAAACGAATCCTGTCAACTAGAGTTTCCAAATCAACGATTGAGAGCCAAGGCTGGCTCCTAACGTAGTTCTCAGCCTCGGCGGAGCCGTAAACAATCTCGCCCTTCCGGATGACTATGTACCCGCGTATCGCCCTTCCAAGCTGATAGGTGGGGCTTTCACGCTTATCCCATGAAGGGGAGGTTCCCCGATCCTCCGGTGTTGTCCCAAGTCTCACTTGGTCCCCAGCGCTGTTCTTGACCCTCTCCCGTATGAGCTGGTTAAGGGCCCTTCTCTGCCCCGCCACCTGATCTATCGGATTCTCCTTCATTCTCTCCGAGGCGACCCCATCTATCAGCCACTTTGACTGGCGCCGGTTGTACTCCTCCCTTCTGATGGATGGCGAAGAAAGGCTCTGGAGTTCGGGATCATATTGTACCGTAAGCCTGTTGCACGAGATACTCTTGAGTTCCAAGATGAAGAGTCGGCCCTCTGTGACTAGCAGCCCATCAATCTGCTTGGACACACCGTTCGGTGTGTCCCAGTCGATATCGACGATCAATCTCGCAACGTCATTCCTGGGTCCAAAAATTGCGTGAAGAGCACGGATGATTTCATCCATCTGTCGCCTCTCATGGTCCTCCTCCAACGGTCCGGCCACATAAACCTCAAAGACCAAGCCTATCCCCTCCGCGAACGCCGTGGCTTGGGCCGGAAGGCGTCTCCCCACCATCGCCCATGCTCTCCCCCCGAGGCAGCGAACCCTTCTCCAAGACCCAGGGATAGCAGCCTCCCCTCCTTAGAAACTTCCGGGAATCCCATCCCGCGTCCTTCAAAGCGGACTGCACTCCGCCCTCGAATATGCTCCGCTGCCCGTAGGTGTACCGGTGACCCAGGTTGGAGTAGAACGTGCCGTCGGGCTGCATCATGATGTAGGATCCGATCATGTCCTCCTGGGTCTCGGGGACGAATCGGATTCCATAGGCGTCCAAGGACCGATGGGCCTCCACGAAGTGGCGGAACTCACTGGGACCGATTCCCAGCCCGTCGACGGCGATCTCGTTCTCCCCCCGTATCGCCAGCATCTGGAATGCCTTGAACCGCCTCGGCCCAAGCGACCCTATGAACTCAGTCATATTTTCCCTGTAGTTGAGCTTGGTAATCACGGAATTGACCTTCAGTGCGACGCCGAGATCGTGAGCCCAGTTCGCAACCCTAGTTGTGTGGCTGACGTGGTTCCCGTAGCCGCGACCCAATGCGACTTCGACTTCCTCGCGCGCAGAGTCGACACTGAGGCCGAGCCAATCCAGAGTCTCACTCAACCTCTCCAGCTTGGCGGACGTTAAGAGGCTCCCATTGGTGACTAGACAGGTTGTCAGGCCGACTTCCTTGGCCACATCCACAAGGTCGAAAATCCTAGGATAGAGGAGTGGCTCCCCACCCTCGAAGGTGATCTTCCGACACCCGGCATCCGCGAGCAGACCCGGGATTTCCAGTAGCCGGGAATCGTCCATCGTTCTTCGAAGGCTCCTGTATTTGCCAAAACAGAACCTGCAATCATAGTTGCATTTGAGCGTCACGGCCAGGTTCACCGATAGCGGGCAACCTCGGTTGGCCTCTGCTACGCTCGTGTCTGCCGGCCCAACCCTCCACCTGTTAGAGTCCGCCGAACAAGTCGCGTCATTAGGCATACGCGGCTCGCGGGGAGCCGCATTCTAGTCGGACGGTAGCCCGGGGAGTAGTTAAGACTTTCCGACCCATGTCGGTAGACCGTAGCGTCGCCTGAGGGAGTCATATGCTCGATGAACTGCAATCCACGCTCCGCCATCGATTCGCCAACGAGAACCTGCTGCGGGAAGCCCTCACGCAGTCCGTGGAAACGCCCGTGGAATCAAGCGTGCGCTCGAACGCCCTTCTGGCGTGGCTCGGGGACGCCGTCGTTGAGTTCGTCGTCACCGAGGCCCTCTACTCCTCTGCGGCGCGCACTCAGCGTCCCTTACCGGACAAAGAACGGCAGGACATCGTGAGCGAGAACTATCTTGCGAACGTTGCCAAGGGCCTCGATCTGGGGGGGCAGATCGTGAATTCCATGGGCAAGCCGATGCCGGTGTACCAGGTCTCCTCCGGGGCCCTTGCGAAGGCGTACGAAGCCGTCGTCGCGGCAATCTACGTCGATGCAGGACTGGAGAAAGCGCGCGAGTTCGTACGAAGGACGTTGAAGTTGAATCCCCGTGACCGGCGACGCCGGAGCTACAACTCGCCCCTGCAAATCCGTGGGTCATTGAGCACGGCTCATACGTAGGCCGACATTCGGACGAGCGCGCTGATGGCGCCTAAGCCCTCGAGGGGGACGAGGCGGAACGCCTTCTCGAAGTCCGCCCTCGAGATGTTGTACTTTGTCCTGCTTGGGAAGAAGACCTCGCCCTCACCGCGTAGGTGAACTCAAGCCCCGCCTTCGTGACGAAAGGCTCACCAGCGTGGGCCACGATTCGGGACCAAATCTCCGGGAATCTAATGGAAACCTTCCCCCGGGACCCCTACCGGCCTCTGGTTGCTCCGCGTCTCCTGCCCTGGCGATTCCCAGGCGGCTGGAGGGCGTCTATCAGATACTCTTCAAGGGCGCAGGCCATGAATGGATGCTCGCGCTCAACCGGGACCGGCACGAATTGAGCATGCTGTGTTGCCTTCCATCGGCTCCAGTCGCCCTTCCCGAGATGGTACTTTCTATGGCGCATGAACCTACCCGCGATTGTGCGGCGACCGCTGGCCTTGCCAATGTAGTATACATCCCGACCGGCATCCAGGAAGCAGTACACCCCAGGTTGGTCGCAGTGATAGATGGCCCTCCAGTCATCTTTCATGTCTCCAGCTCGTGTTTCAAGGTCGCGGGTGGCGAAGGGGCCATACACCTTGATTTCCCGAACGGTTGGACCTCGGAAGTCCTGATTGAACTCCGTCACCTTCGCGACGAAATCTGCGAGCGTCGACACGAGTCGCACCTCCGCGACAACCCGCACGGGGAGGACGTCCTTGGCCATTTCGAGCGACGACCGCTCCCCTCGCTCCGGAAACGGAACACGAGGCCATGCGCGGAGGGCTGCCGCCTCACGCCGCAGGTGATCGACGCGGGCCCGGCCCGCTCGGGGCCTTGGTCCCGCCTCGGCCGCCGGGCCTCTGCTGCGTGATGCAGTGGACGGACCCCTCGCCGAACTCGAGGTACCTCGCGGGAACGCCCACGATCTCGCGGCCGGGGTGCAAGACACGCAGGGTCGCCAGGGCGGCCGCATCCTCGGAGATTCCGAACGTCGGGACAACCACGCCGCCGTTCGCGATGTAGTGGTTCACGTAACCAGGCGTCACCGGAAGTCCCTGCCAAGTCCGTGGCCGCGGTTGTGGGAGCGTCACCACCTCGATCGACCTCCCCTTCGCATCCGTCGCCGAACCGAGGCGGACCAAGTTGTCCGCGAGGGCCGCGCGGTTCGGGTCGGACGGAGCCGCCGCATGGGCGGCCACGACGACCCGAGGGGCGGCGAAGCCGGCGACCCCGTCCACGTGCCCGCCCGTGAAGTCGCCCTTGAGCCCGCGGCCGAGCCAGATCACCTTCCGGATGCCGAGGTAGTCGGCCAGGACACGTTCTATTCGCGCCCGGGACATGGAGCGGTTGCGGCTCGGCAGGCACTGTTCTGTCGTCAGGAGCGTGCCCTCCCCGTCGACGCTGATCGCCCCGCCCTCCAGGACCATGGGGGCGTCGTACCGCCGCATCCCGAGCCGCTCGGCGAGGCGGACCGGGACCTCGTCGTCTTTCCTCCAGGGAGCCTTCCCGCCCCATCCGTTGAACCGGAAGTTCACCACGGCCCGCCGGCCGTCCGGGCGGCGCACGAAGATCGGTCCGTTGTCCCGGATCCACGCGTCGTCGAGCTCCATCGGGACGACCTCGTCGTCCGGGCCCAGGGAGTCCCGGGCCTCGCGGACCCGCGAGGGAGGCGCGAGCATGATCACGGGCTCGAACCGGCGGACGGCCCTCGCGACCGCGACGTAGGTCGCCTTGGCCTCCTCGTGGAAGCCTTGCCAGGTTTCGGGCCGACAGGGCCAGGACATGTAGCACGCGTCGTGGGCCTCCCACTCCGCGGGCATGGCGAAGCCGGCCTTCGAGGGAGTTCGGGAATCGACGGTCATGGAGCGCCCCATCAGGCGTGCTCGCATCGGAGTCCTAGGCGCACGGGTCCGCATGGGTCTGCCCCCTTAACGCTGCTCCTTCCTCCTTCACGAGCGGACGAACCGGACGCTGGCACCGCAAAACGTTACAGCGACGCCAGAGGGCTGCGGTGCGTCCACGTTCTTATGCGCGGATAGCCTTGTCCACGGTATGGCCGCCGAGGATGTCCTGCGAGTGACAGAGGGATGCGTGGAGCGTTTGGCCAGCGAATTCCTCGCCTCACCACACCGTTTCCACTCCGAGGACTCGCTGCACTCCCAACTGTTCCACTACTTGTCGCAGGCGGGTCTGAATGAGGAGGTGGAGACGGTCGTCGGGCATCCGATGGGCACACTGCAGCACGAATACCCGCCAATCGTGCCCGATCCGGGGAAGGGTCGGAGGGGGGAATACGACTTGGTCATCTTCGATCGAAGCACCATCGCCCGCGCCAACCATTGGGGTCGGAGGATGGCGGACGGCACGCCCCGGGGGAAGCCGCTTCCGCCCCTGATTGCCGTCGAGATGGGACTCGACAAGGGGCTCGCAAAGGACTCGAAAAGAGTTTCGTCCCGGCTCGGCGAATTCAGGAAGGAACTAGCGCGCCTCGCCAACCGCTCAAATCAGGTTCAGCATGGCTTCGTGACGTACTTCTACAGATATGCGACGTTCCACCAGAGAGCCATGCGGGAAATGATGAAGCACATCAGACAAGAGGCCGAGGCCGTCACGAAGCACTCGAGGAACCTGGTTGTAGTCGTCGCTGCGGCCGGGTACGACGAGAACAAGAAGTTCACGGTGATTGAGAAGAACGAACTCAGGGTAGAGGGAGGGGCAACGAAGAAGGCGGAAGGGGCCCTCTTTCGCTGAAAGTCTGGTTTCTGGGCAGGCTTCTTGAAGGTCCTGACGGAGAAGACCGCAGAGGATGTGGCGAAGAGAGGTGCTCTTGTGGAGATCCCAGTCGACCAGGCAGGCGGCCCTGGGCATTCCTATTTCGGATACGTCATCGTGTGGCTCACTCGGAGGTACCCCTTGGCGTGAATCGTAATAGTGATGGTCTTCCCCTCTTGAGCCGCTCGCCGGATGGCTTCCGCTGCGATGAGTGCGTTCCCGATGTCTAGGTGCAGGTTTGCCGACTTCGGCGTCAGGCTCGCTCTTCCCTTCGGATAGAGGTTGCTAACGTAGACCCTCCCCATTGGAATACCTCGGAGGCGGTAAGGGTCCCAAGGTATGTAAGTGTGAGTCCCCACGACATGTCGCCCGGAGAGGAGGCGCCACGGGACGGCTACCGCGAATCACGCTTCCTCGAATTCCACGGGGAGTACGTCGCGGATTCCTATCCGCGATACCGCAAGACGGGACCCACCCCCGTCATGAGGCCCGCCACTAGGCCCTTTCCAGAAAGGTAGTACAACATTCAGACTCCCGCCCAAAGGAAGGAGGCACTCTTTGGAGCTTGAGACAAGGTTCGAAGAAAGGGCACGAGATGACCTCCGCAAAGACCGCCGCGAGGGCGTCAGCTTGCCCTACTCCGTGGGCCGGCCGTCGTACTCCTCGGGCGACGCCTGGGCGTCCTGCTTCGTCCGGCGGACGACTTTGTCCTTGTGCTCCGGAGGGGAGATCGTGTTGAGCTTGAGGTCCGCCGTCTCCGACGTGTTCACGACGTTGTGCCTCGCGCCGCACGGGACGATCACGCCCGTGCCGTCCTTCACCGCGTGCCGGACGCCGTCGATCACGACGGCCCCGGTCCCCGCCTCGAACCGGAAGAACTGGTCCACGTCCTCGTGGACCTCCTCGCCAATCTCCTCCCCGGGCTTCAGGCGCATCAGGACGAGCTGGCTGTGCGCTCCCGTGTAGAGCACCCTGCGGAAGTCCGTGTTCCTCCTCGTCTCCTCCTCGATTGCGGCCACGAACCCCTTCTTCATGCTCCGAGCCCCGAGAGCCGGGGAGCGCCGGCACCGGTAATAGGCATTCGGTCGCGTGCCGCCGGAGGGGTGTGCCTCGTGCAGGGCGTCCAGGGCGGGGCCGTTGGGCTAGGGGGCTTCGTCCCGCTGAATCAGCCGGACTAGCGTATGCCGATTGAAGTCCATGCTCCCGGAACGCGCGGATCGGCGCTGGATTGTGGGGGCTCTCCCACCCCCGAGGGACTACGAAGGTGGGCCCGGGGATTCATCTCTGTGATGGAACTGGAGGTTGTAAGGCATCCCATCTGGTGCCTCACGATCGGCTTGGCGAAGAGCAAACAGGGCGAGTTCCATGAGCATTTGCCGTTCGCCGGGCGGGTATTGCGGAGACGACTTGGCCGCACCACGAACGCCTCTCCCATCCTCATACAGGTACAGGACAAAGCCGAATCGATGGTTGTGGAGGATCCCTGAGATGGCATTCAAAGTGTCCGTGATTGATGCTTCGGGTTCGCCTCCAAGTGCCTGGTTCTCACGTCCGCGCATGTCTAACCCCGCACCGTGAGGGACTGCGGAGAAGATAAATGTGCAGCGTGGAGCAGTGACCGAGACTCTCGGCGTTCACGGCGACGACCCCCACGTGGGCGGCGACGGTGACGAGGTCTAGGTGGGCGAAGGACACGATTCAGGTGACCTTGTACGCGATCGTCAGGCCGATGGCCATCATGGTGTACCGCCTGCCGAGGAAGAGGGAGTCCAACAAGGGAACCGTGGGGGGCGGGTCGAGGCCGCGTTCCGGAAGGTCGGGCAGGAAGGGGAAAGCGGGATCATCCACTACGGGTACAAGTCTTGACCGTCCTCGTGAATAATCCACCGCATCACATGGCGAGCCTAGCGTCCCCCTAAGGCTGAGGGCGAAACGCCATCTTGACTCCTATCCGGGCTGGGGTTTCGATTGATTCCACAACTCGTCGAAGATGACATCCGCCCCCCAGGTCTGGGCCGCTGCCCAGGCTATCTTCTTTCTGAATTCGTAGGTCAGTGCCCCATGGGGCTTGTATCCCAAGTCATGGTTCGCTTCGGCCCACGCATGCTGAAAAAGAGTGCTGATCTGCAATTCGAAGAAGTCTATCGGGGGTTTGTGTCGACTGTGAATATCCGGGGGAATCAAGCAAACGACATGACGGGCTTCGTACGAGAAAACCTCGGGATCGGGCTGCTCCATCGGCCTGTTCTCAACCTCCCTAAACTCGCGTATCACCCTCTCGGATACCGTTTGGATGTCGCTCCTATAGAAGACCACGATTCGCACTCCGATTTGATCTTGGATGTCCTGTAGAGGTTGGTGATATCCTTTCCCCTCTGTCTTCTCGAGAAACCTCTCCACCGACTTCACCCTCGACGAAATTCTGTCGACTCGGGGAACTCCGTTCAGGATTTCCCTGACCAAGTTCTCAATGTCGTCAGCGACGTTCTTTAGGACCGGCGTGCGCTCCGAGTATTCTGACCGAAGACTCATCTCACCACCCCTACCGTTGCGACACCGACTCGGAAGTTATCTTGCCCTTCAAGGACACCTGCACGGTTCCTTCTTCTTCAGCCGGAGTCACGCTTACCACGCTGTCAAAATCCTCGAGGGGTCCTCTGATAACGAACTTCCCGTCGAGCGTTATGGACTTGAGTCTGAGTTCACTCTCCAAGACTTCGGGCTCAAGCCTGAAAGGGTGATCAGATACTTCCGGTCCACCCGCTGCCGCTATGAATTCATCGCGCTCATCCGCGGGTAGGTAGCGAGCGGCCACATCGCCGATGGAAATTCTGTTGCCGCCCTGCGTCCTGAGTACCTGCGCTGCCGCAATCAGGCCCTCTCTAGTCTCCAGGGCCCCGGTCTTGTCGATGATTTTCCGGAGTGCCTTGGCAACCACCCGCGTCCCGTGCGCATCTGTCAAGACTGGTCTGGCAGCGAGAAAGTCCCCTGTCCAGAACTCGGCTGCCCCTTTGACCCCGTGTTTGGCCTGCCTGTCCTCAATCCTACCCGTCCAGAAGGTCGTTTCCGCTTTTGGCCCTTCCAGCATGGCAGCCTTGAAGTAGGTCGATTCTCTTGAAAAGGCGTCCTCAATCAGCCTGATCGTTATCATCCCCTTGGCCACATCCGCTTGAAGCGTCTGGTCCGCGGGAAACTTCCAAAGTGCAATTCGATAGGCGACCCCCTTCCGCCCTGCAAGAGTCACGAAGAGGCCCTCCGGCGAACGCTGATCGGTGGCCAGCGCAAGTCTAAGCGCCAGTTTTCTAGCGGCATCCTCTTTTTTCGGCTTTTCGTCAAAAAGAATCGAGCGAACCCAGTCCCTCACCTCGTTCTTCTGCTTCCCCCTCTCTGGGACGAAAACAATCTCAATTGGCAACTCGTCAGCAGATTCGAACAGGGGCAGGAAGAACTCTTTTGGCAGTGTGTCGACTTCGACCGCGGAACCTTGTAGCCGCTTCTTCACCTCTCCGCCGTCAAGTCCCTTGGATGGCTCGACTACAAAGCCTGCGCCGAAAAACAACTTCCACTGGTTGTCCTGCTTCGTCAAATGCTAAGCACCCCCCGCGCACTACCTGCTCGCCATTTCCGGATGGACCTTAAATCTATTCTACCGAATGAATGGGAGGTACGGCCGCTGCTTCTGCTTCACCATCCCGACCGGCTCGCGGTCCGGCAGGTGGGAGAAGATTGCCTGGCGCGATTGACTGTCGGTGTGAACACTCCCGAGTGAAGATCGGAATGCGAATCGAGACCGCGTTCCGGACGCTCGGCAGGAGGGGCAGAGCAGAATCGTACACTGTGGGTACAGGGCTCGGCCCGTGGCCTAAGTCCTTGTGCGAATTTCGAGTCCAGACGTGCCACTTCCCCGGCACCTAGATGGCGAGTACCTCGCATACGAGTTTGTCAACTTGGTTCAACTCGTCGCTGAGTGCCTCTCGAATCCTGCTCCGGAGTCGCCCCACGACTTGTGGGCTGAGCCGATCCAGCTTGCTCCCTTTCTTTTGTTCGAACGTCTGGATTACTTCCTGGGATGTTGCGGTGCAGTTCCGCGCGAGCGTCGCAAGTTCCAGATGGGCGGGGTTCCTCCGGTCGAACTTGGGGATGCCAACCTCTAGGGCCTTCTTCATTATGTCTCGCGCGCCCCAGAGACCTCGAGATTGCATTGGCTTGATTATGGTGTCCACCACCGTGCCGTTGAACATCGCGGCCAAGTAGTGGGCCTCCTCCTCGTCATCGGTCGCGCAGTAAATCGTCTTGCTCTCCGCGACAAATCCTCGGAGGGGGATCGTCTGGCCATTGGCGTTAATAGCGAGCTCTCTGGTCGTATTCACCACGCAGGCGCTGAGATAGGTCCCTGAGGCGTTGTACAAAACACAGAACCTTGCACGCGGGCGTTGGTTCGTGATTCCCTTCCCCCGATCGAGCCTCTGGTAGATATTCATCTTCTCCGCCTTCGCGCCCCGCCGCTTGGTCCACTCCTTCTCCACTCGGGCGAGCCACCGGGCCATACCTTGGTGGCCGCGGGCC
>Ga0209751_10001743_pt1 | contig 22071 bp, 19 predicted proteins | sample RifCSP13_1_FD_184019 | JGI IMG/M metagenome (GOLD analysis project Ga0209751, IMG submission 184019) | Soil microbial communities from Rifle, Colorado - Rifle CSP2_sed 13_1 (SPAdes) (version 2) | ecosystem: Environmental > Terrestrial > Deep subsurface > Rock core/Sediment | place: Rifle...
GGAGGTGAGTCGGAAGGAGGCCTCCAACCCGTTTCTGCCCCTGGCTCGGGGTGCGCTCCTGACGCTCACCAAGCGAGGAGCAGTGGCGCCGGCGGCGGCCGAAGCTTCCCAACGGGCCGGGGACCGGCTCACGATTCGGTGGCTGCTCTATCGCGCCCTCCACCGCCTCGGTGAAGAGCAGGCGGCGGCGCAGGAGCTCAAGAAGATCCGTGAGATCCGGGACCGCCAGGGCCTGGAACGCATCGCGTATCTGGCGTGGGACCTTGCGCGGTCGGCCGAGGCGCGTGCGGCGGCCGGCGATCTTGCGGGGGCAGAGCGCGCGCTGACGTTGGCCGAAGAATTCGATCCGGCCCTTCCCGACGTCTTCTTCACTCGAGCGCGGATCTATTTGCAGCGGGGCTCTCCGCGCGGGGTGTCCTCCCTGGTCCGTGGCTGGTGGCTGGGCCTCGCCTCACCCTTCTACGGGCCGGGCCACTGGACCGGTATCCTGGCATCCTTCCTGCTTGCCCTGCCTGTGGGGGTCGTGGTGGTGGGTCTCCTGCTCATCCTGCGGGTCACGCCGCTCTTCCAGCACGATCTGGCCGAGTGGCGCCGACGCAGAGACGCTCCTGTCATTCAGGTCTTCCTCCCCATCACTTTCTACCTGCTTCCCATCATCCTCGGCTTTGGTCTGCTTCCGGCCGTGTGCCTGGCGCTGCTCCCTCTGGGGATCTACCTGAAGGGTCGAGAGCGCTGTGTGTGGATTGGCGGGGTCCTGGCCCTGCTGCTCCTTCCGCGGGGATACCATCTTCTCGCCTCGGTCATCACGAGCAACAGCTCCCCGCGGGCAGTTGCCCTTCTCCGACTGGAGGAGGGGGATCAGGGGAAGGGGATCGAGGAGGTCCTCGTACGGTGGGCGGACGAGGCCCCCGGCGATCCGGTGCCCCGGTTTTACCTGGGGCGGCTGCATCGGCTTCGGGGTGAGCTGCAGCGCGGGATCGAGCGGTACGCCGAGGGGCGCGGCCGTCCGGCCGAGGAGGCCGCGCTCTGGACCAACCGGGGGAACCTCGCCTTCCTCGCGGGCAACCTGGGGCAGGCGCAGGCGGCATATGAAAAGGCCATTACCTTGAAACCCGACTTCCCCTATCCCCACTTCAATCTGAGCCAGGTGCTCACGGAGCGCCTCCTGTTGGAGCAATCGCAGCAGGAATACGCCCGGGCGATTCGGCGAATGCCAGAGCTGCAGATTCGCCTGCAGCAGGCGTCCGCGGAGGGGAGGAAACGGATTCTCGTGGAGGCGCCCCTGCCGCACACGCTGTTGTGGGCACGGATGGTCGGCTTTGATCCTCCCTCCTCCGACATGGCCGATGCCCTCTGGGGTGGGCGATTCTTGGGTGTGTCGCTCGCCGGCGTCCCGTGGGTCGTCGGAGGGTATCTTGTCGCCTTCGGGGCGCTCATTGGGGTGCGAAAGCGCCGCAGGTTCGCGCGGGCATGTCAGGAGTGCGGCAAGTCCTTCTGCCCGCGGTGTCAGCGCCTGCTGGGAGAGATTCGGTACTGCACCCGCTGCGCGATCATTCAACGGTCGCGGACGGGAGAGGTCCCTTCGACCATCAAGAGCATTCCCACCGAAGAGGTGAAGGACGAGCCGCGGTGGGTGGGCATCGCGTTCACCCTCATTCCGGGGGGGGAGGAGTTCTACCGGGGAAAGACCTTCCGGGGTCTGGTGCTGGTGGCCGCCGCGATCCTGGCTGTTTCGCCCCTCCTCGGGCGTGCGCTCGAACCGGCGATATATCTGTATGGAACGCCGCTCCCGTACCAGGGCTCCGCCAGTGTCGCGATACTCCTGTTGCTCTATCTTGTCACCGCGGCCATGCTCTACATCCGTAGCCGCCGCGGGCGGCCGAGGGAACGGCGATGGCGCTAGAAGGCACCCTGCAAGACTTCGCCCTGGTCGACATCCTGCAGCTTATCGGGATGCAGCGGAAGACCGGGGTCCTGACGTTGAGCCGGAAGGACGAGGCGATCAACGTCATGTTGCAGGACGGGATGGTGGCCTGGGCGGCGTCCACCGATGACGTCTTCGAGGGAAATCTCGGGCGGATCCTGGTTCGTCGGGAGCTGATCACCCGGGAGCGCTGGGAGGAGGCCCGACAAATGCGGACCCGCACGGGCCAGCGACTGATTCCGTTCCTGCAGGCGGGCCAGTGGATCTCTCCGAAAGATCTCGAACGGGTCGTGCAGCGCCTGGTGCTCGAGACGCTGTACCGGGCGCTGCGGTGGCGCGATGGGAAGTACTCATTCAATGCCCAGGGACAGGTGGACCTCAGCCGCGGCAAAGTCCCGCCCGTGGGGACGGAGACCATCCTCCTCGAGGCGGTCCGCCAGATGGATGAGTGGCCGCTGATCGAGCAGCGCCTTCCCTCATTGGACATGGTCGTGCGGCGGAGCGGCCGGCCGGTCTACCGTGACCAGGTCCCTCCCGAAGCGCTGACCGTCCTGCAACTGGTCGATGGTCAGCGGACGGCCCGGGAGATCGCCGAGATGTGCGATTTCGGGGAATTCGACGCCTACAAGGGCATTGCCGACCTCGTGGGGGGCGGCGCCTTGCACGTCGAGGCACGGGCGGCGGTTACAGAGGAGTTCGAGCCCGCCCGGCCTCCCTGGAGGGTTCCCTCGTGGCTCCTGCCGGTGTCGGCGGGATCCGTCGCGCTCGCCTCTCTCGTGCTGCAGCTGGGCTTTGGGCACGATCCCCTCCGTCTCTTCCCCGCCCGTCCGCCGTCCGCGCAGGCCGCGCTCCAGACGCGGAGTCTGAACGTCGTTCGCCGAGAGCTTCCTCGGGCCCTCGACCAGTACCTCCTCCTCCGCCGGCACTACCCGAATCAACTGACCGACCTGCAGGCGGAGGGACTCTGGCTCGGTGATCTGCGTGACCCCTGGGGACGCCCCTGGATTTACGAGCGGTCCGAAACGAGCTACCGGCTGATGAGCGCTGGCCCGGACGGCCGGACCGGAACCCCCGACGACCTGCCGCTCTTGTCCTCGGGACTCCCGGAGTGACCCTCGAGCCATTACGGATCGTCCCCCCTTTCGCCTGCTCCCCGCCCGCTGTGCCATCCGAGAATACCGATGACGTGGCTGTCGTCGGAGCCATATGACGGATGCCGCGAGGCACCCCAGGGGAACCCCGGCCGGTCGTGTTGACAGTCCCCGTACCCTATGCTAGCGTGAAAGAGTTTGAGGAGGTTGACGCATGAGAGAGTCCGTTCTGGTGTGCGGAGCCGTGCGGTGCGCGCCGTGGAGACTGCGGGTGGTCGGCGGGCTCTGCCTCGCGCTGTTTCTGGTGCTGGCGCCTCCGCCGGCTGGCGCGGCGGATCCCCAGGCCCGGGCGTTCGTGCAGCGGATGCAGCAGGTCTTCGTGGAGGTGGCGGAGCGGCTCAAACCCTCGGTCGTGAACATCAATACGACTCAGAAGATACAAGCGGGCCGCCGTCAGGGGGAACCCTCATTCCGTGGTCCGTTCCGAGAATTCTTCAGCGAAGAGTTCTTCGAACGTTTCTTCAACCTCCCGCGGGAACTTGAGCGGCGGCACCTAGGCTCCGGCGTCATCGTGGACGCGGGAGGCTACATCCTGACGAATCATCACGTGGTGGAACAGGCGGAGGAGATTCAGGTCACGCTGGTGGACGAACGCACCTTTCAGGGCAAGGTGATCGGCATTGACCCCAAGACCGACCTGGCCGTCATCAAGATCGAGGGGGCCAAGAGCCTTCAGCCGGCACGCCTCGGGAATTCCGACAAGATCCGGACGGGAGACATCGCGATCGCCATCGGGAACCCCTTTGGCCTCAGCCACACCGTCACGGTCGGGGTCGTCAGCGCCACGGGTCGCGCCGGCGTGGGGATCACGGCCTACGAGGATTTCATCCAGACCGACGCCTCCATCAATCCGGGAAATAGCGGCGGCCCCCTCCTGAATATCGACGGGGAGGTCATCGGCGTCAACACGGCCATCGTGGCCAGCGGGCAGGGGATCGGCTTCGCGATCCCGATCAACCTGGCCCGGGAGATCATGGAGCAGCTGATCAAGGAAGGTCAGGTCATCCGGGGATGGCTCGGGGTGATCATCCAGCCAATGACGCCGGAACTCGCCCGGCAATTCGGGGTCAAATCGGGGGAGGGCGTGCTCATTGCCGACCTGGTCGACGGGGGGCCAGCGGACAAGGCGGGGCTCAAGAGCGGGGATATCATCGTGCAAGTCGCAGGCAAACCGGTGACCGATGTGCGCCAGCTGCAACGCCTGGTCGCTGCCGAGCGACCGGAGAAGCGGGTGCCGGTCAAGGTCCGGCGACAGGGGAAGGACGTTACGCTCGAGGTGACGGTTGGACGCTTGCCGACTGAAGAGCCGGTCGCCGTCAGCCCCCAGACCGTGGAGCAGTACGGATTTGCGGTTCAGGATTTGACGCCTGAACTTCGGGAAAAGCTCCAGGTGAAAGAGGGGGGGGTCCTGGTCTCCTCGGTGGAGGCAGGGAGTCCTGCCCACCGTCGTGGGCTGCGGCCCGGAGATGTGATCCTGGAAATCGACCGTCAGCCGGTACAGAGTCGGCAGGATCTGCTGGCGATGCTCCAGCAGGCGCGGCCCGACACCGATGTGCTCCTCCTGGTCCAGCGCGGGAAGACCACCCGCTTTATCGTCATCCCTGCGGCGAAGGGGTAAGTCCCCCATGCCAGGTGCCGACATCCCATGCCGCGACGGACACCCGGGTTCTACGAGGAGATCAGTGACGAGGCCTTCGCCGCCTATCTGCGGCGGATCGTGAAGATTCCGCTCCTCCCCAAGGCCGAAGAGATCCGCCTCGCCAAGCGGGCGCAAAATCGGGACGAAAAAGCCCTCAAGAAACTCGTCGAGGCCAATCTGCGATTTGTGGTGAAGGTCGCCCTGCAGTACCGGGGCTACGGTCTCTCCGTCCTCGATCTCATCAACGAAGGAAATCTCGGTCTCCTCGAGGCCGCCCGGCGCTATTCCCCCGAGTACAACGTCAAATTTATTACGTACGCGGTCTGGTGGGTCCGGCAGGCGATCATGCAGGCCCTGGCGCGGGCGAGCGGCGCCCTCCGCTTTCCCGCGCGCAAGATTCGCCTGGCGAGCAAGCTGCGGAGCCTCCGGGCGGAACGGCTGCAGCAGGAGGGCGTCGAGCCGACGGAAGACGAGCTGGCCAAGGCGCTCAACCTGACCAACGCCGAAGTCGAGGAATTGCTGCAGACCAATAGGCCGCAGGCGTCGCTGGAAGAGATGCAGGGACGGGAAGAAGGCCGGGAGCTCCTCTCCTCCAGGGCGGAGCGGGTCCCCCCCGCCGACGATGAACTGGTCCGGAAGGCCTTTGAGGAAGAGGTCGAGCGGTTGCTGAGGGAGCTGACGCCCCGCGAGCGCGCCATCATCGAGCTCCGGTACGGTCTCGGCCGGGAGGGTCCCCTGACCCTCGAGGAGGTGGGGAAACGGTTCACGCTCTCTCGGGAGCGGATTCGCCAGGTGGAAGAGCGGGCCAAGAAGAAGCTCCTGGCGATGGCCCGGATCCGCCACCTGCAGGATTTTCTCAACTGAGGAGGCGGGCGTGCCCACCTCGGCGGTGATCGTCGTCATCGTCCTCGTGATCGGCGTGGCGCTCATGGTGTGGGGGCTGCTTCGCATCGGCAGCCACCTGCGGGAACTCGAGGCGGCCAGGGGACGACCGGATCAGGCGGTCCTGCTGCTGCAGGGAGAGATCCAGGCGTCTCGGGGCGAGGCGCGACAGATCCAGGCCGAGACGCTGGCGTCGGTGCGGCAGGAGCTCTACCAGTTCAGGACCGAAATGGCCGGTCAGATGGGCACGATGGGGACCGGCGTGCAGGACCAGCTCCGCCACGTGACGGCCGTCGTGGGCGCGGTGCAGGGAAGTCTGGGGCAACTTGGTGAAGCGACCCAGCGGGTCTTTGATGTCGGCAGGGACATTGCCGGTCTCGAGCAGATTTTGAAATCCCCGAAGCTCCGGGGCGGGGTCGGCGAGATTTTGCTGGAGAACCTCCTGGCCCAGATCCTGCCCCGCGAGCACTACACGCTCCAGCACGCGTTTTCGACCGGCGACCGCGTCGATGCCGTCGTCCGTATTGGCGCCCGGCTGGTTCCGGTGGATGCGAAGTTTCCCCTGGAGAATTTCCGCCGGATGCTCGAGGACGCCGATGAAGAGAAGCGGCGACAGATGCGGCGGGCCTTCGTCCGTGATGTCAAGGCCCGGGTGGATGAGGTCGCCAAGAAGTATATCCTGCCCGACGAGGGGACCTTCGACTTCGCCCTGATGTACGTCCCCGCCGAAAACGTCTATTACGAGATCATCGTGAGGGACGACGCCGCGGAGGAGGAGGCCGCCGCGGAGTACGCCATCGGCCGTCGGGTCATTCCCGTCTCCCCCAACAGCTTCTACGCCTACCTGCGCGTCATCGTGCTGGGGCTTCGGGGGCTCGAGATCGAGCGCGATGCCCGCGAGATCCAGGCGCATCTCATCCGCCTGCGCGGGGACCTCGAGAAATTTCGCGAGGCCTTCGACGTCCTCGGTAAGCACCTCACCAACGCGCGGGGCAAGTACGAGGATGCCGCCGCCGCGCTCACCCGGGTCGAGGCAAAGCTGGACGGGATCGAGGGGCGCGGCCCACAGCCCGCCCTCCCCGGCACCACGTAACCGCTTCCCGGGTCCCTCCTCCTGGTCGAAGAATTCCTCCCCTTCCTTCCCGGACGATGCCTGCCACATCCGGATGCTCCACAGGTTCGGTCCGCCTTCAGCGGAGAGCCGGACGTCCGCGCAGCTCTCTCCGTGAGGCGCCATTCGCGGATCCGGAAACGTATCGACGCTGGGGGTGCGCTTGAGAGACGGCGCGCCGATCCCGTGGCCGTGGGACGCGTTGACTTCCCCGGAGGCCTCTGGTAGCATCCCGGAAAATTCGTGCCCGGGGCCGCCATCATGAACCTGCTGAATCTCCTGCGACGATCGACGGAAAAATTCTCCGCGCGGACGGCGCTGCTCGCCGGGGACCGATCGGTGAGCTACGGCGAGCTCTGGGAGGTCGTCACGCGGCTGGGGGTCGGCTTGCGCCGTCTCGGGATCGTGCCGGGGGAGCGGGTCGGCTTGATGCTCCCCAACGCCCCCGAGTTCGTTCAGGGTTACTTCGGCATCCTGGCGGCCCACGGGACGGTGGTCCCCCTGAACGTGCTTTATCGGGGCGAGGAGGTTCGGTACATCGTTGAGGACGCCGGGGTCCATCGGATCATCGCAGCGCAGGCGTTCCTCCCGGTCATCCAGGCGGCCCGCGAGAAGATGTCGCGACCGCTGCAGGTCGTCCTGCTGGACGGCGCAAGTGATGGAGCGGATTCGGGGATTATCGGCGGTACCGACCTTCTCCGAGAGATCGGCGAGACGGCGGCCCCGGGACCGGATGAGGTTGCGGTCTGCCTGTACACCTCCGGGACGACCGGCCGGCCCAAGGGGGCTTTGCTCTCCCATCAGAACCTGTTGAGCAACATCGCCTCCTTCCGACAGATCGCCCCGTGTGACGAGCGGGACCGATTCCTCTGTGTGCTCCCGCTTTTCCATTCCTTCGGCGCCACGGTCCTGATGCTGTTCCCCCTGGACGTGGGGGCGAGCATCGTCCTCGAGCCGCGGTTCATCCCCGATCACACCCTTCGCGTCATGGCGGACAGACGCGTCAGCATCCTCGCCGCGGTGCCGTCGATGTATGCCCTCTGGACGCAGCTTCCCCCGCTCTCCCTGGATCTTTCGGGGGTCCGGTTCGCGATTTCGGGCGGTGCCCCGTTGCCGGTGGAGATACTGCACCGGTTCGAGGAGCGGTACGGCGTCGTCATCTACGAGGGGTATGGGCTGACCGAAGCCGCGCCCGTGCTCACGGAAAACCCGGTGCTCGGTCCCCGGAAGGTCGGCTCGGTGGGGAAACCCCTTCCCGGCATACAGCTCCGGGTGGTCGATGAAGCCGGACGAGAGGTACCGGTGGGAGAGGTGGGGGAGATCATCGCCCGGGGCGCGAACATCATGCTGGGGTATCTCAACCGTCCCGACGCCACGGCCGAGGTTGTGAAGAACGGGTGGCTCTATACCGGGGACCTCGGGCGGCGCGATGCAGACGGGTATTTCTACATCGTCGACCGGAAAAAGGATCTCATCATCGTCGGCGGGCTCAACGTGTATCCCCGAGAGGTCGAAGAGATAATTATGGCGCACCCGGCCGTCGCAGATGCCGCGGTGATCGGCGTCCCCGATCCGACGCGCGGGGAAGCCCCCAAGGCCTACGTCGTGTTGAAATCGGGCCTCTCCTGTTCCCGCCGGGACCTGCTGCGATTCCTTCGGGAGCGCCTGGCGCCCTTCAAGATCCCGAGAGAACTCGAGTTCTGTCCGGCGTTGCCGCGGACCATCTCCGGCAAGGTCCTTCGCCATCAGCTCAAGCCGTCCCTCCAGGGATGAGCGAACCGGACGCGGCTATGGGAGAGCGGGTGGCCATTCGGGATCTCAAGCTCAATGAACCCGTGACCTCCTTCTTTCAGGTCCGCAATCCCCAACGCCGCCTCCGCAAGACGGGCGAGCCGTTTCTGACCCTGCTGCTTGGCGATGGGACCGGCGAGCTGCCGGCGGTATTGTGGGAGGACACGGAGGGGGTGGGGGAGCAACTCCGTGAGGGAGACCTGGTGAAGGTGCATGGGGTGGTGGGGAGCTATCAGGGCGGGCGCCAGCTGACCATTCACCGGATCCGCCTGGCGCGCGAGGGCGAGGCCGTCCTCACGGATTTCCTGCCCACTACCGAGGCCGATGCAACCGCGATGCTGGCCTTTCTCGAGCAGACGATCCACAGCTTCACCACCGAGCCGCTCAAACGCCTCCTCTCCCGCCTCTTTGAGGAGGAGGGATTTCGGGCGGCCTTCGGCGCTGCGCCGGCGGCCAAGGAGCTGCACCACGCCACCCTGGGAGGGCTCCTGGAGCACACGGTGTCGGTGGTGAAGTTGTGTGACGCCATCGTCGTCCACTACGGCGGGGCCGTCGATCGCGACCTGCTGCTCGCCAGCGCCATCCTCCATGACGTCGGCAAGATCTTTGAGCTGACGTGGGAGCGCGGGTTCGATTACTCGGACGAGGGCCGGCTCCTCGGCCACATCACCCAGGGCGTGTTGTTCGTGGACGAACAGATCGAAGGGACCCCCGAGTTCCCGCCGCGTCTGCGGATGGAGCTCCTCCACAATATCCTCAGCCATCATGGTGAGTATGCGTGGGGTTCCCCCCGGCGGCCGAAGACGCTCGAGGCCCTGATTCTTCACGCCGCGGAGAATCTCGACGGCAAGGTCAACCTCTTCCTGAGGCTCACCCGGCATCACCCCGATCCGTACCGGGAGGGGTGGACGGTCTTCCACCGCACCTTCGAGCGCCCCCTCTTCTTCGGGGAGCCGGGACCGCCGGGGGAGGACGCCGGGGCCGACGAGCAGAGGTGAGGCGATCAATCCCTTCTTCAAGCGTCGCTCGGTCCCGTTGGCCTTCCTTCCTCTTGTTGTTGGGCGGATGGGCCGCTTCTCTTGAAGCGATCCCTGAGGCAAAGCGGTATATGCCCTGGGGACAAAATTCTTTGAACTGATGTGAAAAAACTGTTGACAAGAAAATATCCTTTGATGTATTTTTCTCAACAAGAGGCACAACCCAATGCTGGAGCGGCTCTTCTCGTCAGGAACGCGCGTTGCCCTGTTGGATCTTTTCCTGAGCCGTCCAGGCGAACGGTACTACGTGAGGGAGATTGCTCGGCAGCTCAAACGTGATATCTCGGGGATCAAGCGGGAGCTGGATAATTTGGAGAAGGTAGGTCTCCTGGCAAGCGCCAAGGTCGGCAATCTCCGGTACTACGCCGCCGATAAGTCTTCCCCCCTCTATCCCGAGCTCAAGGCGATCATCGATAAGACCCGAGGTGTCCCCCAGGCCATTGGCGACGCCCTGCGGAGCATCACCGGAATCCGGTTGGCCTTCATCTTTGGTGAGCCACAGGTTCCGGAAGGACACGCGATCGACGTGCTCGTGGTGGGGCGGCCGAATATGCCACACCTGAATCGTTCTGTCGCGGATCTCGAGCTCCGCATCGGGCGGAGCATCAATTACCTGGTTTTTGACGAGGGGGAGTACGAGCGACGGAAAGCGGAAGGCGATGCATTCATGCACGAGGTCTTGCAGGGACGAACGATTCCCCTGATCGGGTCAATCCATGATCGTTGAAGAGCTGCGCGCGAAGGGGTTGGTGGAGCGTGTCCCGGCGGATGTGCCGCAGGCGAATCGCCTGATGGCCCGAGCCCAGAAAGATCTCAAGTCCGCCCAGGCCTTGGTGGGGACCGATCCGGAGTGGGCCTATGTCATCGCGGCGCATGCGATGCTCCGAGCGGCCAGGGCGCTCACGCTGGCGGAAGGCCTGCGGGCCCGCGGGCGGGATCAAGCGCGAACCCTCCTGCAGGTGGCCCGGGGCCTCGTCGGGGAAGGGGAGGGCCCCCCGGTGGATGATCTCGACCAGATCCGCCGGAAGGGGCACCACTTCCTGGAATCTGCCGACCGCCCCATTCCCCTGTATGAGCTGGAAGCGACCCTCAACGTTGCAGAGCAGTGGGTGAGGGGTGTCGCCGGGCGCGTGTACGCCAAGGATCGGCAGACGCGCCTCTTGTAGTGTCAAACCCGTTCCCCGGACGCTGTCGCGGGGAATGACCTGCGAGGAAAGGGGGTGAGACAGAATGGCGAAGAAGAAGAAGAAGGCAGCCGGCAAGAAGAGATAGTAGCGCCTGGAGTAGTGGTGGTTGAGCGAGTTGCGGGGAATGACCTGCGAGGAAAGGGGGTGAGACAGGATGGCGAAGAAAAAGGCAGCAAAGAAGAAAAGCAAGAAGCGAAAGTAGGGGGAGGCTAGCTGCCTGGCTGGGGGGGTTTCCCCCAGCTGGATTCATATCGACATCATCGGAGCGGAAGGAGGCTTGCAACATCGAGGCCTTTCACAATCACACCGGCGTGGGGTGACGATGCCGCAGCGCGGAGCCACCTGACCTTCACGCAGGGCCGGATCGCTTCTCCCTCAGGGCGGGTTGTCTTGTCTTCCCTGAGCGGCCATGGTATCTTCCTTTCCCGGACACTCTCCTTTCTTCCACATCGAGATCACCATGCAGTCCTTCGTCGGCCCCGACTACTATTGTATCGATGAGTTGTATTCGGACGAGGAGCGCCTGGTCCGCGGTACGGTCCGCGACTTCGTCAATGCCGAGGTCCTCCCCGTCATCGAGCAGCATCACCGGGACGGGACCTTCCCGCTTCACCTCGTTTCACGGTTGGGAGAGCTGGGTCTGTTGGGGGCGCATCTGCGGGGGTACGGGTGTGCCGGAGTCAGCGAGATCGCCTATGGACTCATCATGCAGGAGCTCGAGCGAGGGGACAGCGCGCTCCGCAGTTTCGCCTCGGTCCAGGGAGCACTCGTCATGTATCCGATATCCGCCTTCGGGTCCGAGGCTCAGAAGGCCGCGTGGCTGCCGCACCTCGCGCGGGGGGACAAGGTCGGGTGCTTCGGGCTCACCGAGCCCGACCACGGTTCCGATCCGGCCGGCATGGTGACCACGGCGGTCCGGCGGGGCGACCGGTACGTCCTGAACGGCAGCAAGCTCTGGATCACGAACGGGAGCATTGCCGATGTGGCGGTCGTGTGGGCCCGGACGGACGAGGGGGTCCGCGGCCTCCTGGTGGAGCGGGGAACTCCCGGATTTATCGCGCGCGAAATCCAGGGGAAATTCTCCCTCCGTGCCTCCGTCACCTCCGAGCTCATCCTCCAGGAGTGCGCGGTGCCCCGTGACAACCTGCTGCCGGGGACCGCGCACGGTCTCAAGACGGCTCTGATGTGCGTGGACCAAGCGCGATACGGGATCGCCTGGGGGGCCGTGGGCGCCGCCATGGCCTGTTACGACACGGCGCTGCAGTACGCGAAGACGCGCGTGCAGTTCGGGCGCCCTATCGCCGGATTCCAGCTCGTCCAGCAGAAACTCGTCGCGATGCTCGTGGAAATCACCAAGGCGCAGCTTCTCTGCCTGCGCCTGGGGCAGCTCAAGGGAGCGGGCCGAGCCGAGCCGACGCAGATCTCTCTGGCGAAGATGAACAACGTGGAGAAGGCCCGTGAAATCGCCCGGATGGCGCGGGAGATCCTCGGGGCTGCAGGCATCGTGGATGCGCATCCGGTCATTCGCCACATGTTGAATCTCGAGACGCTCTACACCTATGAAGGGACGCATGACATCCACACCCTCATTCTCGGTCGAGATATTACCGGTTTGAGCGCATTCGCCTAATTCCACGTTGATGTCCTTCCCTCCTGCACCCGCCGCTTGCCCCTTTACTTCGGCCGAGAGCTATGGTATGGAAAATGCACCATGCGCCTCGGATTCCGCACACTCGGGTCTGCGGTTGTGCTGTTCGTGATCGGTCTCGGGGGACTTCGCGTGCCGCTGGCGGCGGGGCCGGAGGCGGCAATGGAACGGGTACGGATCACGGAGACGCGAGATGGAATACCCCTGTGGGACGTCGAAGCCGACAATGCGGAGGTGTTTGAAGAACGGGGGATCGCCGTCCTCACGCGCGTGGTTCAGCCTGTCCGAATCGTCATCTACCAGAGCGAGGAACGGTTGACGTCTTACGCCCACACGGTCGTCGTGGATCTCAAGACGAAGGATCTTGAGCTCATCGGGCAGGTCAGGTCGGAGTCCAGCGCGGGGACGCGGATCTTTTCGGAGCGGATGCGGTGGTCGGCGGACAAGCGGCACATCACCACCGACCTTCCCGTGGTGGTCGAAAAGGGCGGCCTGCACATTCGCGGGAGGGGGATGGTGGCCGATACGGTCCTGGGGCGGATGACGATCCGGGAGCAGGTCAGCTCCGAGATCACGCTCGCGGAGAGGCCGGAGCGGCAGCGGTGAGCCGGTGTGGATGGCGGGTGGGATGGGTGGTGGTCCTCTGGTGCGGTGCCGTGGCGATGGCCGGCGCGGCTCCTGTCTCCCCGAGCGGAGGCGCCCGGCGATCCACCACGGTCACCGCCGATCATCTCGAAGTCCGCAGGGAGCAGCACCGGGCCGTGTATATCGGGAATGTGGTGGCGACCACGGCTGACCTGACCGTCACGGCCGATCGCATGGAGTTCGACTTTGATGAGCGCATGGAAGTCGTCGAACGCATGATAGCGGTCGGGCATGTCCATATCGTCCGGAGCGACGGCGGCAGGGCGGTGGCGGACCACGCGACCTATTATGTGCCGGAAGAGCGGGTGGTTCTCGAGGGCGGCGCCCGGGCCTGGCAGGGGGACGATACCGTGAGCGGGGCCCGGATTACCCTATTTCTCGGCGAAGACCGTCAGGTGGCCGAAGGGGATGGCAAGGACCGCGTGGTCTCCGTCATCCATTCCAAGCGGCAGCCGGAGCGGCCGCGGTGAGCCTGGGCGCGTGAGTCACGGGCCGACCAATACTTCGGGGAGGGAGACGGGGCACAATGGGCTGCGAGCCGAGGGGCTGATCAAGGCCTTCGGGGCGAGGACGGTGGTCTCCGGGGTGGCGGTCGCCATCCGTCCGGGAGAGGTCGTGGGGCTCCTGGGCCCCAACGGGGCGGGGAAGACGACGATCTTCTACATGATCCTCGGCCTGCTCCGGCCAGACAGGGGTCGCGTCTTCCTGGGCGGCGAGGAGATCACGACGCTGCCGGTGTACCAGCGCGCCCGGCGCGGCATCGGGTTTCTGCCGCAAGAGGCGTCGGTCTTCCGTCGGCTCACGGTGAGAGAGAATCTGCTGGCCGTGCTGGAAACGCTCCCCCTGAGCGAGGCGGAGCGGATGAAGCGGTTGGATGATCTCCTCCACGAACTGAACATCGCGCACCTGGCCGACGCTCCCGCCTACAGCCTCTCGGGGGGCGAACGGCGGCGGACCGAGATCGCGCGCGCGATGGCGACGTCCCCGACCTTCATCCTTCTGGACGAGCCGTTCGCGGGGATTGACCCGATCGCCGTGTACGACATCCAGGCGATGTTGATGCAGCTCAAGAGCCGCGGGATCGGTTTGCTAGTCACCGATCACAACGTCCGGGAGACCTTACAAATCGTCGATCGGGCCTATATCATCCATCACGGCGAGGTCTTGTTGTCGGGGACGGCGTCCGAGCTGGCTGCCGACCAGAAGGCGCGAGAGGTCTATCTGGGAGAGCGTTTCACCTTGTAGGCGGTGAGGGATGACCGACGGGGATCGGGCGAGGGTCCAGGGATGAACCGGCGACACGAGAACCCGTCCGCAAGCCGTCCATGATGGGCTGACCGACCATGGCGATGGAACTGCGCCTCAACCTCCGCCAGACTCAGCGGATGATCATGACCCAATCGCTCCAACAGGCGATTGGGTTGCTGCAGCTCTCGCGGCTCGAATTGGTCCAGGCGGTGCGGCAGGAAATGGAAGAGAATCCGGTCCTGGAGGAGGAATTGGTCGAGGAGGGCAGCGTGTCGGCCGAGGCGCCGGCCGAGGCGCCGGCCGAGGAGGGGAGCGCGGAAGGGGAGGATCGGATCTCCGATTTCGATTGGGAGAGCTACCTCCAGGATGCGTCCGATTATCGGCGCGAGTATCCGCGGGAGGAGGTCGAGCGGTGGTCGCCCGAGGAGCGCATGACGCGACCTCGCTCTTTGGGGGACCACCTCCTCTTTCAGCTACACCTCTCCACGTCGGATCCCACGTGCATCCGGTGGGCCACCGAGATCATCGGCAATCTCGACGAGAACGGGTACATGGGGGTCACCCTGGAGGAGCTCAAAGGCAAGACGTCGACCCCGCTCGCCGCCATCGAAGAAGCGCTCAAGGTGGTCCAGGGCTTGGATCCCGCCGGGGTGGCGGCGCGCGATCTGCGCGAGTGTCTCCTGTTGCAGCTCGACGGCCTGACGGGGGGACCGGAGGTCGCCCTGGCCCGGACGTTGATCGCCGACCATCTCCTCGAATTAGAGGGGCGGCATCTCACGCGACTTGCGGAAAAGTTGAAGATCCCCATCAAGGCGGTGCACGACGCCCTCCTCCTGATCTGTTCCCTCGAGCCCAAGCCGGGTCGCGCCTTCAGTACCGAGGAACCCCGCTACATCACCCCCGATGTCTACATCCTCAAGGTGGACGACCGGTTTGTGATCGTGTTGAACGAGGACGGCCTGCCCCGCCTCCGGATCAGCCCGTACTATCGGACCCTCTTGCACAGGGGGGGCGGGAGTTCGAAGGAGACCCGAGAGTACGTCGAGGCCCGGATGCGGTCCGCTCTATGGCTGATCCGGTCCATCGAGCAACGCCAGCGGACCCTCTTCAAGGTGAGCCAGTCGATCGTGCAGTTCCAGCGGGAGTTCTTGGAGAAGGGGATTACCTCCATGCGGCCGCTGACCCTCAAGGAGGTAGCCGAAGACATCCAGATGCACGAGTCCACTGTGAGCCGGGTCACCACCAACAAGTACGTCCACACGCCCCAGGGCCTCTTCGAGCTCAAATACTTCTTCCATCGCGGCGTGCAGGCCGTCGATGGCGAAGCGGTTTCCTCCCTGACCGTGAAGGAGTTGGTCCGAAGGCTGCTGACCGCAGAAGACACGGGGAAGCCCCTGTCGGATCAGAAGATCGTCGAGATCTTACGGCAGCAGGGGATTGACATCGCCCGTCGGACGGTCGCCAAGTATCGGGGACAGCTCAAGATTCCTTCCTCCAGCCGGCGTCGGAAGTATTGATTCTCCTCGAGCGCCCGGTCGCCGTTTTCTTCCCCGAGGGGGTTTACGCGTGCACATCGTGCTCACCGGTCGCAATCTCGAGGTGACCGAGGCCCTCCGCCGGTATGCGGAGGAGAAGGTGGGGAGGTTGCAGAAGTACCTCGACCGGATCACCTCCGCGCACGTCGTCCTCTCGGTGGAGAAACATCGTCAGATCGCCGAAGTCACCCTGCAGGTGCGGGACCTCACCATCCGGGGAGAGGAGAGTACCGAGGATCTGTACGCCTCCATCGACCGGGTCGTGGAGAAGCTCGAGCGCCAAGTGCAAACGTACAAGGGGAAGATCATGTCCCACGGCAACCGGAGCGCGCGACCGCAGGGCCCCGGAGCGCCTCCTGGGACGGGGGAGGACTCGCGGATCGTCAAGGCCCATGAAACCGATGTCCCTGGATGAGGTGTGAACATCATTCACGGTTCGCCGTTCACCGCCGAGAGGCTGCGCCGGAATCCTCCCCTTTCCCTGTGTGAACTGTGAACCGTCGGCTGCGAACCGATGGAGTGCATTATTGTCACGGGGATGTCGGGAGCCGGGAAGAGCCAGGCGATCAAGACCCTGGAAGACGTCGGCATCTTCTGCATCGACAATTTGCCCGCCTCCCTGATCCCCACGGTCGCGGATCTCTGCGCCCACTCGGAACAGCGGATCGATCGGGTGGCCTTCGTCGTCGACGTGCGGGAGGGCGAGTTCCTCGGGCCCCTGCAGGAAGTCCTGGTGGTCTTGCGGCAGCGGGGGCACGCCGTGCGCGTGACCTTCCTGGAAGCGAATGATCAAGTCCTGCTGCGCCGGTTCAGCGAGAGCCGTCGGCCCCATCCCCTCGCCCCCCAGGGCTCGGTGCTCCAGGGCATCACCCTGGAGCGGCAGCGCATGGCCAAGCTCAAGGCGGCGGCGGACATGGTTCTCGATACTAGTGACCTTACCATCCACGATCTCCGACGCCTGCTGGTCAGCGACTTCCGCGACGATCGTCCGGGCAGCAAGACGACGATCACCCTTGTCTCCTTCGGATACCGGCATGGTCTCCCCCCCGACGCCGATCTCATCTTCGATCTGCGCTGCCTTCCCAATCCCCATTTCTGCGACGCATTGCGGCCCTTGACCGGACAGGATTCCGAGGTGGCACGGTTCCTCCTCGATGATCCGGCCAGTCGGACCTATCTTGACCAGCTCTGGAGCTTTCTCCGATTCGCCCTGCCGTATTATCTTAACGAAGGCAGGGCGTATCTCACCATCGCATTGGGCTGCACGGGGGGGCGTCACCGGTCGGTGAGTGCTGCCGAGTACCTGGCGCGGCGGTCTCAGGCAGAGGGGCATGCGGTGGGAGTCCGGCATCGTGACCTCGAGAAGGAATGACGCCCGCTCGGACCGCCCCGCGCGATTGCGCGGCGGTGCTCCCCAGGGGCACTGGCGTCTGCTGGTGGACGGACCTCGCGATGGCCCGACCAACATGGCCGTCGACGAGGCGCTGGCCCGCGGGTGTGCCGAGGGCTGGGCTCCCCCGACGCTGCGGCTGTACCGGTGGAGTGTTCCGACTGTCTCCTTAGGGTACAATCAAGCGGCGCACGGTGCGGTCGACCTTGCGGCGTGCGGGCGGCGCGGGGTGGGCGTCGTCCGCCGGGTGACGGGTGGCCGGGCCCTGCTGCACCAGCACGAACTCACCTACAGCCTCGCTCTTCCGACGCCGGCAGGCCATCGCGGAGTCCTCACGGATTACCGCTGGATCAGCCGCTGCCTCCTCCTCGCCGTGCAGCGTCTGGGGGTGCCGGCGACGATCAGTCGTGGGCAGACCCCTCAGGAGGCGGGGGGCCTCTGTTTCCTGTCCACGTCGCGGTATGAGCTGACCGTGGGCGGGCGCAAGCTGATCGGGTCGGCGCAGCGGCGGTTCGACAAGGCACTCCTGCAGCACGGGTCTCTCCTGATCGAGATGGACCGGGTCGCCTGGGAGGAGGTTTTCCCCCGGGGGGGCGATCTCGAACGACGGGCCACTACTCTTCAGGCGCTCCTCGGGCGGTTCCCCCTGTGGGAGGAGGTCACGCGGGCGGTTCAGGCGGGGTTCGAGGAGGGGGCTGGCGCGCGATTCGAGCCCGGGGAACTCACCGACCGGGAGCGGGAAGTGATTCAGGACCTCACGCGCACACGGTACGCAGCCGCCACATGGACGTTGCGCCGCTGACCGACGCGCCGCTCGCCACAGGGGCCGACGGGCGCCGAGTTGTACCTTGACAGTCGGGTGTGCCTCTGATACCCTAAAACGGCGAATTATGTGATTTTGGTGGGGTTAACGGCACCTGGCGCAGAAATTGGATTAGGATGGAGAAGCGAAAGGGGCTTCAAGCCGCTCTTGTCTATGTCCAGCAAGGGAAGCTGGACAAGGCGATCGCTGAATACGAAGCGATCCTGAGGACGGACGCGAAGAACCCGAACGTCCTGAACGCCCTCGGGGATCTCTCCGCCCGCATCGGGAACAAAGCTGAGGCCATCGGGTACTTCAAACGGTTGGGGGAGGCCTATCGGGTGGATGGCCTCTTCGTGCGGGCCATCTCCGTCTATAAGAAGGTCCTCAAGCTCGATCCCCTGAACCTCGAGGCATCGCTCTCGTGCGCGGACATGTACGCTGAGCAGGGGATCACGCCAGAGGCCAAAATGCAGTATCACGGTCTCCTGGACCAGTTCCTCAGGAAGGGAGACGTGCCCGGCGCCTTGGAGGTCTGTGAGAAACTGATCCGTCTCGAGCCGGGCCAGCAGGCGACGATTGCCAAGGCGGCCGGAGTGCTCGCGCGGCCGGGACGGGCGGAGCAGCTCCTGCCCAAGCTCCAAGCCATCGAGGAACGATTCGTCGCCGCCGGACAGACCCAGGACATCCGACAAGTCTACGAAAAGGCGGTGGAGCTGTTACGGACGCAGCGTCGCGAGGCCGACGCGAGGTTTTTCACCGAGCGGCTGCACTACCTGGACCCGGCCAAGGCGGCGGCCAAGTTCGATGAGGCGTTGTCGGCCGTCTTCCCCAGTGGAGAGGAGCGTTCCGCTGAGATCTTGCCTGCGCCGGCCGAGGAACTGGAACCCTCCCCGGCCCTCGAGTTGACCCAAGATATCGGGGGATGGGTCGATCGGAAGGAAGACGTGGTGGCCGAGGAACATCTCGCCCCGGATGAGTCGGAGGCGCTGCAGATCTTCCCGTCGGCCGGAGAGGTCGACACCGGCGACGAGGCCGAGCCGGCGACCATCGAACTCAACCCCGAGGAGAGCCTGGAGGACCTCAGCGGGCTCGTGGAACGTCCTGCGACGCGTCGCGTTGCGCCACAAAAGCTTGCCGAGGAGTTGCAGGAGGCGAGGTTCTATCTCAAGCAAGGGATGGCGCAGGAAGCCCGGGTCATCCTCCAGCGCATTCTCCGTCGCGATCCGGAGCAGGCCGTGGCCCAGCAGCTCCTGGCGGAGGTTGACCGATTGGCCCCGGCCCCGCAAGAGGCACCTCCGGTGCGTCCCAGTAGGGCGGGCCCCGTGTTCCGGGTGACGGACCCCACGATACCCTCGGGAGAGTACGTGGATTTCGCCGGGGAGATCAGCCAGGAGCTCGACCGGGAAGAGACCCCTCTGCCGCCGGGCCTCGAACCCGAGGTGAAGCGGATGCTGCACGAGCTGGAGCAGGGCATTCGCAACCAACTCGAGGTGACCGACTACGAGACTCACTACAACCTGGGTATCGCCTATAAGGATCTGGAGCTGTACGACAGCGCCATCGGAGAATTGCGGCTGGCCGCCAACGATTTCACCTATCGGGTGCGATGCGCGGGTCTCCTGGGCCTGTGCTTTCTGGCCAAGGGGGAGCCAGAGCCGGCGGTCGAGGAACTCCTCAAGGGCCTCGCGGCGACGCAAGCGGGGACCGAGGAACGGTGGGGAATCCTCTACGACCTGGCGACTGCCTATGAAGCGTTCGGGAACCCGCAGAAGGCGCTCGAATCTCTTCTGGCGGTTCAGAACGAGATGCCGAAGTTCCGGGACGTCCGCGCGCGAATCCGGGACTTGCGTGACCGCGTCGGGCCCGGTGGGGGCCCCTCGCAGAAGGGCAAGCGATGACGCGCGTGGATCCCCGCAGGCCGTCCGGGCGGTGGGCTCGCCTCCGCTCCATCGCATGAAGCCAGGTGACCTTCAGTGAATCTGCCAAATACGCTGAGCCTGGTTCGGATCTTCCTCGTCCCCTTCCTCGTGGTTTTCCTGATCGCCAACGCTGAGCCCCGCAACTATCCCGCGGCGGCGATTTTTATCGCGGCGGTCTTGACCGACTGGCTGGACGGCCGCATCGCCCGGAGTCGCGGGCAGGTGACGACCCTGGGCCAGCTCTTGGATCCGATCGCCGACAAGCTGTTGATCGCGGCGGCGCTCATTTCCCTCGTCGAGATTCAACGGGTGCCGGCGTGGGTCGCGACCGTCATCGTCGGGCGGGACATTGCCATCACCGGACTGCGGGGCATTGCCGCCTCCCAGGGCCTGATCATCGCCGCGTCCCAGTTGGGCAAATACAAGATGGTCGCGGAAGTGATCGCCGTGATCTTGCTGATGCTTGATCCGGGCACCTCGCGACTTCCCGGCCTCCCGCTCAGTCTGGGCGGCCTGGCCGTCGGCGTCGCCGTCGTCCTCAGCGTCGTCTCCGGCATCGACTACTTTGCCCGGTTTCGGCGGCAGCTCGGTTTCGGCGTCACGGTGGGGTCCGGGAGGGAATGACGTGGCGCTCATCGTCCAGAAATACGGCGGGACCTCGGTCGGCGATGTCGGGCGGATCCGGCATGTCGCCCGCCGGATCGTCGAGACGCGAGAGGCCGGGAACGACGTGGTCGTGGTCGTCTCCGCCATGGCCGGAGAGACGGATCGCCTCCTGATGCTCGCGTATGAGATCACCGATGCCCCCGATGACCGGGAGCTGGACGTGATTCTCGCGACGGGAGAGCAGGTTTCCATCGGGCTCCTTTCGCTGGCCATCCAGGCCCGTGGCGCGGAGGCCCGCTCCTTCACCGGAACCCAGGTGCGGATCCTGACCGACAGCGCACATACCAAGGCCCGGATTCTCAACGTGGACGTGGAGCGTATCCGCCAGGCGCTGGACGAGGGAGAGATCGCCATCGTGGCCGGCTTTCAAGGGGTCAATGCCGAGGACGAGGTCACGACCCTCGGTCGCGGCGGCTCGGATCTCACCGCCGTGGCGCTCGCGGCCGCGGTGAAAGCCGACGTCTGCGAGATCTACACGGACGTGGAGGGGGTGTACACCGCGGACCCTGATCTGGTCCCCACGGCGCGTAAACTCCCGCGGATCACGTACGAGGAAATGATCGAACTGGCGAGCTTGGGAGCCAAGGTGCTCCAAGCGCGCGCGGTCGAATACGCCAAGAACTACAACGTATCGGTGCACGTGCGCTCCAGCTTCTCCAGGAATCCGGGGACCTTGGTGGTGCAGGAGGATCCAGAGATGGAAAAGGTTGTGGTCTCGGGGATTACCCATGACAAGAAGGAGGCGAAGATCACCATCACGCGCGTGGTCGATCGCCCCGGGATCGCCGCCAAGCTCTTTGGCCGGGTGGCGGATGCGGGCGTCGTGGTGGATATGATCGTCCAAAACATCAGCCAGGACGGGCACACCGACATCTCCTTCACGGTTCCACGGACCGATTTTCACAAGGCGACGGAAATCGTTCGGGGCATCGCCACGGAGATCGGGGCGGACCAGGTCCTGGGGGAAGAACGGATCGCCAAGGTGTCGATCGTGGGGGTCGGCATGCGGACCCACTCGGGGGTGGCGGCGAAGATGTTTGCGGCTTTGGCCGCCAAGAACATCAACATCATGATGATCAGCACGTCCGAGATCAAGGTCTCCTGCGTGATCGAGGAGAAGCACGCGGAGCTGGCCGTGCGGGTGCTGCACGATGCTTTTCAGCTCGAGACCCAGCCGATGGCGGGATGACGGGATGCGGGTGAGGGCCTTTCTGACGGCGGATGCGGCATTCGCGGCGCTGCTGTTACTGCTCCTGACCCTCGGCACCCTGCGGGGGGTCGTGGCGATGGGGGAGGGGTCCGGTTTCGTCCTGCGATCGGAGGTCGCAGAGCCGTCGGCCCGCGACGTCCTCCCGCGCCCGACGAATGGCCACGTGAATCCCAATCGGGCCGACGCAAAGGCGCTCGCACTGTTACCGGGGATCGGGTCCCACCTGGCCGAAGCGATCGTGCGGTACCGGGAGACGCACGGTCCGTTCCAACGTCTGGCGGAC
>Ga0209751_10001744_pt1 | contig 22069 bp, 32 predicted proteins | sample RifCSP13_1_FD_184019 | JGI IMG/M metagenome (GOLD analysis project Ga0209751, IMG submission 184019) | Soil microbial communities from Rifle, Colorado - Rifle CSP2_sed 13_1 (SPAdes) (version 2) | ecosystem: Environmental > Terrestrial > Deep subsurface > Rock core/Sediment | place: Rifle...
AGGCTGTTCGGTGCCCTGGGCTATGTCCCGCCGGCGGAGTACGAAGCATCTCGGTATCCTGTACCCATCCCGGCCGGTGCCGGGACCCAATGATCCGAGTCTCCATCAAACTCGGGGCAGTTCAGTCTGGCGACTTTCCCATCTAAGCCGCCTCCTTTGTCGTGAGATTCGCGCGGCGGTCGGCGGCCACCTGATCCACGAGTTCCGCGGAGATCGTTCGCTCATCTTTGTAATAGCCAAGAAGAAGGGCGTTGTCGGCGAGAATGTTAGCTTCTCGTGGCATGCCTTCCGAGTGGCGATGAACGACGCGGATTGCATCTTCCGTGAAAGGGTGCTGAGCACCTCCTGATGCCACGTCCCAGCGGAACTTGAGCATAGATCGCAGCTCCTCTAATGAAAGGCGGTCCAAGGTGGAAGCCATCACGATACGGCTCCGGAAGTTGTGCAGCCGTGGCCGAGCTAGCGTGTTCCTCAGATCGTCTTGGGCAAAGAGGACTATCTGTACGAGCTTGCTATCGTTGGTCTCGTAGTTTGCGAGTTGGCGGAGCAACTCGATTAGGGAAGGCTTGAGTGTCTGCGCCTCATCGAGAATGAGAACAATAGTCTTCCCGTTCTCGACAGCCTGCGTCAGGAGAAACGCCTTGAAAAGGTCCAGTGTGCCTTTGAAGCTTCGGTCGGTGGGCGTGCCAAACTCCTGCGCTATGGTGCGGAGGAAGCTGTTGGGAGTCGGATAGTTGGGGTTGGTCAGAAGAGTTGAAACGAAGCTGTTATCAAGGAACTTTTGGTGGAGGAGCCGGGCCAGGCTTGACTTACCCGTACCCGTGTCGCCGAAGACGGCCGCTAGGCCCTTTTTGGCGCCTACGACGTAGGCGGTTTTTTCTAGGGCAGTGGCGTGGACGGAGGTGAGAAAGAAGTAGCGGGGTGAGGGAACGGTCGAAAAAGGTTCTTCTTTCAGACCAAAGTAGGCAAGATAGGGTAAATCCATAAGGCCGCACGCCAGGTTGGCGACAACTCATTGGGCTGAACGCCGGAGTTGCGCCAACCTGACGGCTATTGGAGATCATCGCACGAAGACCAGCATATGTCAAGTATCGACTTGAGTGGGCTGTGGGGGAGGACGGATGATTCGACGCAGGCGAGGCTACGCCAAGCGCGGTTACGCTGTCATGTTGGGGTCTCAATACTAGCGGGCTTGGTAGAGCTTGATGTCTGGGATATCGTCGTAGTCCCGGGTGTTGCGCGTCACAAGGGTGAGGTCGTATTCGAGGGCTGTAGCCGCAATGATGAGGTCGAGGGCTCTCTGATTGACACGCTTGCGCTGGTTGCGGAGGGTTTCCCTGAGCAAGGCGCAACGCCGCGCCACGGCGGGGGAGAAAGGCAAGATGGGGACGGCCTCAAGCAGAGCTTCGAGCTTGGCGTTGGCCTCAGAGGGGTCCGAGCTTCGCTCTACTCCCTGATAGGCTTCCATGTAGCTGATGATGCTGACGGTGATTCCCTGGTCCGTCAGCTGTTCAAGCAGCTGAGTGGCTTCTGGATTGTCCGCGAGATGATCGATGAGCCAGTCAGAGTCAAGAAGGTAGCGCATGGGCTAGGCAGGGCGACTACGCTCTGCCTGCTGACGCTGCGCATGGATGTCCTTTAGGAGGGCCGTTGGATCCACGTCCGCAAGAGCGCCTGCACTGCGCCGCAACGCCTGACGGACCCGTTGCGGATCGTAGCCGGCCCAAACATCCTGGGGTGTCGCTCCGGCTTCTGGCGCCAGACGATACAGGGCTCCCTCGCGCTCCACCAATACTGGGTTGCGTTCCTTCGCCATTACGTCGAAAACGGTTCGCAGCTGCATGGCAAATTCATCAAAGGTGAGCCGTATAAGTTCCTTTCCCACCATCATCACCTCCACGCTAAGTATACCACAGCAGGGCAACGTTACGTAAACCGTCACGGCGGCTCCTTCCAGTGTAGAAGAGGGCCCTATCGGGGTCAAAGGGGGTGGGGAGTATAGTGTTTGTGTCGGCGCTGAACACTTTCGGGAACGGCTGGGTTGGCGGCTGAAGTTGCTACAGGTCTCGCATTTGACGCCGTGTGCCTCGCCGGTGTTCAGGCGTTGTCACCTCAAAATTGGCGTCTTCTACGAGGATTGCCATAATCTCATCCAGGACTAGCTTGAAGTCTAACGGTTTCTGTTCGTAAGAAACGCTGCTCATTACCTGGCGCATTCCTCGCTGGTGTAGCAGTGCTTGGAGATTCTTCGCTAGAACAAGTCGATCCCGACCGACTACTTCGTATTGTCCTCCAACATCGTCAATTGGCCGGTGAGCGCCCGCAATAAATGCACTAACTCTCATGTCCACTTCCTGCCATGCGCCATAGGGAGTCGGCTGAGCATCTAGCAGGAGATTCGTTATCCAAATCCGATTGTTGGTGCTGAGATTGATGATCCCCCAAGCCAACATGTCCTTTGAAGATTCCACAGGTATGGTCCACAGGAAAATCCGCAAGCGAGAATGGATGAAATCGACTTCACATCGAAGGTCCTTTCTAGAACTATCCTGTTTGAAAGTGATGACGTTCTCTCCGAGAGATTCGTTTACAGCTTCAACAGCCGTTCGCACTTGTTGAAGAAATTCGTCGGCCCAGAACGCGAGCAATTCCTCCCGCGATCGCTGATTCAACCGCTCTTCCTCTTGTATCCGCTGTTGCTCGAGCCGTACTCGTCGAACAGATTCGACTTGTTCAGCCGCCCTACTGGCGAGTGGGTTGTTGCTGCGACCTTCAGCCGAGAGGCCTTTCTCCCGTAGAGCGTCCAAGTCCGAAAGGACCGACTCCCATGATTGAAACCTGTGTTCGGGCCGCTTTTCGAGCATTCGCATGACTAGCGTTGCCAGGCGCTCTGAATAGCCAGCATTGGTGATAAGCGCTCGTGGTGGGCGCTCGTATAGGTGTCGTCTCTCTAACTCATCCCAGTCACCAGCGTCGAACGGACGTTGGAGCGCCGCCAATTCGTAGAACACGACTCCTAACGCATACTGGTCACTGCGCCAGTCAACGGATTCCCCACGGAAAGCCTCGGGAGCCATGTAATGGGGCGATCCCCATCCTTTGAAAGTTTTTGTCCGAGTGACTTCTTCTGCATATTTGGCAATCCCGAAATCACCTATTTTCGGGGTTATCCCGTCAAGGAATATGTTCTCCGGTTTTAGATCTCGATGGACAAGTTCGGCATTTATTGCTGTCATTCCTTCGACGAGTTGTCGGAATACGCCGATTAGCTCCGCCTCAGGCCAGAATGCTTTGGTTGCCTGTCGCTCGCGGAGGTCCTCGGCTACCGTTCCGCCACCAACAAACTCAAACGCAATAAACGCGGGATCGTCGCCCCAGTCGACTAATCGGACTACATTGGGGTGCGCCACGCGCTGAGCTGACTGCACCTCGCGAAGGAATAGGCTTTGCGTCTCAGGCGTCAGGTCACCTCTCGGCACCTTCAGCGCTGCGTAAACGTCTGGCTTGTCGCTCCGAGTTCCAAGGTAGACGTTCGCCATGCCGCCTTGACCCAACCTCGGACCGCTAACCCATGTGAATCCTTTGCCTTTGTACTCCGCAAGCTGCCGGTCTTGACTCATGTTCACCTAGCCAGTAAAGCGGAATATGGCGTCTGGCGCAAGAGGGTCGTTCAGCCGCATTCCGGCCTAAAGCACGTCTTCGAGTTAGAGCTGTTCATCGCCTTCGCACACTTTACAGCTGTTTCCCGGGCTTGTAGTGTCGCTCGACCCAGGGTCCCTGCCGGGTTGCCTCGCTTCGCCGCTGTAGGAGGATTCGCAGGGCCTCCGCTGGGAGAGTAGTGGGTTCGCCCGGAGAGAGGATTCTGTGGAGTCGACTTTCGAGGTGTCCTGGCGGTGGTTCCCCCAGGACTGCGACGTGCCACACACGATTGAGTTGAAAGCGGTACACGGAGAGGTCGCAGTCCTGCCCGAATATGGTTTGTTGAGCTTGGGAGTACGCTAGGCCCGCGATCTGCTCATGGGGAAAGCGCGCCGCCTGATAATAAGGCTCCGGCTGCTTCTCGGGGGCGGGCCCTTGCTCATTCTGGGATCGAGGTTCGCGTTCTCCTCCTGGCATTGAAAAGATATTGTAGCATAACTTGACAATAACTGGGATTCCTGATACAAATCTTGGGCTATATGCAAGTGCCAGACGTTCGCCAGCGCTCGGGCCTTCCGGCAAAGGCGTCAGAGTGGCTCTCGCTGCTTTTGTCTCCAGAGCTGATACGCCTGCTTACCATCTTGGTTCGTGTTGTCAATGAGAAACTGACTCAGATGCGTCAGAGGGGAACGTATGAAGTGTTGGAGTACGAGGTCGTTCTGGAATTGCGGGACACCAGGGGACGGGACGCGGTGTATACGAAGCGAGAACGCGTCCGGTTTCTCGAGCCGTGCTCAACGTTCTACGACTACGGCTGGGGCGACGGAGAAGCATTTGCGAGTCATAGGGTGAAGCCAGGCCGAATCGTTGAGCGCCGGCAGGTCGGACCTCGGCAGCGAAGCCTTATAGCTCTGGAACGGCCCAGGGGGCGGGGAGACCTGCTGACTTATGTGATCAGACGGCACATCAAAGGAGGCTTCTGCAGGCCAGGGGAATGGTGGCTAGAGGCGGAAGTATACCACCGGATGCACCTCTTGTCTCTGGAGATCGTACTACCAGCGTCGCGTATGGTGCGCCGGGCGGATCTCGTGACTCAACGGAGCCAGGCGACAGTGCCTGTGACGATCGAGCGGTGTGCTGATGGGCGCCAGAGGGTGTACTATTCCAGGCGAAGCCCGGAGCTTGGCGAGCGCTATACCTTGCGTTGGGTGTGGTAGAGCCGAAGACCGGGAGTTGCTTTTCTTGAATCATAATCTATCTAGGCGGTGGTTCACATCTGCAAACATCACGCAATTGTTGCAGTATGTATTGTTCAATCTCTGCACTAGAAGAAGATATTCCGAATTTATTCAATCGTCTTTGTCTCTCTGCTTCTATAATCGCATTCCATCCAGTACCTTGAAGCTTCGCATTATATTTAATCTCAATTTCTCGTCCGGGTATTGAAGTTAGGACTCTTCCCTCGACAGTATCAGCATCTGTTAATTTACCAACAATATTGATAGACCCTGTAAGCTCAAAACTGTCCGGTCGCGGATCGCTATCATTACGAACTCTGATAGCCCCTTGAATGATGTAAAAAAATCTGCCATCAGGCAAATAAGCCATTATAAATTCGGGATCAGAATAGACTCCATATTGCCTAAATTGCAATGCCACCTTGGTTGGATCCGGACTTGGTGTAGATGTGAGCAGTAGTCGCGGAGTGGAAGTTGCAGTTAGCTCGACGGTAGGAGTTGGTTCGATTTTAGGTTCAAGAGAAACAGCAGTCTCTGGTGCGGATACGCTAGAGGTTGCACAGCCAGCACCTAGAGCAGAGGCCAAGACTGTAAGCAGAATGAGGGTCCTACTCAACGCGATACCACAGTGTCTCTCGTTCGTCCGTGACCGCCTGCCGCGTAATCGCCGGACAGAACCGGAAGAAAAGACCGGCGGCGAGCTGCGCACACCCGCCGCCGTGTCATCTTCAGCTGCCGCCGCCAGCTCCACCCATTGCTCACACTCCTTGTCAGCGAACGTCGAGTGATCGATGCCGTGCCAGGGCCTGGCGGGACTAAGATTAGGCTAATACGCCTATAGTGTCAACTGCGTTTGTTCTTATACGGATCCTTGCTCCGTAGGTGAGCGTCCCTCATATAGGCAGCGACGGCCCCCGCGGTGGTTATCCAGCTGTTCCCCACTTTGGTGGCCTCAAGTCTACCTGTTTTGGCCAAGAGCTTCAGTTGGGAACGGCTGAGCCCGCATAAGGCCGATGCCTCCTTGAGGGAGATGAGCTGCTCTCCCTCCAACGACCCTCTTGCGCATGTTCAGGATGGCCACACTATAATTGGGCGCGCAGTTAAGTTCAACGAGGGAGGGGTGAGTTTCAGTGCTACCATCCAGACGCGCCTTTTCCTTTGGGAACAAAGTTACCAGGTCCTACCCGTCTAGATAAGATGGCTCCATAACGGGTCATGGAGCCGCCGCCGCCTGAATTATCCTGGCTCGCCGCAGCAATAGGTGCTGCAGGCGGCGGCATTGCCATCATAGTGTCCATTCTCAACCTCGCTAGTCTCTGGCGGAATCGCCGCCGGATTGAATTTCACGTCATTTCTGCCAATTGCTACTACCAACCCTGGACTAGTTGGGACCTCGATCAGAGCGTGGATTGGCCGGGTCCTCCCGGAACGAGGCCGGCAATGAAGCCTGGTGATTGGCGAAAGGCGTTCGTTGTAGTGGAGGTTGTCGTAAAGAATGAGTACCCCACGGAAGTGAGCGTGGGTCGGTTTGTAATCGACGGATGGATGTTCGCTGATCGATTCACTCCAGGAATGTATGCCTGGAAGCGGGACTACCGAGCGTTCGACTTATACACGCAGCAATCAACGAGCCTAGAAGCTTACAATCAGATCCGCCCGAAAGGCGCTTTGGGCATCAGAGTGGAAGTTATCGAGGAAACCGAAGGTCCAGGCTGGCAGTCAAGTAAGTCTAGGTACGTGGTGGAACGCAAAGGTCACTACGACATTCAGTTCCGGACAGACTTTGGCAATGTCCGCAAGAGGATCAAATTCTCTAGGCCAAAGAAGGAGTATTCAGGCTTCAACTTGGTTCATCATTGGAGTGATCTAATTGAGCTACCGCAGTGGGGTTTTGGAGCTGCTGGCGCACCCGTTCCGCAAGGTGTTGCTGTCCGTCCGACTCGGCCGCCATTGCTGCGCCGCATTAAGTGGGCTATTCGGAATCGGTATCGGAGACAAGTATCACTGCTTTTGTACGGTGTCCCGTACAGGTTTCAGGGAGAGCCGAATAGATTCTGGGTACTGAGAGACAGAGTCGGCGCGATGCTGAAAGAGCGACTTGATATCATCAAGCGCTAAGTTCGTGAAGCTGGTAGCTAGACAAACGTGGAACTTGGAATCAGCGGCACTAACCGGGAGTTTTCATAGGACTCTGCTAAGGTGTTCTGGACAGTCTTAGCCTTCGTTGCTGAACCTGGCTTGGAATGATGTAGACGTATTGGAAGATCGAGCGGGCGAATTCTACTATCTCTTCAGCGTCCTCCTGAGCGGCCCACTTTTGTGTCGAGCTCCCGTGCGCTCCAAGGTTACCTCCAAGCCGTGTCTCGTGAGCCCAGTCTCGAATGGTGGGGGTGAGGATACCTTTGCTGGTTAAATCCTCGATCTGTGCCTGGAGGCTGTTACCCTGAGCTCCGAACTGCATGATGGCCTCTTCGAGGCTTCTTCTGCACATCACGAGCGCTGCATTCCAGTTCCTTGCGCTCAAGCTAGAAAGCGCTTCGCGGAAAGGAACTGCTACGTCGGCTGGCAACTCTTGAGGTGGTTGCGTATTAGCGAAGGGGTACATGTCCGAGTAAGCAGGGCTTGGCTTCAACGAATCAGCGTAGTGATCGTATCGGAAATATACGTGATTTAGGCAGTCATCATTCTGACATTGTTCTACGATGACGGCTGTTCCGTCTTGGTTGGGGAACGGACCGGCCCGGAGGGTGAATTGTGCGATAGAGCCGCAGTAGGGACAACACTTTGCAACCATTTGCCTTCTCCTGTTGTAAGGATTGATGGGCGTGAGCGTGGGGTTCAGCGCAGGCTCGGCCGGTAATCGCACCAGGAGCCATCTGGATTCTTCCGATGGCAACTCCAGAAAGGACCAAGTTTTCCGTCTACCCTTACCATCGCGACGCGATGGATAGCGCATTCAGGAGCGGGCGCCGCATGGAGATCATCCTGTGCTTTTTCATTGTCAACGCTATCGGTTTTGACCAGCTTAGCATAAGTGGCCTTGGCCCAAGCAAGGGCAGCATCAGTCCCGGCGGGATCCTCGATGGTTACTGTGACCCTGTGCTTTCCGTCTGTACTCATTTCTACCTGGTAGCTTGTTCGATTCAGTCCGATCGCCCCCTCTTGAATGATTCGTGTAGTTGAGATCGAATGAGCGCGCCGAGACTCATTCTCTTCTTAGCCGCTTCGATCTTCAGCTCTTGATACAGATGCTCAGGCAATCGAAGGTTCCTGGTGACAAACTCGTCTTTGCGTTTTCTCATAAACTCGTCGCCTCCATCACCTTCCTAGCGTTCTGCCTCCCCATGTGGACGTAGATCTGCGTTGTGTTCAGATTGGCGTGGCCCAGCCACTGCTGGAGCTGAAACGGACTCACGCCTCGTTCGGCCTTATAGCTGGCGAACGTGTGCCTGAGGGAATGGCAACTGGCCTTCTTGGTGATGCCGGCCATGTTCTTATATTTGACCACTAGCTTCCTGACGCCCCGCTCTGAGATGGGTTCACACTGATAATTGAGGAACAGGTGGTCATCAAGGGTCTGGGGTCTTACTGCCAGCCAGTTCTTGATCGCCTGGATGCCCTTCTTCTCCAGTTCGATGTCTCTAGCGGTCATGCCCTTGCCTTCGGTGATATGAACGGTGTGACCCTCGAGTTCCAGATCGGACAGTCTAAGGTTGCACAGCTCGCTTACCCTGACGCCCGTCTGCAAGAACACCTGGAGGATGGCATAGTCCCTGGGGTTAGCGCCGGCCAGGGACAGCATCCTTGTATACTCCTCCGGCCTGAGGAAGGCACGGACGTTCTTCTCCTTCTTGGGCGTTTCTACGCTGGCCGCAGGGGACTTGATGATGTAACCGTATCCTTCGAGGAAGCGGAAGAACTCCCTGATGGCGGCCAGCTTGCGGGCCCGAGATAGGCCGGTGATTCCTTGCTGGCCCAAGTTGGCCAGGTGCTCGGTGACGTCAGCCTTCTCTACGTCCGCGGGGGTTTTAGCAGTGAGGTTATTCTCACGCAGCCAGGCAATGAACTGAGAGAGGTCGGTGTTATAAGCGCGTATTGTCCCGGCGGCCCTATTCTTCGCTTCTAGGGCCCGTAGAAAGGCCTCTCGCGTCGCTTCAAGGGTTGCAGTGGAGGAGAAGCCATTGTGGACACCGGCGGGCGGATTTTGGCCTCCACTGGTGGCGTGGGCGGCATTATAAGCGGAGGCCGGGTTGGATCGAGTAGCGACAAGCGGCGAGTCAATTTCAGTTGTTGGCATAGGTCCAGCTGCTGACCAGCGCATCGCGCAGTACGTGGCCAATCATTATCGGGAGACCGTCGAACCCATGGGCTTCAAGGCATTTCTTGTGGGAGTGGACCGCGAGGCCTGCGTCCTCTACAAGGAGGCCCTCGACGATTACCTACCGCCGGAATATTCCGCCGTGGTTATCAGCCCAGGCTTCAATGACGAGGAAATACTGGCCCGTCACCACCTCACCGAGGACCAGGAGAAGCAGCTTCGGAAAGACTTCTTGAAACCGGACCTGCTTCCAAAGATTCTCATCGTCACGGAGAAGCTCCTGACCGGCTACGACGCTCCGGTCCTCTACTGCATGTACCTCGACAAGCCGATGCGGGACCACGTACTTCTCCAGGCCATTGCGCGGGTCAACCGTCCTTATGAGGACGAAAACCGCAAACACAAGCCGGGCGGCTTCGTACTCGACTTCGTCGGCATCTTCGACAACCTCGAAAAGGCCCTCGCTTTCGACTCTCAGGACGTGCAGAGCGTCATCGAAGGCCTCGACCTGCTTCAGGACCGCTTCGCCGAGATGATGGAAAAGGCCCGCGCCGACATCCTTCCGCTTACGAAGGGTGCCGGCACGATGGACAAAGTCGCCGAGTCCGTCCTCAACTACTTCATTGACGAAGAGAGACGCCACGACTTCTATCGGTTCTACCGCGAGCTAGAGGACCTCTACGAAATCATCTCGCCAGACGCTTTTCTCCGAGAGTACATCGACGACTACAACCGGGTTGCCGACATCTATGCGCTCCTGCGGGCCACCTACGAAGGGGGTCACATCACCGACCGGGAGCTCGCGCGCAAGACGGCACACTTGGTACAGGAGCACACCCAGGTCGGCGTACTCCGAGAAGCGGTCACTGTCTATGAAATCAACGCGGACACGCTCCGCAAAATCAGGGAATCCGGCCCGGACAACGTCAAGGTCTTCAACCTGCTGAAGAGCATCGAGAGCAAAGTAGACGCGGCGCTCCGGACCTCGCCCTATCTCCTGGATATCGGCGAGCGGGCCGAGCAAATCGCTCAAGCGTTCAAAGACCGCCAGATGTCTACGCAAGACGCACTCCGGGCCCTCGAAGAGCTTATCCGCGAAATCAACCAGGCTGAGAAGGAACAGGCGGAAAAGGGCATTAACGCCGAATCCTTCGCCGTCTACTGGCTACTAAGGCAAGCTGGCGTTCCGAATCCAGAGGACGTTGCCAAAGGAATGAACCAAACCTTCAACGCCTATCCGCACTGGCGGACGACAGAGGCCCAGACGAGGCAGGTGCGCCGTCGCCTGTACGAACTACTCGGCGATGCGCCTGTGGACGACATACCAGACCTTACGGAAAACGTGATGCGCCTGCTACTAAGAGATGTTTGAAAAGACAGCTTTCCGGCTTCTTCTCGAAGAGTCTGTGCCCGCCGCCGTCTTCCGCTCCGAAATAGCGGCGTGGTCACGTCAACTGGCCGTTGAACCTAGGCAGGTTCGCATACGTTCTATGAAACGAAAGTGGGCCAGCTGCTCAAGCAATGGTCGCCTCACATTTGACTCGGACCTCTTGCGACAGCCAGCCGCATTCCGCCGAGAGGTCGCCATCCACGAACTGCTGCACCTCAAGATTCCGAACCACGGGAAGCTCTTTAGGTCGCTGCTCCGAGCCCACCTCTCCGGAGAGACCGGATCGGCCGATACCAGAGATTCCTAGATCAAGCGTGGAGGATCGGCGCGCTCAGGCCGCAGGCGCCCACGTTGTAGTGCAGGAGCCTGTAACCTCGCATTCGATGCAGGCATGTAACTGCGTCTGCCTGCTTCGGGGTAGGGTGTATTTCTCGCGGAACAGAAGGCTAACGTCGACTTTCTCACCGAAACGATCCAGCAGTCGCAGCACGCGGGTCTGAAACTCGCATTCGTTCTGACTGGGCTCAGAGCGCACAGCTTCGCCGCTACTGTTGCCGAAGCTGTGCGCTCTGAGTCGGGCAGCCGTATGAGGCCCTCTGTACGATCGCTTAGCAATAAAGGCTCGCCTCTTCACCAGTTACGAGTCCTGGGCATGGCTGGCGCTGGCCGTTACAAGCTAGAACAGCCGTAACTGCCCATAGGTGACTGAGTCGCTCACGGTCAGCAATCTAAGCCTCGTCGGGACGCCGCCCTTAGTCTGACGATGGCCCCTGGCCAATACCAGCCTGCAACGGAGCATCCGGTTGCTCTGACGGGCCGCCACCATGAGCATCTGGAAAAGGTGCTCAGGCATTCCGGTCAGCTCCCAATCGACCTCGTAGATGTCCTCACTCAATTGATAAACGTAGATCGGCCCGTAGGATGGTGTTGGATTCCCTTCGTCGTAATGCAACTGCTCGCCCAACTGCCGGATGGCTTGATCCGCGTGGGCTCCGTCGGTCAGCCTTGTCGCCCAACTCTCCAACTCACAAGCGTCTACCAATAATTCAGGCGCCAGGCCTATAGCCCTGCTCTCAACGTTTACCCGCTTACTGGCTCTAGCCCCAAGGCTCACGGTGCGCAACGTCTGCCCTTCCGCAACAGCGACCGTGTAACCTTTCTGGATAAGACGCCTTATAAGCTCGGTGAGCCAACCGTCGTTGAAGAATCCAAGTGCGCCAGCATTGGTGTGTAGTAGCCCTAAACGGCCTACCTGGGCCAAGGCATCATCCCTTAGCCAAAACACCTCACGTTCATACTGGAAGATGATCTGCTTCGAGCGGCTAGTGCGCCAAGCCTCGCTTATGGCAGCGACGCTTCTCTTTGTCATTTCGCCACACCTCATTCCTGGCTCCAGGTGCTTGTTCTGATTTCTCTAAGGCAAGGCCGCTCCGGCTCTCGCGTTCCGGTTCCTCAAGGATTTGGCCGCAGCACTCGCAAAGCATTGCCTGCGTCACCGTCCAGTCCAAGAGTTTCCATGCACCCTCTGGCTTGTAGTCCTGAGTGAGGCTCTCGAAATGGTCAACCGCGTCCTGGTAAGCCGCTGGTAGGGTTGCTGCCTCGAATAGATGCTTACGGACGGCAACTTCATCGCCGTCAGCAAAGTAGATGCGCAACAGATAGCCTTTCATCACCCGCTCCTTTTCAAACTTGTCTGCGCAGATGGTGGTGTGCCGCCCGCACACCTCTTACCAGGCAAGAAAGGAACAGGGGTGAATTGATGCAAGGGCGAGCGAGAGGCGAGTTTATCTAGACCCTTGCATCAAGAGGGGAGAATCCCCTCAGCGGTCTTAGGAGGAAGGGGTGCTCGGAGATCTGGAGGACTACGAGATGGTCGTGGCGTCGCGAGGGGTGACCCAGAGAGCTAGAAAGCCCCAGGTCTGTGGTTGGGGTGGGGAATGGCGGCGGGGAACGGTCTGGCGAGCGAGCCGTTAGGCGTAGGCCTGCCTGGAGCGAAGTGGAGAAAGGCCGTCAGCGAAGCCAGTCCGTTGCGGTGGAATCCGTGCCGAGGTGACCCGAGGCAGCGTGAGCGGCCCGCCTTCTAAGGCGGGGTCCCAATGGGACAGTCGAGTGCCTGCGTCGGGTGACCGAGGCTGAAGCGTTCGTGGTAGGGGAAGAGATGCGTGTGCTACACTAGGTTTGTCTCGGGGACAAAACCCCCGGCGACATGCCTAAAAGGCCTATCGGACGGTTTTGGGGGTTAGGCTCAACCCGCGGAACAATGCTTCCCAAGCAGGATGTCGTGGGTTCGAATCCCATCACCCGCTCCAGCCAAGAAGCTACGCACGGATGGACACGATAACGGGTGACCATCCGTTTTTCATGGGTGGCACAGCGGCCCGAACAACGATCATTTGCTAACTTTGAGCGGAGTGCCTTCTTCTCCTCTCTTCCGCCGCATCGAGGATGATTTTGCGGATACGGATGTTCTGAGGAGTCACTTCCACGAGCTCTTCGTCGTTGATGTATTCAAGTGCTGCGTCTAGGTCCATGGGCGTTATGGCAGTGAGGCGGACACTGACGTCCTCCCCTTTGCTGCGCATGTTCGTTAGATGTTTCTCCTTACAAACATTGACTCTAATGTCCTCGCCTCTTGCATTTCTTCCGATCACCTGGCCTTTATATACAGGCTCGCCTGCATCAACAAAGATCGCTCCTCTTTCCTGGGCATTAATCAGTCCGTAGGTCTTCGTCACACCGCTCTCGTGAGCAACCAAAGATCCATGTCCTCGAGCATAAGGGTTCGGTGGTTCCGGCCTGTATTCAAGAAACAGCGTATTTATTACTCCAAGGCCCTTTGTACATGAAATGAACTCGCTTCTATAGCCGAACAATTCTCGGGTTGAGATTATAAACTCAAAAGAAGTTATATACTCTTCTTTTTTCACCCCAACCAGTTGCCCGTGCCGTGCGCCCATCGTTTTCATGACCACGGCTGAGTATTCTTCGGGGACATCAATAAAGACCTGCTCAAAGGGCGTAAGCCTTTGTCCGTTCAGTTCTTTGGTAATTACCTGCGGGCGGGCTACCTGGAATTCGTAGCCTTCACGTCTTAGGCGCTCAATGAAAATCGAAAGATGCAACTCTCCCCTGCCGGAAACAATCCAGACACCGTTTGGGCCGTCCTCAACGCGAAGGGCAACATCTGTTTCCAGTTCCTTATAAAGCCTATCTCTGACCTGCCTCGAGGTCTTGTATCTTCCTTCTTTGCCTGCAAAAGGAGAACTGTTGACGCTGAACGTCATCCTGATTGTTGGTTCCTCTATGTTCAATGGTGGCAGGGCAACCGGAGTTTTGGCGTCGGCGATCGTTTCACCAATGGTAATGTCGTCACTTCCGGATACGGCCACAATATCTCCAGCCTCCGCCTGGCTTGTATCCTGCCTTTCGAGCCCTACAAATGCGGCAAGTGAAGTGATAGTCGCTTTCTTATGTGTTCCATCGAGGGCTATATGGGTGACTTCCTGTCCAGAGTAGATGCGTCCATCGTGAAGTCTGCCGATAGCTATTCTTCCCCTATGTGTGTCGTAGGTTATGTTTGAAACGAGCATCTGGAGGGGTTTTTCGGCATCTCCGGTTGGGGCTGGAATTTGGTCGAGAATAGCTTCAAAAAGAGGCGCAATATCTGACATCGAGTCTACATCGGGAGTGAGGCCTGCCTTACCCTCCTTGGCTACAGTGTAAATTATGGGAGGAAAGGCCGTCTCCTCGTCTGCTCCTAGCTCCACAAGCAGGTCAAAGATCCCGTTCAATGCAAAATCAACCCTGGCCGTGGGCCTATCTACTTTATTTATGACCACGATGATTTTGTGCTTCAATTTCAGTGCCTGTTTTAGGACAAAACGAGTTTGAGGCATTGGTCCTTCTTGCGCATCGACCAACAAAAGGCAGCCGTCGACCATGGAGAGCACTCTTTCCACTTCTCCGCCGAAATCGGCATGGCCGGGCGTATCAACAATGTTTATCTTGGTACCCTTCCAGATGACCGACACGTTCTTCGAGAATATGGTGATTCCGCGCTCTTTCTCCAGCTCATTGCTGTCCATGATGAGATCTTGGGTCGCGAGTTCCCGTTTGAGCTCGGTTTTGGACTGGCGTAGCAGCGCGTCCACGAGAGTCGTTTTCCCGTGGTCGACGTGGGCGATTATCGCTATGTTTCGTATGTTTATCATTTTTCCTCATGCTAAAAAACCGCCTCTGGGCGGCCAACTAATTCTATCACCAATCGGATTGTAGAGGGGAGCCGCGTTCTGCGATAGGCGTCGTCGGGCAGCTAGGCGTCACGTGACGGCGTAGCCGGGGCTATTGCGTTGGTGTTCTTCGCGCCGATAGTGTATGCTGGGAGTTGCTTAGTGTGCCCTTGGGCACGTTTCGTGGGCTGCCTCCGGCGGTACTCTTCCGCGGCGGTGCAGTTGTATCAAGCGCGGGAGAGAGAATCAGCTCCTAACGAGAGCGTCGGAGGTTTTATGGGCAGTCGATTGTACGTGGGCGGCATTCCTTACTCCACTACGGAGGAGGAGCTACGCTCAGCATTCCAGCCAGCAGGCGCAATCACCTCGGTAACGATCATTACCGACCGTGATTCGGGCCAGTCCCGGGGTTTCGGCTTTGTCGAGATGGCGACCAACGAAGAGGCACAAGCGGCCATCCGCTTGCTGAACGGCACCTCTCTCGGCGGGCGCACCCTCACGGTCAATGAGGCGCAGGAGCGAGAGCAAGGCGGCAATCGTTCCCGTTCCGGGTCCAGTTCTGGCGGTGGCCGTTATGGTGGTGGCGGCGCGCGCTGGTAGCCATTTCATGGCCCCTCTCGGTTTCCGAGAGGGGCCAGCCGTTTAATACAGCTGAGGCATGAAGCAACGTGGGCTGACCTTCCCCGTTCCTCTCTTAGCCATGAACAAACGTTCGGATTAGCCGAAGGACGCGTCTGCCCCCTGAGACATGAGCGCTTGTCAACCGTTATGCGAGAAAAAAATCGTCGGAAGCTCAATGCAGACATCCCTGGATTATTTGGGTCGTCTGTCCGGCGAACGAGCAATGGATACTGCAAGTTTTGTACGTCGAAGAACGTCTCATCACCCATGCAGCAGTTGAACAGGAGCACAAATGGCTACGGACGTCAAAATAGCGCGATTGCCGGCACAAGCGCGCACCGTTTTTGGCAAGAAGCTGCGTGCACTGCGCAGGCAAGGCACCATCCCGGCAAGGATTAGCCAGAAGCGAGGGCTCGATATCTTTGTCGAACTGGACGACAAGCTGTTCCGGGCCGCATACCAGAAAGTTGGTTCGTTTGGCTTGCTCGTGATCAGCTTGGGTGATCAGTCCTTGCCGGTGATGCTACAAAACGTCCAGCGACACCCCATCACTTCCCAGTTCCTTCATGTGGATCTTCTCGCGGTCGACCTGACCCAGCTGATTCTAGCCGAGGTGAATGTGGCGCTCGCTGGCGAATCGCCGGCGGAGCGGGCGGGTGTAGGGTTTGTGCTGCGCCAGACAGGCACCCTGATGTTGCGAGGCTTGCCCGAAGCCTTACCGCGAGTCTTGGAAGGTCAGCTGTCCTCGCTGGAAGCAGTCGGCGATCGCATTCTCGCCGGAGACCTAGTTCTGCCGGCGGGGGTGGAGTTGGTTTCAGACCCGGACACCGTGCTGGCGGCCGTGATGTGGCAGGGCGTAGCGGAACAGCCATTGATTGACAAAGAAGAGGGTCCCACGAGTCTAGGACAAGCGCCTCCGTCCCAACACTAGCGCCTGTCCAAAAAGCCTAAACCTGGGCAATGGCCCCGCTTGGACCGCTCGGAAGACCGAAGGTCGGTGGGCAAGACCTTCACGCGCACGTTCCAACCCATCCCCAACGGCGCGCGTGCAACCCAAGCTTCAAACAGCCGACTAACCGGGACCTCCAAGGTCATACTCAACCAGCGGCAGTTCGGCGTTCTTCTTCCAAGCCCCTGTATCCGCTCGCGTCAGGGGATCACAAGCTACCCCACCAGCCTGCAACCTGCCTGCCCAGGCCTTGCCGGGTCTGGGCGCCCCTTGTTGTCAGGCTCTTTCCTGCGGCTGTGGTTCTAGGTCGGACGTGGACTGGCCCGGCCTGATCCAATCTTCACGGAACTGGCGCTTGCCCAGGTTGCCCTCCAGATCAAGCTTGTATCGCCACAAGTCCTGCGGGAGGAAAGCTACCTGCGGTCCAAGGGACGCAGGGCGCCTGATTTGAGCTTCTGGATCAGCGCCGAATTGAACCGCCTTAATTTTCGTCTTGATGCCCCGCAATTCGACGTCGGGCCCGGCGGCGGACTCTGGTGGATACAGCTCCACACAATCACCGATCAGGAAGAGGGCTCGTTTCTGCTCTTCTCTCATGAACCGCCTCCTTCGCCACACGACGCATGGGCCTCACCTACCACAATCGCGAGACCAGTCTCCCCCCTACCCAGCCAAGCAGGGTAGGCGATGACTGCGATCAGCGACTGGGCTCAAAAATCCCCCGTTCGACGTGAAGCGTCTCCAGCAGAGCCGCGAACGGCCGGACGGCTCAAGTGTACTAGCGAACGCTCTCAGTACTCAACTCGCCTTGGCGAACCCGCACGTCAGAGGCTTTGAGCATTCCGGGGGTCTGGTCCTTTCCCAGTTCGTAATCCACCTGCTGGCCGACATGCAGATCCTCATAGGTGATCCCCTTCAGGTCGGAACGCTGGAAGAAGAGGTTTCGGTCGGTGGCCGGGGCTCCTTCCGGAAGAATGAACCCAAAACCGCTGATAAGATTCTTGATAGTGCCAACCATGATGCGCTCCTGTAGCGTCTGCGCTCGTCTTCTTCGGACAGGCATGCGGCAAGATTGCTCGGGCAAGAGCACCTTTTATCTAGGCATCCATAGGTAGCCGAACCCGAACGTTGGCGGCCTTTGGCGTCCCGCGACGCTCGTCCGTTCCGAGGTCGTACTCGACAGACTGCCCGACTGCCAGGTTCTCTATGCTGGTCCCCTGGATGTCCGAACGGTGGAAGAAGAGGTCCTTGGTCCCGACGGCCGCTCCCTCCGGAACAATGAAGCCGAAGCCGCGGTCGCTGACGAGATTCTTGATCGTGCCTTGTGGCATTATGGATGCTCCTGTTGGGCCTCTGCCCCTCTTGATTGAATCGGCATGCTTGGCGGAGAGCGGCGCTACGTCATAGTGACCCAGGCTTTATGCTATAATGGAATTCGTAATCATGAACCACTACACATGCATTACACTTCATAATTTTAGACGACTCTCAGTGGCACGTCAATAGCCCACAGGATTCTTCCCGGAGGTCGAAGGCGATGGCATGGAACTTCCTGACCAATCATGCACTGGTGCTCATGTATATCGGCAAACAGCCAGAGTGCACCGGCTTACAGATAGCTCAGCCGATCGGCATTACCGAGCGTGCCGCCCGGAAGATCGTGGCCGACCTCGAGGGCGCAGGGTATGTCCAGCGAGAAAAGATTGGCCGGCGTAATCGATACCACGTCGATGCCTCGCTGCCGCTGCGGCATCCAGCCGAGCGCGCCGTGACGGTCGGAGAGCTGCTTGAGTTGCTCTGGCACGATCACCAAAACCACGCCTCCCGGGGTCGAGTCCCGAGCGCCAATGGCGAGACCTTGAGGGACCCCGCCCGCACCATCCAGAGAGAGGTGACAGCAAGTGAATAAGCGTGTACGCATCGACCTAACCGCTGAGCAGCTTGGGGGCTTGCGCCGAACGGTACTTGCGAACGTAGCTCTATCTTCTGAGCTTCGACGTCAAGCCGCTAAGCGGATCGTGCCGCTGCCGTCAAACGGGGCACCGATCGATCTCTACCACAACGGTCGATTCGTCGGGCAGTTATAGCAAGGCGCTCATCGCTCGCCGCGCTCGGGTAAGCCTTGGTGGCCTCCTGGACTTAGCGTACGCGCTCTGCAGGTCCGCTCGTGCCGCTCGGCACCCAGTTGCTGGCTCACCTCCAACTCCATCAGGGCCTGGCTCGGCACCTGACTACCGGCGGGCAGGCCCGCGCGCCGTCACGCAGGATGTGGGCGCCCCTTCAAACTCCGCCTTGCGCAGCAGTTCCAGAAGGGCCATCCTCAACTCATCGGCCATCGTGTGATCCTCCCTTCGGTGATTTCGTCCATCCCCATTGAGAACCGCACGGTGGCCGTCCTCGTCAACGGCTAGGTCTTTTACACACTCCCGGGGACTTTACCGGGGGAATACCGAATCAATGAAGATGGATCCATGAACGATGCACGCGAACGGAAAGGACGCGCGTGGAACAACAAGATGAGTTATTTACGATTGGTAACAGAGCGCCTCGAACTCACGGCAGGAAGCCTCGCGTTGAGTCAAGCAGAACTACAGGACCGCACGCGGTTTCACGAATTACTCAACGCGCAGGTCGTCGAGTGGCCGCCCCGAGGATGTGATGAACAAGCGATGACCTCTATGCGCGACTATTTTGCGGAGAACCCCAACGACAGTGGGTGGGGTGCCTGGTATTTCATCCTGCGCGGTTCGAATGAAGAAGAACGCGTTCTCATCGGCAACGGCGGCTTCAAAGGCAGTCCCTCCTCCGACGGCAGTGTCGAGGTTGGGTACTCCATCGTCGACCGCTTTCAACGGAAGGGCTACGCCACGGAGGCGGTCCAGTCGTTGGTCGCGTGGGCCTTCGATTACCAAGAAGTACGACGCGTGTTGGCCGAGGCATTACCGGAGAACACACCATCGATCCGTGTCCTCGAGAAGAATGGGTTCCGTTACATTGGTCAAGGTTCAGAAGAAGGGGTCATTCGCTACGAGATAACGCGAGAAGATTTCATCCAGCGAACGGGGAGGCTAGACGCCGTTGTGACGACGCCTCTGGCTGGCGGTAGACGCCAAGTATGACTTCTGCGGGCACGTGCCTGCCACCGGCAGCGTGATCCAGGACCGCCCGGAGCGTGGGGGTTGCCCCTCCCGTTCCCTTTCACCAAGCTCGACACAGACGCGCTCCAAGGGATCGCGAGTTGCGCCCCCGCGTAACAGCAGATGTCGCGATGCGCGGGAACCTGTACAATGGCCAGGATGATCCTGCGGACGCCCGCTGCGCCATAAGGACGACCCCATGCGCATCCTGGTCACCAACGACGACGGCATCTTCGCCCCCGGCCTCTGGGCGCTCGCCGAGGCGGTCGCCGACCTCGCCGAGGTCTGGGTCGTCGCCCCCGACCGAGAGCTGAGCGGCGTCGGCACAGGTGTCACCTACCTCCAGCCGCTGCGCGTCCAGGAGCTGCCGACCACGCCGGTGGAGGGCGTGCGCGCCTTCGCCGTGCAGGGCACGCCCTCCGACTGCGTGATCATGGCCTTGGGCGCCCTCGTCCAGGAGGTGGACTGCGTCTTCTCGGGCATCAACGCCGGCGCCAACATGGGCAACGACGTGCTCCTCTCCGGCACGGTCGGGGGTGCCCTTCAAGGCTACTTCTACGGTCACCCCTCGTTTGCCCTCTCCGTCGCCAGCGTCCGCGAGCCGAAGTTCGCTGCGGGAGCGCGCCTCGGCCGCTTTCTGGCGGAGCAGGTGGCCGAGGGCGTCCTGAGCGGGGCCCTCCTGCTGAACGCGAACCTCCCCAATCTGCCGTGGGAGGAGCTACGAGGCGTCGAGCTCACCCGCCTTGCTCAGCGCCAATACGCGGACAAGGTGGAGGAGACCAAGGACACCTGGGGGCGTCCCCAATACTGGCTGCGGCGAGGCCAGCCGGAGTGGCTCGTGGAGGAAGGGACCGACATCTGGGCACTACGCCAGGGCAAGCTCTCGCTCACCTGCCTGCACAGCGACCTTAGCCTCGGCCATCATCACGATGGCGTCGGTCAGGTGCCGCCTGCCATGCGGCCGTTGCTCACGCCACCGGACCTGCTGCCGCCCTACGATCCGCCGTTTCAACGACGAAACGCCGGTACGCAAGAAGGCGGCGCCAGCGAGACGCCGCCGTCCTAGGCTGCTCCTACCCTACACGAACAGCGTGACCTGCGCCTCCGAGGCGTAGTCGAGGAACATCGCCGCGCCGGCGAGGCGCGCCCCATCGATGATGTCCTCTTTCTTGGTTCGCATGACGCCCATGGTCGTCGTGCAGGCAAAAAGCTGGACGCCGCTCTCCTGAGCTACTTTCAGCAGATCGGGCACCGAAGGAACGCGCGCCCGGTTCATCCAGCCCCGCATCATAGCGGTCGCCATGGCGGTCATACCCGGGATGGCGCCGATGAAGTTGGGGACCGGCACCGGCATGGCCGGGTTAGCCAGCGGCGGCACTTGCAAGTGCGACAGCTTGCGCCGGTTGAGGATATCGAGGCCGTAGAAGGTGAAGAAGATGCCCGCCTCCCAGCCGAGGGCGGCGGCCGTGGTCGCGAGGATCAAAGGCGGGTACGCCATGTCGAGCGTCCCCTTCGAGGCGACCAGTGCCAACCGCTTCGGGCCGCTCTTTGCCTCCGCCTGCTGGCGCGTCTGTTGGCTCACCAGCGCCTGGAACTGCTCTTGGAACAGCTCCTGGACCTTCGTGTTGACGAGCTCCTCTATCCTGGCTTCAAGGGCCGGGTCGATCACTGTCTCAACGGCCATGGCGGCCTCCTTAGCCAGCGATGCGGAGGTAGTAGCGGTACACTCCGCCCTCTTCGTCCGCGTGCAGCAGTTCGTGGCCGGTGTTCTTCGCGAACGCCACGAAGTCGCCCTGAGAGCCGGGATCGGTGGCAATGACCTCGAGGACCTGGCCTGGGGCCATGCTTCCCACAGCCTGGTGTGCCTGGATGATCGGGACCGGACAGAACGTCCCTCGGCAATCAAGACTCTTATTGACGGCAAAAGCGGTGGCCATAGCTCCTCCTCGGAAAGGCAATCTTCTCTATTCCTTTACTCAGGATATATGCCCGGGTGGCGAATCGTCAAGGCCGCCCGGGCTAAGCGGTGCGCTGCTGGCGCGCAGCATCAAGTCTGGAGAGCCACAGCCTCGCCTCTTCCGGCGAGCGCAGGCGTATTTTGGTCAACTGCGCGTACTCCGGACCCATGAGCAGAGCAGGCAATTGCCGCCGTCTCCGCCAGTATGTCTGGAACAGCCAGATGAAGAGCGAGTCGCGACTGAGGAACTGGGCGCGGAAGCTCTCGCGGTTGCCGCTCCACAGCTCCTCCTGGCTCGCAATCCGCCGCAAGGTCCGTCCTAGCAGCTGCCTGAGCGTGACGAGGAAGCTGAAGTCCAGCCACACGAGCGTGTCGGCGCGGGGCCAAACGATGTCGCGCACCGCACTGTAGTTGCCGTCGACGAGCCACGCCTCGCCCCGCAAAGCCTCCTCGGTGCGCTGCCGAAAGACCTCCGTCGGAGCTTGGACCCAGTCCGGCTCCCAGTTGAGCGCGTCCAGCTCAACGTGAGGGATGTCCAAAAGCTGCGAGAGTCGCCTCGCCAGCGTCGTCTTGCCGGAGCCCGTCGTGCCG
>Ga0209751_10001748_pt1 | contig 22062 bp, 27 predicted proteins | sample RifCSP13_1_FD_184019 | JGI IMG/M metagenome (GOLD analysis project Ga0209751, IMG submission 184019) | Soil microbial communities from Rifle, Colorado - Rifle CSP2_sed 13_1 (SPAdes) (version 2) | ecosystem: Environmental > Terrestrial > Deep subsurface > Rock core/Sediment | place: Rifle...
GGTCCGTCGGCGGCGGTCTTGGCGTGGTGCAGCAGGGGTGGTGGGCAAGGTAGGGGCCTTGTGACCACGGCTCGCCGACCATGTTCTTCGCTAAAGTTCGAGCACAGGAAAGGCCGCATTGGCGGCAATCCGACCCCTAGGTTTGAGAGGATCGAGGGTAGGACCGCATGTCGCATCAGTACGCCGTGGCCAGTGCATCGTGGCCGGATCACCTCGTCTTCGGCGAAGAGGATGGCAGGCTCGACACCCTCGACGCCCTCGAGCGGCGGTTCGCCGCCTGGCGGGAGGTGTTCGGAACCGAGATCGTGCACTGGAGAGAGGTGCGAACCCGCCGCGACCTCTCCCACTACTACGCGTCGACCGACAACCCGCGGACCCAGGAGAAGAAGATCCACTCCATCGAGTGGGATGACCTCGAGGTCGTTCCCCAGGTGGCCCACAGCCTGGGGATGAAGGCCCAGCTCTACGTGTCCGTCCTCGACGACGGACGCGGACTGCCCACCGAGGAAGAGCGGAGGGTCAGCTACCACAACGACATGCACGGCCAGCACGTGTCGTGGCAGACCGATTGGAGTCGCGAACATCCTGAGTACGCCGCCGTCGATCGCAGCGGAGCGCTCCGGCAGGGGGGTGTCTTCTGCTACGGCTACGAGGCCGTTCGCAGCCATATGGCGGACAGGATCGAGACGTTGGTGGGCGATCACGACTTTGACGGCGTTTTCCTGTGCACGCGGAGCCAGTGCCGTCCGGCTGAGCACGCCGACCAGTTCGGCTTCAATGAGCCCATACGCGCCGACATGCTGGCCAAGACCAACAAGGACATCCTGAAAGAGGACTTCGACCTCGCGGCGTGGCGCAGACTCAATGGGTCGTACTTCACCGAATTCCTGCGCGAGGTTCGACGCCGGCTCGACAGGAAAAGCCTGACCTTGAGCGTGGGCGTCTCCCGTGGCGACATCATCGGCCCTCCGCTGGGCAACTGGGAGCTGCAGTGGCGAGACTGGGTACGAGAGGGGACGGTCGACCAGCTAGTCATCAACCAGAACTCGTCGCAGTGTCCTTCGATGTGGCACCAACTGTGGCCCATGCACCGGGGTTACGGCTACCTGCAAAACTACATCGACGGAAAGGGCATGCCGGGGCTGCTCGAGCACCTGCAAGAGACCTACGCACCGGTCTTCGCCGATGCTGCAGCAGAACTCTACGTGGCCCGGCAGTGGGTCGACTCCGACGAGCAGGCGGAGCAGGACCTACTGTCGGTGCCATGCGTCTCGGGTTTGGTCTTCAGCACGTTCCGCTTCGACAACCCGGAAGCGGTGGCCCGGGGCAACTTTGTGGCGTAAGGGGCGTCGTCGAGGACTTAGGCGACAATTGGTAGATTCGGTCGACCACCGACAGCACCCCGGACACTTCCCCGCCCCAAATGATTGACCCCTCCGAGACGTATCCAGATGGTTCGATCAACCTCGAAATCGTGGCCGACGACATGACAGGGGCAGCTGACAGCGTGGCACCATTCTGCGGAGTTGCCAGAGAGTGCGTCTCTGCCTCACGCCAACGGAATGTGAATCTGCCGGCTCGGTGATCGGTATCTCGACGGCGAGCAGGGGGCTGAACGACCACGACACCACTTTGCGTCTTGAACACGCGTCGCACCTCACCCTGATTGATGACCAGGAGTTCCGGCCACCAAGCGGGCTCGCCGAGTGCCAACCGTCATGTCCCGAAAGCTCCCGGCAGCCAGATCCAACGCACGGATCGCGGCCGCAATCTGTACGAGGACCGAGGCAAGTAGCTGAGCCAGGTGACTGATGGCAGCAACCGCGGCATCGTGCTCTGCGGCCGTCAAGTGCCTGGGACGGCTCCGAGGCTGATCACGATTTCCTTCATCCGCGCCAGGTCGCCGTCGGAAGCGCCGTCTCTACGGAGAATCCAGGTGGAGCACCACAAGACAACGCCGCAGAGGCGGCCCGCGGACCGGCGTGCTCCCGGCCAGTCCGTCGAAAGGCCCCCACCGAAGTGGGCCAGGTGCCCGACCGCCCGGACCAAGGGCACCGGTCGGGATCTCATCCGGTCACGAACCACCCCGAGGTCCACAACGCGAGTCCCACGTCGTTCCCGATCAGACCCGTTCCGATGATTGCAGCGGTCGGCACGAGATCAGATCTGGAGATGCAGGGCAGCCGCCAGACTCCTGATCTCATCCATCAGCGCAGCGAACTCGACCGGAAGCAGGGCTTGAGCGCCGTCGACCAGCGCAGTGTCCGGAGCATGATGCACGTCGACCATCAGCCCGTCGGCACCGACTGCCAATGCCGCCCTGGAGAGTGGCGCCACCAGACGACGATGCCCGGCGGAGTGAGAGGGATCAACCATCACCGGAAGGTGGGACAACCCCTTCACCACCGGAACTGCGCTGATATCGAGAGTATTGCGAGTTGAGGTCTCGAAGGTCCTGATACCTCGCTCGACCATGATGATCTCGTGGTTGCCTTCCTTGTAGATGTACTCGGCGGCGTTCAGCCACTCCTCGACGGTGGCCGTGAAGCCGCGCTTGAGCAGGACGGGTCGCGACTGTCTCCCTACCTCGGTCAGCAGCGCGAAGTTACCCATGTTGCGAGTGCCGACGCGGAGGATGTCCGCATATGACGACACCAGCTCGACATCACGGGGATCGAGCACCTCCGCGACGAAGGGCATATCAAACTCGTCACGGGCCTCGGCAAGCAGCTCAAGCCCTCTCTCGCCCAAACCCTGGAAATCATATGGTGACGTGCGCGGCTTGAAGGCATCGCCACGCAGCGCGTGGGCGCCTGCCTGTTGGACCGCCTCGGCGACACGGAAGAGCTGATCGCGACTCTCGACGGCGCACGGTCCGGCCACCACCGCGAAGGAACCTCCGCCGACCCGCACTCCTCGCACCTCGATCACCGTGTCGGTGTCGAGGTAATCCCGGCTCACGAACTTGAATGGCTTGAGCACCGGTACCGCCCGCTCGACGCCTGATAATGCCTCCCACGGCAATTGCTGGATACGATCGCGGTCGCCGATCACGCCGATCACGGTGTGTGTTTGTCCGACGGACACGTGGGCCTCCGAGCCAATCGATTCCAAACGGGCCAGCACCCGATCCACGTCCTCCTGGGTCGCGTCGGATTTCATCACGATGATCATCGAACCCATCTCGCCCACTCGCGACTTGCGCGCCCAGCCCAACCCATCATTTCGTCAGCCTCCACAGGTTCAGGACATTCTTGCCGGATCCCGAGAGTCGACCACCGAAAGCCGCAGGAGCCGAACACCCTCCACGTCGAGGCCCGCCAGTCCGGTCTCGACCTCGTCGACCATTTCTGCCTCCGAGATAATAACGACACCCTCTCGGTCCGAGGCCATCAAGACCAGCCGGCAATTGGGATCCTCGACGAATTCGTCGGCCAATTCCACCATCCGCTCAGGAACGCTGTGATGTTGCCCCGGTTTGATGGCGTCGGGACGTTTGACTCGGTTGTGCTCGAGACCCGTGATCGAGGGTCTGCATGGAGAATCGGTACCCGTCTGAGTTCGGTCGGAATGTCCTCGATCTGATCTCCGCAGGGAGGTCGGTGGCGGCGGTCGCTGCCAACTTAGGGGTGAGCGGCTAGGCGATTACAACTGGCGGAAACAGGAGCTGATCGACATGGGGAAGGCGCCGGGCCTGTCGTGATCGGAGCAGGCGAGCTGGGGGCTGCTCGTCGGCGGATCGCCGAACTGGAGACCGAGCTTGGAGGCCGGCAAGGCGGTCATCGCCGAGGGATACGCCGACGCAATTACCGCCCACCAGGCTGGCGTCACCACCGTCGGAGCCACCTCCGGCACAACCCTGACACCGCAACATTTTGACACACTGGGTCGGGAGGCCAACGTGCTCTTGGTGGCGCGGGATCTGGCGATATGGGCGGACAAAACGGAGTCGTCGTGGTCAAGTTCGAGCGCCACCGACATCGCCCCGCCGCCTGGAGGAGGTCGTCGGAGTTCGCGTACACCTGCTTTCTCGGGGCCGCTGCGAGGAGGCGCCATCAGACAACCTTTGGACCCCTCTCCCGAACCTGATGGATCCGCTCACCACAAGCGGTATTCGCCGACGGCGCCGATACTCTCGTCGACAGCGACCGTTCCTTTAGAGTGACCGGCACCCGAAGCTGGAGCAACAAACAATGTTCCACAACATCGCCCGTCCTGTGCTCGAACGGATGCGGGTCCTCCAGGACATCGATGCTGCCGACCGCGTCGATGGCACACCCCGAATGCAGCGACTCAGGCAGATCCCGCCCGATACGGGTCAGTTTTTGGCCATCCTGGCCGCCGAGGCACCAGAGGGTGCGATGATCGAGATAGGCACCAGCGCCGGGTACTCGACACTCTGGCTTGCTCTCGCGTGCCAGGCGAACAATCGGCGGCTCATCACGTTCGAGATCCTCCCTGACAAGGCCGCGCTGGCTCGTGAGACCTTCCGTGCAGCTCAAGTTTCGCACCTGATCGAACTGGTCGAAGGCGATGCGCTGGAGCACCTGCCGAGCATGGGAGAGGTGGCCTTCTGCTTCCTTGATGCTGAGAAGGAGGTCTATGCCGACTGCTACGAATCGGTCGTGCCCAATCTCGTGCCGAGTGGGCTGCTCGTCGCTGACAATGCGATCAACCATCGTGAAACGCTCCAGCCGATGCTGGACCGTGCCCTAAGCGACCCGAGGGTCGATGCGGTCATTGTGCCAATCGGCCATGGCGAGCTGGTGTGTCGAAGAGTCTGACCCGTCTTCCGTGAGGCAGGCCGAGCACGACGCGAGGATATGGGGGTAATCGGTGCCGTGTTAGGTGGACGGTCGGTACTTGGTGGGGGACGATGGGTGGTGGTCACGCCGGGGCCCGGAAATGGATGCTTGATCCTCCCCCGCTTGCCCGGAGTCGCTAGGTGTGGTGATCATGCCACCGCCGCCGTAGCGGTGTGGCGGTTCTCGTAGATGATGGGTGCTAGGTAGCCGATGCCGGTGTGTCTCCTTTCGGGGTTGTAGAGCATTTCGATGTATTCGAAGATTGCCGGCTCTTCGCGTTGGAGTGGGGAGTAGGTCGGCCACCGCCTGTCTGAGAATCCACTGGTGAGGTCAGGGGCCTCGCCATCCTTGGGGTCGTTCCGCGACTCCGAGGGAGGAGGCCCCTGATGGTAGAGAACGGTATCGGCTTGTCCGAGGCGCTGTTGGGACTGGATGGGTTTCGGGTGCTGGAGGTCACCGAGGGGGAGAACGAGATGGTGGTGCGGGTGGAGACCACCGCCGAGATGGTTGCCTGCCCAGGTGTGGGGAGCGGGACGAATCGAAGGATCGGGTTGAGCGTCGCCTCCACCTTCCGATTCCACGCCGGGCAAGTACTCAACGCGAGCCTGAGGGACGATGCGAATGAACTTTGTTGTTCGGCCCAGGGATACGGGACATCGTCCGAACCGCATTGAGCAAGTCCCCCGGTGTCCCGACATTGCCAGGGAACACCACATACGGCATACCGCTAGATCTCGCCTCTCCCGGGTCGTCGATCCGCCACACGGGCACCCCAGGCAACAGCTGCCCCAGGATTCGGCCCTTCGAGGCTTTGATCCCGAATCGCGCGATTTCATGACTAGTTATCCCGCCCTTAACAACGATGAAACGCGGGCGAACGTGAACTCTCGCCACAGTGTCAACGAGTTTGGCCATTACGCGCCGTCCAACGTCGAGGGCCGACTGACCTTCAACGTGAACAAGGGATCCGCTTGTATGGACGACCGGCAAGCGGCCGCCTAGTAGCGCCTCTTCTATCTGAGTTGCAGCCTCCTGAGGATGCCAGGTCCCACCGAAAATCGAATCCGCCGGGACCTCCACAGATTCAGTTGGAAGGTCGGGCGCTTCAAGCAGACGGGATAGTTGCTCTCGGGCGACAGCGATGTGCGAACCGACGATGACCAGACCCGGCCATGCTGACGCAGATGGAGATCCTGGGTCGGAACATTGTGCATAGATTTCCCCGACCTCGAGGAGAGGGCGCGAAGGTAGGCCAGCTCGGACACGCACAAACGACGCGGCGGTCCTATACAGGAAACGCTTTCCAAGTTCTTCGGCTTGAAGCAGTCCAAGAACAAAGGTTGCCAGGTCCCCGTACCCTGATACGTTCACCACTACAGGTACGCCGCCATTCACGGCAGCAAGAGCCTGACATACCGCCTCGGATCCTTCTCGAACGACTTCGATGCTCACTGATCCAACCTCGTTCGCTGACCATCTCCCTCGACTTCGCTGTTCAACCCAGGTCGGCAGGTGGGATGTCGAGTAGCCGAAAGTCGGATCTCGGGAATAGGCAGTTTCATGTGCAGGGAGCAGCGTCACGGCACCATCGTCTTGTGATGCGACCCAGTGAATATCACCAATGGTATATCTGCCCGCCTCAAAAAAGGCAGGCACCAAGAGGATGCCATCGAAAGGTTCTCCGAGACCCTTAGCCAGAGCTAAGACTTCTTGAGGGAAATGGCCACGGAGAGTAGAATCAGACCTGCTTATCACAAACGGCGGCCGCGACCTGAACGCCGCGAGTGTTCTTCCCAATCGTTCGTTTACCTCCATCGCTTGACTCTCCTGGAGACTTCGGGAGTTGGTCAGAAAGAAGACCGGGCGGTTTCCGTTATGCAACGATGCCTGGAGGTCCCCAAAACCCCAGTCAAGGTAAAAGGGGCAGTCGTAGACAGTCTGACAGCCGGTAGGGTCATCGTCTATCACGACCAGCGGGCGCTTACCATCCTCGTGAATCTTTCCGATAGTCGGTATTAACGCCTCCTCGTCCGCTTCCGGTGGCAAACCCACGAGAAGACTCTCGAGCGTGTGCTTTCCTCTGACGGTCATCATGAGTTACGACGGTGGCCTATGGCGCCAACGCCATCCCGCGATCGCGGGTCTCGGCCTATCATCGAATTCACCTCATCGGACTCCATGAACTCGTAGATGCGGATAAGGCCTGAGTCATCCTCAAAGCTCAGGCCGGATGAGGCTGCAACCGCGAACACTTCGTGCGTAGCTTGGGCTATGACGAGCTCGACCACTAATTCGCTAGCTAAGTCTTTGACGATTCCCATGTCCTTTAGGAAAATGCCAAGCAAACTCTTTGGCTGGCTGAACTCTGGCTCAAGAATTCGAGGAACGCGATCTCGGAACATCCAGGACAACCTGCACTGCTTCCGACGAACGACTCGGAGGCAGCGGTAATGATCATATCCCTACTTTGAATAGATCTAAAAGGGTCGAAGTCTGGAGCAACGGATCTCACCAAATCTTCTGATTCGAGCTTAACTAAGAAGTTCGAGCCAGTCCAAGCGCCGAATATCGGCGTAGCACGCTCGCGAAGTCATGGTCCCAAACCAGGCTGCAGCGTCCAAGGGGGCACTCCGAGCTACCAGTCAACCGAGCCGGCGCCGTGGAGTGTTCTCCTCAGTCTTCGTTCCTGGACTGGAATGGTGCCCGGGTTTCCGCGCAGGGCTTCATCGGAATGGCGTAGGGCTCGTATGTTGGGAGCCCCAGCATCCATCTTCAGGTTCGCCTATCCGACCACCAGACTCATGGGAGCAGCGAAGGTCGAGACCGAGCCGGAGCTCGGCCCACACCCGGGGAGACCCGTAGGTTCCCCGCGACTGGCGCCACACCTCACAGATGGTCTCGGTCAGCGTCTGGTCTTCTACGGCCGGGCCGCAGGGTGGGTTTGGCGGTGGGCCCATTCGTAGAACCCAGAGGCCGACACCCCGAAATGGCGGGCCATGAACCTGACCGGAAACGAGGGGACATTCTCGTGGGCGAAGAAGGCAGCCGCCCGAGAGAGCAGATCACGCTCCATCTGTCAACGGCCATTGGTTTCTCCCCACTGGCGGTCATGATTTCTCCCCGCGGACGGCCATTGGTTCTCCCGCGGGCGGTCATGGGATTCCCCATGAATCTTCACCCGGTGAGTGACTTCACCCCTTTTCTTGTGGTGGCGTCGGCGAGTCGGATGGAGTCGCCTGCGGTGACGATGACGTGGGCATGGTGCATCAACCGGTCAACCAGAGCCGAGGCCAGGTTGGTCGATCAACTGATAGAACGCCGAGGGGTGCAAGTTGGACGACACTGCCAAGGAACGTTGTTCGTAACAGGCGTCGACCAAGCGGTAGAAGCCCTCAGCGGCATCGGCGCTGATCGGCAACAGACCGATGTCGTCAACCACGATCAGGTCCGATCGGATGATCGAGCCAGCGCGTTGGCGATGCTGTCGTCGACCCGGTGCCGGCGGATGAGGGCTCCGAGGTCCTCGATCGAGAACCAGACCACGGTGTGTCCTTGGTCGATGGCATGTTGACCGAGGGCTTCGCAGATGTGGCTCTTGCCGGTCCCCGAGGGGCCACAGATCACCAAGTTCTCGGCCCGGCTGATCCATTCGAGGGAGCGAAGGCCTTGCTGGGTGCGGCGGGGATGCTCGAGCGGGCCCCATCCCAGATGTCGAAGGTCTTGCCGGCCGGGAACCTATCCCGCCTGCGATGCTCTTCGATAGTGGAGCGGTTCCTGCCTTCGACTTCAGCGATGAGAAGCACCCGCAGGGCCTCGGCGGGCTCCCATCGCTGGGCTTGGCGGTGGCCTCGGGCATCTGCTCGCGGACATACTTGAGCCGCAGTCGTCGACACAACTCGACCAGCTCTGCCAGCACGGGGAGGCTGGGGAGGTGGGCGGCGGTCATCGCCCTCCTCTGCTCCCCACGATGCCCGCCCAGGCTCCGGTGCCGGGCTGCAGCGAACCATCCACCGGCGGTCGGATCAGCTCCGACCTCACCCCGGCCTCGAGGATGGATACCAGATCCCCGGGGGGCGAAGCGTCCCGCCGTCGCCGTCAGTCCCAACGCTTTGTCCACGTGATGGGGATCGTGGATCTTGGTGAGCGCCACCGCCTCTGACATGCGGAGGGGAATCTTGCGGGCACCGGCATGGACGGCGGCGACGAGAGCCTCGACGACGACTTCATCGCACAAGGCAACGAAGGCATCGGCGCCACCATCATGGGGCGCAACATGTTCGGACCGATCCGTGGACCATGGGCCAGCGACTAGTGGACAGGCTAGTGGGGGGACAACCCGCCCTTCCACCACCCCGTGCTCGTGCTTACCCACCACCCACGTCCGTCCGTCACGATGCAGGGCGGTACCACGTTCTATTTCGTTCATGACGGCATCGAGGCGGCGCTCGAGCAAGCGTTCAACGCCGCCGACGGAAACGACGTCAGGGTCGGCGGTGGCGCTTCCACCGTTCAGCAGTATCTCCGCGCTGGCCTGATCGACGACATGCACCTGGTGATCGTGCCCATCCTGCTCGGCAGCGGCGAGCGGCTCTTCGACCACCTTGACGGTGGCCCAGATGGCTACGACTACGTCGAGTTCATCAGCTCGCCGTCCGTCGCGCACGTCCGCTTCTCCGTGTGCAGAAATAGGGGTCGGATACTCACCCTGCTGCTCAAAAACCAGACGGACGGCCCGCTCCTTGACGTTGCGGAGCAACTCCACCCCGAGCGGGCCGTAGTCGTAGGCAGATCGGGTGCCTCCATAGATCTCTGAGGATTGATATACAAAGCCGCGCTGCTTGGCGAGGTTGGCGATGGTGCCAAGCGAGACGGGCATATGAAGGGGATCGGAGAGGCACACGGTACCCGCCGATCCCCTCCGCCGATCGCGCTAGTCGGGCGGCCCCGACCAGTCGGTCCGCCGGATAATGACCGTGGCCACGCTGGCCAGGATCACCGCCACCGCAAGCCCGGTCAGCATCAGGATCATGTTGACTCCCGACCGTCGGCGTCCTCGGGTCTCTCGCGGCCGAGACGCCGGTTGAGAGAGAAGAGCTGACCGAGGAAGGGCATCATGACGATGTTGAGGCCGTGCAACACCCCGATGATCAGGAGGATGCCGCCGATGCGCACCAGGGTCGCCTGCATTTGGTCGGCGTTTACGGTCGACTTCCACCCGAGTTCGGGCTCGAACCTGACCACGAACATGATGTAGGCGGTGAAGATCAGGTAATAGACGATGTCGGCAAGGACGATGAAGGACTTCCCAGTGCGCGGGTTGGCTTTGAACACGTCGGCCGCGTAGGCGCGCCCGAAGCGTTTGATGAAGGGCCCCAGCCACAAGGCCAGACCGATCAACACCACTGCCGTCATCAACTCAAGCACCCACCAGGGCATCAGCCATCTCCCTTCTCTGAATTCGGACAGCCCGACGGCTGCCGACAGCAACGACCCGATTACGCACACCACCACGGCGGCGCCTCTCCAAAGCAGGCGCCGTCGTCGACGGTCTTCTTCCACGCTCACCCTCACCCGCGCAAAAAGATCGGGCGCCGGCGCCACCGCGCTCCCCCCCGCCAACAGAGCATCATGCAACCGCTGCTCGAGCGTGGTCATGCCTCACCTCCAAGACTCTCCTCCAAAGCTCGCAGGCCGCGCTGCAGATGGGTCTTCACCGAATTGACCGACAGCCCAAGGGTGACCGCGATCTCCCCTACGCCGAGCTCCTGGTAATAGCGAAGCACCAGGCAGTCCCGCTGTCGGCGGGGGAGGTCTCGCAGCGCCTCAAGCACCCGGCGCTGATCGTCGGCCACCGCCACCTGGTCCTCGAGAGAGACACCTTGAGGATCGGCGGGAAGGCGATGCCGAAACGAGACCAACCCTCTTCGGTTGTGGTCGCGAGCCAGGTTGAGGATGATCGAGCGCAAATAGGCTGGGATGCGTCCTTCGTCGCGAACCCTTCCGACTGAACGGGCAAGTCGGATGAAGGCCTCTTGGACGAGGTCCTCGGCGGCATCGCGGTCGTCGACGAAGAACCGGGCCAATCTCACAAGATTCGAAGCCTCCTGGCGGAAGAGCCGCTCGATGAGCACCTCGACCTCGGACGCGCTCCACCCGGCCGGCAAGGAAGCGGCCCAATTGGAGAAAGCCAGGGCATGACCCACGTGATGTACAGACGTGCGATGCAGCCAAGTTGGGTGACCTGTCACCCGGAATGGAGTCGATCGGCGTCTGTCCGGGTGAGGCTCAAGAAAGGAGAACAAGATGGCTCGACGAACTCTAATAACCGTGGTGATGGCGCTCACACTGGCAGCCATTCCCATGGCAGCTCGGGCAGGTGCGGCAATTCATGCCCGGGGCCTGATGAGCGACCTCCAGGCCACGGCGTCCAACCCAACCGACGGCGCCTGGGCAACGGTGACCGCGGTCGGCCGCAACGGACGAACGGTGGTGGTGCTGAACGTGAAGCACCTCGATGTGACCGCCGCCGGAACCACCCTCGGAGCCCACGTCCACGTGGGTCCCTGCGTTGGCGGTGATGGCGCCGCGGCCGGACCCCATTACAACAGCACCGGACAACCTCCCACGTTGGTCTCCCCCGAGACCGAGGTCTGGCTGGACTTCCAGATAAGCGATGAGGGGACCGGACACGCAATCGCGATGGTCCCATTCGAGATCCCGGCGGGCGGTGCCCAGTCGATCGTCATCCACGCCTTGCCAACCAACCCCGCCACCGGGGCGGCCGGCACCCGGCTGGCTTGCATCGGAGTCGGCTTCTGATGGTCGGGTGGACCAGGCGGCATCCTGTTGGCGGAGGAGCGATCCTCGGCTTCATGTGGGGCGTTTTGATCCGGGTGTGGATGCGGTACATCTCCACCGACCCCGAATTCACCTGGTCGGGTACCGGCTACATCGTCGGTGCTGCGACGGTGGTGGGAACCCTGCTCGGCTTGGCGGCGATCCGGCGCCGCCAAGCCGGCCGTGGATGGTGGCGGCTCAACGGCCTGGCGGTCCTCACCCTGGGAATGGGCGCAGGCGGAATAATGATCCCATCGGTGCTGCTCGGAGCCATCGCGATCGGTCGGAACCGATGGAAGCCGTGGCTGCGAGGGCTGCTCCTCAGTATGGCCGTCGGGCTACAGGTGGCGGTGATCGCATCCTTGCACTTACCACCAGGCCGCTTGCTTAGGGGCACGGTTTGGTACGCGGTGATGATCGCCTCTGAAGCGCTGGCAACTGCCATCGTCTTCCTGCCACGCTTGGTGGGCAACGACCTTCGTTCTGGCGCGGCAAAACTCCCCCAGTAGGGGGTTTTCGATGGTGGAGGTGAGGGGATTTGGCTGGCTTCTTCCGGGCGAGGGAAGTACCGCGCAAGTCTCCTACCAGAGGAAACATCGGAGTTCCTAATGGTGACAGGCGTTTTCGGTACTGGTTAATCGCGAGCAACGCTGGTCGTTTCGCACTGTGTCGCGTCCAAAACGCGTCCTGGCTCGGCCCCCAGGTTGGCAGCTAGTGGCTATAATACACGTTATCAATGTGGCGCTACTAGGGAGAGCCTGTGGAAGTTGGAATCCGAGATCTGCGCAACCATCTCAGCCAATACCTCACCAAGGTACGCGGCGGTCAGGAGGTCGTGGTGACCGATCGCGGCCGGGCGGTGGCACGGGTGGTGCCACTTTCCGGGGAGCGACCTATCGATCGGCTGGTCGCCGAGGGTGTCGTCACTCCCGCCGGACAGCGCAGACGCTCCCGACCGCGCAGACGAATCGAGAGCACCGAGCCGGTCAGTGACCTGGTTGCGGGACAGCGGCGTTGATCGCCTACTTCGATACGTCGGCGGTACTTCCCCTGCTTATCGAAGAGCCGGCCTCGCGGCTGGCCGGTCGACTGTGGGATGACTCAGACCGGGTTGCCTCGGTGCGGCTCGTCTACCCGGAAGCTCGGGCCGCACTCGCCCAAGCCAATCGCCTCGGGCGGCTCAACCACCTCCAACTCCGATCTGCCGTAGCTCAGCTCGATCGTTTGATCCCACAACTCGACGTCGTCGAAATCTCAGATATGCTCGCCAAACGGGCCGGTGAATTGGCCGAGCAGATGGCTCTTCGCGGATACGAAGCAGTTCACCTGGCCGGAGCCATGGCGATCAGCGACCCCGACACGATCCTGGTGGCTGGCGACCATCACCTCTGCCAGGCCGCACAACGGCTCAACCTCAACGTAGCCCAGATCTGACCAGAGGGGGACACTCCGGCGACCACGCTGACGACTCCAAGTGCGCCAGGTGTCCTGCTTCTCAACCCTCAGTTGAACAGCGGCCGAGTTAGGTCAACACCCTTGTCTGGGCCTGTCCGGATACCTAGCTAGGTTCCCGAACCGGCTGCCTCGACCAGTGTCCAGCACAACGCCTCGATTGCCCTGAGCCTCCATGGACGAATCATGACCGAGGAGAGTCCGGAAATGCTTCGGAGCTCAGCCGGTAGGCTCGCCCCGTGTACGACCCCGAGTACATCGCCCGCTTTTACGACAATTACGGCGAGCGCGAGTGGGAGCGCCTGGTCGTCGATCCGGTGCAGCGGGTCAGCTTCGAGGTGCACAAGCGGCTGCTCCATGAGTACGTCAAGGCTGGCGACCGCGTGTTCGAGGCCGGCTCAGGACCCGGGCGATTCACCCTCGAGCTCGCCCGGATGGGGGCACGGATCATCGTCGGCGATATCTCGCCAGAACAGCTCCGGCTTCACCGCGAAAAGACCATGGAAATCGAGCGGTCCATCGAAGAGCGGGTGGTCGTCGACGTCGTCGACCTTTCCCGCTTCGCCGATGGCGAGTTCGACGCGGTCGTCTGCTACGGCGGGCCGATTTCGTACGTGCTGGAACGGGCGGACGACGCCGTTGCCGAGTTGCTGCGGGTGACCCGGCGCGGCGGATACCTGCTCCTAAGTGTCATGTCCCTGGTCGGGTCAGTGCGTATCTTCTTCTCTTACTTTCCCGATCTCGTCGCGACGCATGGTTGGGATTCGGCCGTCGGGGAAGTGATTCGAACAGGATTGCTCACCGCCGAGATCAACGACGGCCACGTCCTGCGTTTGTACCGCTGGCGAGAGCTGCGTGAGATGCTCGAGCGACATCCGTGTCGAATCATTGCGGCTTCGGCTGCGAACTTCCTAGTAAACGGCAACGAAGAGGCCTTTGAAGAGGACCAACGCTGGCTGGAAGAAGAGATCGCCGCCTGCCGCGAGCCGGGCGCCCTGGACGGCGGGACCCACATCGTCGCTGTCGTCCAGCGGACCTAGGCAGGCGAACGACGGCGGGCACGGTTCGCGGGTCACCGTAGTCAAACGGTGTCGAGGAACGCCGCCAGCGTCTTTCGATCATCCGCCACGCTGAGGAGGTGACCGGCAACGTCTCGCAGACCTGCCAATATTTCGGGATCACCCGCCAAACCTTTCTACATCTGGCTGCGACGCTACGAGGAGAAAGGACTCGAGGGTCTGAGAGACAAGTCGTCCCGACCTCTACATCAAACCGGCCACCCCCGGTCTCAACGGCAGGTCGAACGGTCACACCGCATCGACGCAGAAGAGTTCTACCGGATGCTCGACGGAGTCATCATCGACCACACCAAACTGTTCAACCCAAAGCTTCAAGAATGGGAGGACTTCTACAACTACAACCGACCCCACCGCGGCCTCGGCGGCCAAACCCCCTACGAACGCTAAAACAGAAGACAACCAGCCCGGTGTAAACGGCCACCGGCAGTTGCACAGGCGTCCAAAACACGTCCTAGCAAGCCCTGCTCGGAGGTACCGGTGATGGCCCAGGCCGGTTTGGGGCGTCACAGTGCCCCCTGTATGCGCCGACGTCATCGTGGGAGGTCAGGCCAGATGGATCACGCAGTCGTCGTCGGATCACGGCCCAGTGCCCGACAGGCTGCTCGAACTGTTGGACAACCCATTGCTTGAGTGCAACAATCGCGGGCAACCAAACCGGTTACGGTCGTCCTGTGGGCTCGCAGCATCCACGGGGCAGGCGGGAGGAGGAGGCATGGCTGGGCACGCCGACGATAGGGCAATGGTTGTCGAGAAGATCGCGCCGCTTCTCGTTGCCAGAACCCTCGCGCCATTTGACCTGATCGTCATCTTCGTGGGGATCGTCCTGTTCATCACCAACTCGGCGGGTCTCCAGTTCGCGGGTCCGTCCGTGTTCGTCTTTTGGATCGTCGCCTTCCTGGTGTTTCTCATCACCGGTGCCTTCATCACCGCACACCTAGGACGAATGTTTCCGGAGGAGGGCTCACTGTACGTCTGGACCCACAAGGTCCTCGGGCCGTTCTGGGGCTTCTTCGCCGGGTTCGTGGCATGGTGGCCTGGGCCGCTGGTCATGGTGGCGGCCGGCATCCTGGTGGTGTCCTTCACCCAGCAGATAGGCACCTTCCTGGATGCATCGATCCTGACGGAGCCGTGGCAGCAAGGCCTGGTCGTCTTGGCGGTCCTGTGGTTGGGCGCCGCTCTGTCCCTCCTGCGAATGCGCCTCACCCAGAACTATGTGAACCTCCAGTTCTACTTCTACGGGGCCGCCATCTTCCTGATGGGCCTCGCCGGCGTGGTGTGGTTGCTGAAAGGCAATTCCTCGGCGAACTCCTTCGCCGGCGAGCTCTGGAACCCCTTCCAGGGGGACAAGATCGTGCTTGGCCTACCCGGGTACCTGACCTTCTACTCTTTTGCCGTCCTCGCCCTGCTCGGGATCGAGGTTCCGCTCAACATGGGCGTCGAGGTGACCGGCGGTGAGCAGGCGATCAAGAAGTACCTGTTCTGGGGCTGCGGTATCGTGATGGCCGCCTACCTGTGGACGACGTGGGGCAACATGGTGACTGTGCCCGTCGCCGAGGTGAACGGCACCACGGGCGGGGCTCAAGGGGTGGGTGTCGCCATGGGCGAATTCTTCGGGATCGTCGTAGCCGTCATCCTGCTGTGGTTCTTCGTTACCGCCTCGATGGTCTACAACTACTCATTTGCCCGGCTGCTGTTCGTCTCCGGCCTGGAGAAGCGGCTGCCGACGGCGATCGGGCGGGTCAACAAGAATAAGGTGCCGGCCAATGCGGTACTCCTCCAGACCGCCCTTTCCACAATCATCACGCTGGTCATCTTCTTCGTCATCGGCGAGGCGGGTGGTGGAGATCCCAACAAGCCCTATTTCGCCCTCCTTGCCGGCCTCACCATCATCTGGTGCATCTCCACCGCCTTGCTGTTTGCCGACATCTTCTTCGCCCGGAGGGCTGACCCGGCCCGGTTCCAGCAGGCGCGCCGCGTGAACGAGGGGTTCCTGTATGCGTGCGGTGCCGTCGGCTTCGTGGCCAACCTGGCGGCGGTGTTCTTCATCTTCACCGGCACGTGGTACCCGCCGGGATTCCCCAGCCTCGGGGAATGGAACACCTGGCTGGCGATAATCAGCATCGTTTCGATCGTCGGCGGAGTGGTGATCTGGTTCATCTCCGAGGGGATGCGAGGCGGAAAGACAGACACCGAACTGGTAGCGGAGATTGCCGCCGAGGTGGGAGTCTCCGGGCTGGTTAATCCGGGCCCGACGGCCTGAGGAAGGACCTCGGCCGGGGAAGCCCCTCAGCTTCCCCAGACAGACGGCGGGCCTTAGCCGCCGATTCCGTGCAAACGCCGGCAGCTAGCGGCGAGAACCAGCCGGCCGAGTCGTTCGGCCTGCTCGACTGCCAGGTAGTCGCGATCGATGAACCGGGTTAGCACCCGCTGGAGCGCCGCCCGCGCCAAAAGCGCGGACGCCCAGAACGCCTCCGGCTCACCCGCCTCGTCCGAGCCATATAAAAGCTTGGCGGCGGGGACAGTGCCGACCAGCATCTCGAGAGCCCATTCGACCTGGCCCCACCCCCAAGGGATGAGCTCGGATAGCTCGAGGTAAACATTGGGTAGGACCGAGGCGATATAGGCCGCCTCCCGGACCCAGGGATACCCGGAGTGAACCAGGACCACCGGCTGATCCGAGACGTCGACCAAGAGCGCGAACAGACTCTGCGGCGTGGCATACAAAAGGTTGATGTCGGGATCGCCACCGCCGCAGTGGAAATGGAAGGGCCGGTCGTTGCCCTTCGCGTGCGCCAGCGCCCGGCGGATGAGGAAATCGCGGACCGGCTTGGCGTCCCGGCGGGTCTCACGCCACGAGTCCGCCTTCCAGCGGTCGAAGGCTTGGGCTGCCTCGCCCGGTGATGGATCGCCCACGTCCAATCCAGTGCGATAGGCGACAATCGACTTGAAGGCCACGCAGTTGGGGTCAGAAGCCGCCTCGGAGGCGCTGGCCTCGAGGCCGGAGACGAGATCGTCGAAAGACCCGTCCCGGTGCTGGAGGATCCACGGTTCGATCCGGGCCACGCGGTGCACGGTCGCGCCGATCGTCCGGGCGAAATCGCTGGCCGGGATCGGAGGCTGGGGGTAACCCTCATCGGCGAGCACTGCGACCACGCCGGCGGCCTCGAGCAGCCCCTTCGTGTACCTGGCTGCATCTACCTGGAGGGCCGCTTGGCGCGCCGCCGTCACCGCCTCACGGGTCGGTTCGCAGCCCAGGTGGCGGGCCAGCCAGCGAACCAGGGCTATCCCGTACATGGTGGAGTCGGTGAGCCCATCAACGAAGGGCCACATCGAACGGTCGAGCCGCGACGAAGACAAAAACGACTCGCCGAGGAACATCGCCCGGGTGTCAAACCCCTCGGAACCATTGGCGAGGAGATTCTCCGGCCGGTACGGGTGGGTGTGGGCGTCAACGATCTCGGCCCCCGACAGATCGACTTTGTTCATCGGACCCTCCTCGATGGGACCTCTCAATATTTGAAGCGATGGGCGCGGATCACGTCCGCCAGATCCATCCCCTCGAAGGCCTCGCGCTCGGCCCGCCGGGTGGCAAGGAAGGCGTCGAAGAGGACGTTGCCCATCGCCTGGCGCAGCACCGACGACCGCTCGAGCTCGCGGATGGCGGCACCGAGCGAGGACGGCAACCGGCGGATCCCCATCGCTCGCAACCGGGAGGCGGGGATCGACCCGGGATCGTCGGTGATCGGTTCCGGAAGCGAGAGCTTGCGCTCGAGGCCGTCGATCCCGGCGGCGACGATCGCCCCGAGGCTCAGGTACGGGTTGGCCGCCGGGTCGATCGCCTTCACCTCCAGATTCGCCGCCTCGGCGCGGCTTCCCGCCATCCCAGTGATGAACCGCAGGGCGGCCTCACGGTTCTCCCTCCCCCAGCAGGCGAACGCGCCCGCCCAATGATGAGGTTGGAGCCGCTGATAGCTCACCACCGAGGGGCAGATAACGGCGGTCAGCGCCGGCATCGACGCCAACACGCCGGCGGTGAACGCCTCCGCCTCCCGGGTCATGCCCTCTGGCCCCCGCCCACCATGGAACAGGTTGCGGCCCTTCCGGTCCCAGAGGCTGAAATGCAGGTGGGCTCCATTGCCGACCAGACCTGCGAAGACGACCGGGGCGAAGGAGGCCGCCAGACCCTGGCTGTGGGCGACAGCGCGAATCGTCTGTCGGACTACCAGGTTGTCGTCGGCCACCGCGATCCCGCTGCGGTGAGGGACCGAGATCTCGAACTGCCCGGTCGAGTACTCCGGGTGGAATTGCATCACCCCGGTGCCCTGTTGCTCGAGGGCGCGGATCAGGGCCGTGGCGATGAGCTCGTTGTCGGCGAGCGCAAGCGCGCTGTAGCCCGGCCCGGTGTGGGCGGGGACTGGGTCCGGCTCGCCCTCGGATCCCGCCGGGAGGCGGCGGCCGAGGAAGAACTCGACCTCGAAGCTACCGCGAAGCTCCAACCCGAAGCCACTGAGACGCTCGAGCACCCTCCGGGCAAAGGACCGACCGCAGGCCGTCCACACCTCGCCCTCCTGGTCGCGCTGGTCGACCGGTGCCAAGGCCCAGCCCGGACTGGCAGCGAGGGGGACGGTGGCCCCGGGGTCGGGCACCAAGCGGAGGTCGCCGGTCGGCCCGCCGATGTCGGGCGAGGAGGTCATCGAGTCGTTGACGAGGAAGACGGAGAACGAGTAGGAGAGACCGATGCCGAACCGCGCGGCCGCTTGGAAACGATGGAGCGGGATACATTTCACCCGGGTGACGCCAGCGTTGTCGACCATCGCCAGCGCCACAGCCTCCACCCCGGCGGCGGCGAGGCGCTCTGCGGTCTTGCCGGCGTCCGAGCCGCCAGCGCGAGGGGTGGAGCGGGTCCGTGCGGTCGTCACCGACTCAGAACATCTCCATGTACTCGTTGCGCTCCCAGTCCGAGACCCAGTCCGTGTACCGGGACAACTCGTAGCGGCGCATGGTGGTGTAGGCCGTCACGAACTCCTCGCCGAAGAACTCTCGGGTGACAGGCTCCCGCTCGAGGGCGTCGAGTGAATCCTCCAGGTCGATCGGGAGCTTCTCGAATGAGGGGTCGTCTTCGGCCGGCAGCCCTGGTTTGGAAGGCTCGGGCGCCGACAGGCCCTCCTCGATGCCGCGCAGGCCGGCCTGGATCACGGCCGCACCCACCAGGTAGGGGTTGGAGAGGGCGGAGGCAGCGCGGTACTCGATGTGCTGGTTGGCCGCGCTCCCGCCCTTTACCCGCACCAGGGCCGACCGGTCCTCCAGGCCCCACGAGATGTTCGACGGGCTGAAGGTGTGGGGCCTGCGCCGCTTCAAGCAGTTGACGGTCGGTGCGACGACGGCGTCGATCGCCCGCGCGTACTTCAACAGCCCAGCGATGAACGAGCGGCAGGTGTCGTTCATCAGCTGCGGGTCGCCGGCATCACCGAAGGCGTTCTCCCCCGAGCCCCCATATAGCAGCGACAGGTGCGTGTGGCACCCGCTGCCGGAGCGACCGGTCCACGGCTTCGACATGAAGGTCGCCAGATAGCCGTCCTGCTTGGCGATCTCCTTTACGGCGTTCTTGAAGGTGAAGGCGTTGTCCGGCCCGGCGAGCCCCCGGCCCGGCGCGAAGTTGATCTCCCACTGCGACCCGGCGTATTCGCAGTTGGCGGTGATGATATCAACGCCCAGCTTCGGCATCTCCTCGACGATCCGGCGGATGGTGGGGACGTAGTCGTTCCGCAACGTGTTGAAGATGTGGTAGCCGGAGAAGAGCGGCTCCTGCGTGTCGGCGGTGAGGAGGTAGAACTCGAACTCGGACCCCATGAGCGGCTCGAAGCCCATCGACCGCGCCTTGTCCAAGGCCCGCCCGAAGACATGCCGGGGCGTCGCTGCCAAGGGAGTGCCGTCGTACCAGCGGGCGTCACAGATGAACCTCGCCGTTCGGTCGGCCCACGGGAGCACCGCCGCCGTGTCCGGATCGGGGAACAGGAGCTGGTCGGCATACCCGCGCTCCTCGTGGTAAAGCGTGCCGGGCACCACATCAGAACGGGTGTCGAGCACGCTGGCGCCGCCGTACATGTTGAGGCCCCGCTCGGCGTAGCCATAGGCGTGCTTGATCGGGATAGTCTTAGACCGCGAGATGCCGTGCATGTCCGGCAGCTCGAAGCGAACGTACGCCACTCCCTGCTTCATCCAACCCTCGAGAACCTCGCTCACTTCGCTCATCGACTCGTGCCTCCTTCGTTATGGTCCTCGTGCCAGGGCGTCCCATTGTTCCATCCTCCGATCAGGAACCCGGCCTCCTTCGCGGCCCGTTCGACATCGGCTTGGTCGCTGGCAGCGACATATAGGGCGACGCCGCCTTCTCGGCCGTCGTCGCGCCGGAGTGCCGCCCCCATCGCCTCCGGCGGCTGGAGGTGATGACCGTCCCACCCGAAGCTCGGGTAGCTGTCACGCACGACCAGGAAGAACCGGGCAGGACCCTCAAGGGTCCCGGCGATGGTCACGAAATGCCCGACCTCCCAGTCTGGCGCCGGCGCTTCGACGTCCGTGCCGGCCAGCCAGGCGAGGGCTTCGCCGAGGGGAAGCCGCCACCCCCAGAGCCTGCCGGTCTGCACGTTGGCGAGCGGCACCGCCCCCCAGGCGGGATGTTCTCTGCACAGGCGAAGCACCTCGACCACCCGCTCGCCCGACCATGCCGTCCAGAGCGGCACGAGGGTGCGCGCCCCGCCGGAGACCTCGGCGACGCAGTCCAATAGGCCCTGCACCGAGGTGCCGCTCTCTTCGGAGCGGGTCGCCACTGGGATCGGCAGCCGGTAGTCCCGTCGGGAGCCGGCGCCGAACGGAGTGGAGCCATGCATGGCTCCCTGAGGAACGACGGTGCCGGCGCGGAGGGCGAGCGTCTCGGCGTCGACCGGGAAACCGTCGGAGGCGAGGAGGATCGATCCCCAGTGCACCGCGCAGACGTGGTCTAGCTGCTGACCCGCCGCTCGATGCGCTCGTGCCAGGCGGTCGGCTCCGGGCAGCCAGCGGACGACCAGGCTCGATCTCTCCATTTCTGGCCCTCCAACCGCTCCTCCGTTGGTGGACACACTGCCGCCGGTGGCCCACAGACGATTGCCCGCAGCCCAACCCCACCTGTGGAATCTGCGGGCCGGCCATCGGCGCGGAGGCTATCGTAGGCCAAGCAACGCCACGGCGCTCGGATCGAGTGAGGAGACAGGATGGCGCGCGCCTCTATCGAGAGTGAGCGGACGCATGTCCTTCCCCTGGAGTTCGGTCGATCCATCCCGATGATCGTCCGGGGCGAGGGCGTCTGGGTGGAGGATGCCGCCGGTCGTCGGTATCTCGACGCGATGAGCGGAGGCTCGATGGCGTCGACCCTGGGGCACGCTCGCCGCGACGTCCCCGCCGCCGCCCGGGCTCAGGCCGAAAGGCTGGCCTACGTGCACAACGAGCGACTCACCAACCCCGCTCAGGAGCGACTGGCAAAGGAACTTATCGAGGTGGCGCCCCCGGGGTTCGGCCGGGTCCGCTTCACGGTGAGCGGCGCCGACGCCATCGAGCTGGCCATCCAACTCGCCCGCAGCTATCACGTCGAGCGTGGCGAGCCCCAACGATGGCAGGTGATCTCCCCCGCCCAGGCCTACCACGGCCCAACGATGGAAACCCTCGCCCTTACCGGCCGGTCCGGGCTTCAGAGGCCGTTCGAACCGTACCTCCCCCGCCACCTGCATATTCCACCTAGCACCTGGCGTTTCGACCCGACGGGGGAGGCAGCCCTTGATGCCCTGGACCGGGCGCTGGAGGAGGCGGGACCCGGGAACGTGTCGGCCTTCTTCGGCGAAGCCATCAGCGGCGCT
>Ga0209751_10001749_pt1 | contig 22058 bp, 20 predicted proteins | sample RifCSP13_1_FD_184019 | JGI IMG/M metagenome (GOLD analysis project Ga0209751, IMG submission 184019) | Soil microbial communities from Rifle, Colorado - Rifle CSP2_sed 13_1 (SPAdes) (version 2) | ecosystem: Environmental > Terrestrial > Deep subsurface > Rock core/Sediment | place: Rifle...
ATGCGCCCCTCCTCGCCGATGGCCCACAGCCGGTGCAAAAACATCTCGTATCGTACCGGATCGATCTCCATATCTCTTAGCCTCCTTGTCCCTTACCCTTGGACCACCATTCCCTCACTTCGCCGCCACTTGATCACAGACTTTTCCAGGCGCTGCATCAGCCCGTTGGCCACCATGATGAATGCAAGCAGAATGAAGATGCCCGCGAAGGCCCCGGCGCTGTCAAAAGTGGATCCGGCATAATTGATGAAGTAACCCAAGCCCTTGCTGGCGGCGATGAATTCCCCGACGACGGCGCCGATCACGGCATAGGGGACAGCGCTCCTGAGTCCCAGCATGATAAACGGCATCGTGGAAGGGATAATGATCTTGTGAAGGATCAGCCTGCCGTTGGCACCCATGATACGGGCGAGCTGAATGTATTCCTGGTTGATCTCGCGCACGCCGGCGTAGGCGTTGATGAAAAGCATGAAGAAGACCTGAATAAACACCACGGCGACCTTCGACCAGATCCCGATGCCCAGCACGATGATAAAGATCGGCGCGAGCGCTATACGGGGTATGCCGTAAAAGGCCATAACGTACGGCTCAAAAACCACAGACAGGAACCTCGAGCTGCCAAGCAAGAAGCCCACGGCCAAGCCGAGGACACTGCCCATCAAGAATCCAATGACAACCTCGGACAGAGTGACACGGATATGCACCCAGATCGTTCCCGTGGCGAAAAGCTCGAATAAACGCCACAGCACGGAGGTCGGCTTGGCAAGAAAGGTCTCGCGAATCAGGGCGCCCGCAGCCCATTGCCAGAAAAGCAAGAGCGCGGCCCCCACGAGAAGCCGCCAGATCCAAACGGAATAGGACCCCTTTGGCCGCAGACCCTCCATAACGTTGGCAATCATCGTCGTCGGTTCGGCCCTCACAGCGTCCCTCCTATCTGGCTGCGAATTTCGTCGCGGAAGGCGTGCCAGATTCTTCGATAGATCTCATGGAATTCCGAGCTCTCATGGATAGTAAAAACATCGCGCGGGCGCGTCAGCGCGATGTCGAAGATACCTTTGACCTGGCCCGGCCGCCGGGTCATGACCACGACCTGATCGGAGAGCGTGATGGCCTCGGTGAGATCATGCGTGACGAAGAGGATCGTCTTTCGCTTGCGTGCCCACAGATCGAGCAGCTCCTGCTGCATCACCAAGCGGGTCTGGGCGTCGAGCGGCCCAAAGGGCTCGTCCATCAGAATCACCGCCGGATCGTAAATCAGCGTCCGTATGATCGACCCCCGCTTTTGCATACCGCCTGACAGCTCATTCGGATAGGCGTTTTCGAAGCCGGAGAGCCCGACCAGGTGGATGAGCTCGCCCACCCGGCGCTGCCGCTCCTCTCGCTCTACTCCCCTGGCCAGAAGGGGAAACTCTACGTTCTCTCCCAGGGTCAGCCACGGATAAAGGTTGTGATCCTGCGTGACGTATCCGATCTGCTTGTTAATGCCTTGGATCAGGCTGCCCCAAAACTCGATCACGCCCGTGCTCGGACGGGTCAGACCGGCGAGCAGCTTGAGGATCGTGGACTTGCCGCAGCCGCTGGGTCCGATCAAACTCACGAAGGAGTCGCTCTGAATCTCCAGAGAGACATTCTCCAGCGCCCTGACCTGGCTCTCTCCCGCGACATAGGTCTTACAGACCCCGCGCAGTCGAATCGCGGTATTCATGGCATCTCGCGGTCGCCCTTTGGACTCATCCCCTTACTTCTTTACCCTGGATAGATCGTTGTATTCATTTGTCCAGAACACACCCTCTTTGGTGTCCACAGTTCCTTTGATCGCCCCGATCGTCCTGAGCAGCTCCACCGTCTGCACCATTTCTTCAGCCCGCATGATCCCGTTGCGGATGGTCTGGCCCTGCACGGCCCGCAGCCCCGGCTCCAGGACATCGCGTGGCAGCTTCTTAAAGAACAACTCGTTTAACCTTACCGATTCTTCAAAGTTCTCCAAGAAGAAATTATTCGCTCTGGCGAGAGCCGTCGCCATACGCCGCGCCGTCTCTTTATTGCGCGCGAGCCAGCTCTTCTGTGCATAGAGAACCACATGGATCTGCCGGTTAAAGCCCGGGAGATCGGCTGCCGGGATGAGAACGATTCCATAGCCGCCTTTTTCCGCCTGCTGTCCGCCGGGCGGGGAAACGGGCATTGCCTGGATGCGGTTGGATTCCAGGGCCGCCAGGCGCGGGCCGATCCCTCCCATAGGGACAATCTCAGCATCTTTTGCCGGATCCAGCCCCGCCCAACGAAGCAGATATTGCGTGAGCGTATCGGCGATCGCTCCCGGGGTGGTGCCGCCGATGACGGCGCCCCGAAGCGCCTCGATCCGCGCTTTGAGCGGGCTGTTTTTGTCGACACCCTTTTTGCGAGCCCACTCTTTGTTAAAGATAAAGTCGATGGTCTGGTAGATCATACCCATGATCGCCACGAAGTCTTCGCCTTTAGCCGCGATGTTCAACATTCCGGCTGAGGAGCCTAGACCGAATTGAGTGGACCCGCCGGTCACGGAAGCGGCTACGACAGAGTCGCCGCTCAGGACCTCGAATTGGGCCTCGATCCCCGCCTCCTTAAAGTGTTTGGCGCGCGCGATGTAAGCCGGGGCAAAGGCGAGAAGGTCCTGAGACTGGGCAACGGATACCCGCGTCTGTCCCCACACCCTCGGGGCCAAAAAGCCCATTCCCAGCACGACCAGCACGGTTAAAAATGCCACTCCTAACCTTCTTTGGCGCATAGTCACACCTCCTCTTGTTCAGTTTTGCGATGGGACCTCCATCACGAGATTTAGATACTTGTCGACGCTTACACGGTAACCAGGCGGCACGAGGGTTGTTGTAAACGGAAGTTCGATAATCGCCGGCCCTTTGACCGCTGTGCCGGCCCCGAGGAGAGCGTAGTCGTAAACGGGGGTGTCGATCAGTTTCCTCTCGGGCCGGGTGAAAAACACTTGGCGTTTTCCCTTCCTCGCCTTCGTGAGGCTGGTCTTTTTTGCCCTCATCGGTTTGAGTTGAGGTTTTGTGACCTTCCCTACGGCATCGACTCGGATCGCGCTGATTTCGATCCCGGCCTTGGTATAGCCCGCTCCGACGCCGTAGAGCTCTTCATATTTTTTCTCGAAGAGCTGCTGCATCTCCGAAACCCGACGCGGGTTGAACCGGTTCCACGCGAGCGGCATCTCTACTCCCGCAGTCTGTCGGCGGTAGCGCATCGTAAAGAAGCGGCGGAACTCGATCTGGTTGGGTCGAAATCCCTCTCCTGTCATGATTTCCCGCATCTCAGCTTCGACGCCGTCCAGTCGTTGGTTGATGGCGGAGGGGTCGACGGGGATAATGTACTGGCAGGTCATTACCCGCGAGTGGATGACATCTGCCGCTGCGGCGCCGAATGCGGAAAAGACGGGGGAAGTGGGGAAGATGTAGATCTTTTTTACGCCGAGCTCCGCGGCAAAACCGGCGGCGTGCACCGGGCCTGCTCCCCCGAAGGCGTAGATCACGAATTCCTCGGGCAAATAGCCCGTGCGGACGACCTGGCGGCGAATCAGATCGGACATCTTGCTGTTGACGATGTCGAAGATTCCAGCCGCGGCCTCGACGGGCTTGAGTCCCAGGGGCTTGGCGATCTTTTCCTGTACTGTGTTGAGCGCCTTTGCCTTATTTAATGCTTTTCTACCGCCGAGAAAATAGTGGGGGTCGATGATGCCCAGGATGAGATCCGCGTCGGTCACCGTGACCTCTTGGCCGCCACCGTCGTAGCAGACCGGGCCGGGGCTCGCCCCCGCGCTCTTGGGTCCCACGAGGAGTCTTCCCGTCTCATGGTCGACCCGGGCGATAGTTCCGCCGCCCGCGCCGATCGATTCGATGTCGATGATGGGTTGGAGGATGCGGAAGCGCTCGACGATGGGTTCGTGCGCGTATCGCCAGTAGCCTTCAGTGACGAGCCCGACGTCGAAGCTTGTCCCTCCCATGTCCGTCGTGATCACATTTTTATGTCCGAGAAGGCCTGCCACGTAAGCCGAGGCAATCATTCCCCCGGCCGGTCCCGACTGGAGGTTGGCGATCGGCGTGACGTGCTCGCGGTGGGCGACTCCGCCGTTTCCCTGTGTGATCAGGAGAGGCCCTTTAAGGTTCCCTGCCCGAAGCTTGTCTTCGAGACCCTTAAGGTAGCGCCCTACCGTGGGTCCGAGGAAGCTGTTCATGATGGCGGTATTGGCTCGCGCATATTCGCCGGCGACCTGGGATAGCGCGCTGCCGAAAGACCAATATAACCGCCTCGACGGGTCGGCCTCCAGTGCAAGACTGCGAATCTGTTCCTCATGAGCCGGGTTGGCCCAGGCGTGGAGGAGGCTCACCGCAATAGCCTCAACTTTTTCCTCTTCCATGAGCCGCCGGATGGCGTTCATCACATCCTCGCGGTTGAGCGGGATCACTTCCTCTCCCCGGTAATCGATGCGCTCGCGCACGCCCATGACGAGCTCGCGGGGCACCAGTGGCTCGGGTTTGGTCACCCAGGTGACGTGGCGAATCTCCTCTTCGGAAAGACCGTCCACGCGACCGATGGCGCGCATGATCTCGGTCGTGTCCTCAAATCCCCGAGTGGTGATGAAGCCGACCTTGACGCCGCTCCGGGTAATCAGGGCGTTGGTGGCCACGGTGCTCCCGTGCTTGAAAAGGGTGGTGCGGGAAAGAAGCGCTCGGAGTTCGACGCCGACGGTCTTTGCCGCTTCCTCAAGGGCATCCATGACCCCGCGGGAAAAATCGTCCGGGGTGGTTGACGCCTTGGCGTTCCAGATCTCCCCCGATTCTGTCATCACGACGATGTCGGTAAAGGTGCCGCCGGTATCCACTCCGATAATGAACTGTTGCTGCGCTGCCATAGTCCCTCCGTGTTACTTTCTGTAAAGTCGATCGATGTAGCCTTCTTGATCTAGCTTCTTGACAAAGCTCGTATCTACGAATTCTTCAGGTTGCGCGGCCTTCGCCTTCGGGTTCTTTTTGCCAAGCTCTTCCAGAATAGTTCTTATTCCGTCCAGGGTCGGATAGGGTTTGTCGGGGACGACTTTTAGGGCGATCTGATTATAGGTTTCTTCAAGTGCCTCCCGATCGGTTGTCTTGAGGTATTGTCCCATGATGGCGAGGCTTGCTTCCTTGCGCGTTTTGTAGAAGTGGGTTCCCTCGATGAGGGATTTCACCGCGGTCTGGACGATGTCGCCGTGCCTCTTGATGTAAGCTCTGCTGGTCAGCAGGGCGGTCAGTTGAAAGGGTATATTCAGCTGAGCCATGTCGACCAGGGTGTTAAAGCCCATCTTTCGCGCGGTCAGGGTGAAAGGGGGTGTGATAATCGTCGCTTGGACATTTCTGGACTGCAGCGCGGCAAAGCGCGCCGTCTGCGCTCCAATTTGCAGCAGGGTTGTGTCTCTGTCTGCATTTAAGCCGACTTTGGCCAGAGCCATCCGCACCCCGAGATCAGTGGCGCTGCCAAACCGGCTTACGGCGATCTTTGCTCCCACCAGCTGCTCTACCTTTTTAATCTCCGGCAAGGATACCAGGCTATAGGGAAAGGTATTCAAGAAGCTCGCGATGATAATCACATCCGCTCCGGAAAGGTTGCCGGCAATCGCCGCCGATCCGTCCGCCAGAACCAAAGATACGTCTCCGCCCAGCATGGCCTGGATCCCCAGGGAGCCCCCGGCAGTGAAGATAAGCGAGGCGTCCAAATGGTTTCTTTTAAAAAAACCCGCTTCCTGGGTAATAATCAAGACGGCTTGATACGGGCTGGTCGCCGTGTAGGCGATGTTTAATTTTGTCGTTTGACCCGCTGCCAAGGGGAGGGCGCCAAAAAATAGCGAGATGGATAAGAGGAAAGCCGTTGTCGTTCTTGCTTGGTTCATAGCGCCTTTCCGCCCTTTTTAGCGTATTTGCAACTCCGTGGGCAAGCCTGGCGTGTGTCTATTGCCTGTATAATGAAAGGATATCTTCTGTCAAATCAAGTGGCATCGATATTCCCCCCAGCCGTGATGGTTAGCTATTGCAGCGAGTTAGTGTTCAAGTTAGATTGGATCTCCGCTCGCCAAGCGAAATTTTATGCGCATCGATGCCCTTGCGGGTCTGACTGTCGTCGAATGCTCCACCTTCGTCACGGGACCCTATGCGGCGGCCCTTTTGGCGGACCTTGGAGCGCGCGTCATCAAGATCGAATCACCACCGGCCGGAGATCCCTATCGCTACTTTGCTCCGGATGCATTTTTCAGTCCCAATTTTGCCCATCTAAACCGCAACAAGGAGAGCCTGGTGCTGGACCTGAAAGCGCCCCAAGGGAGGGAGATTTGCCTCGAGCTGGTTAGAAGGGCGGACATCTTCGTGGAGAATTTCCGTCCCGGAACTGCTGAGCGCCTCGGGCTGGGTTATGAGAGTTTGCGCGCCTTAAACCGCGGGCTCGTCTACTGCTCGATATCGGCCTTTGGCCAGAGCGGGCCCTATGCGGGTAAGCCCGGCTTTGACACTCTGGGACAGGCCATGAGCGGGCTTTTGAGCGTCCTTACCGATCTCGACGATCCTAAGGTCATGGGGATCGCTCTGTCGGATTACGTAACGGGCCTTTCCGCCGGGTACGGCATCCTGGGCGCTCTTTTGGCGCGGCAGAAGAGTGGAGAAGGGTCGAGGGTGGAGACTTCGTTGTTGCAGGCGACCCTTTCTTTTATTGGCGAGGCCGCCGCGGGTTATCTGAGCACTGGTGAGATACCGAACCGCATGGCCCGGGTGAAAAACGCTCATGCATTCGCCTTTCTATCCCGGGACGGTCTGCCATTGGTGATTCATTGCTCGGTCCCGGAGAAATTCTGGATCGCGCTGCTCAAGGCGGTGGAGCGGATGGACCTTGCCGACGATGAGAGGTTTAAAACAAGAGACAATCGGCGCAACCACTACGCCGAGCTTGAACGGGAACTGGCAAAGACGTTCGCCACTCGAGACCGTAGCGAATGGCTGAAACGCCTGGAGGAGCACGACGTTCCCGCGGGCCCGCTCTATAACATGACCGAGGTCGTTGCCGACCCTCAGGTGAGACATCTGGGGCTGGTCGAGGAGCTCGAGCATCCGGAGGTCGGGAAATTGCGCTTTGTCGGTCCTTCGGTGAACTATCACGGGCTGTCTAAAAGAGAGGTTAAGCCCCCGCCGCTTTTGGGCGAGCACACCTCGGCCATTTTGGCTGAGATGGGTTATGTGGGAGCCGATATCGCGGAGATGGAAAGACAGGGGATCGTAAAAGTTTAAGGGTTAAAAAGATAGAGGGTTGAGAGGAAAATTCATGATTTACGATGTTGAGATAAATTCGGCGGCCCATTACCCAGCGGCCGGCGTGATCGACTTGGTGGAGATCGCGGAGGCCGTCGGCTTCGGCGCTTTCTGGAAAGGGGAGTCGAATAGCACGGATCCCCTGGTGCTCCTGTCCGCTGCGGCCAGCCGGACGAAGACCATCAAACTCGGAACCGCCATCTACCATATCTATGGCAGGAGCCCGGTAACGCTGGGGATCCAAGGCGCCACGCTTCAGGATCTCTCTGGTGGCCGGCTTCTTCTAGGGCTCGGGGTGGCGAATAAAAACATTGCTGGCTGGCACGGGGGCGTTTTCGACCGGCCGCTTCGGCGGGCACAGGAATATATCGAGATTGTCCGCAAGGTGGCCGCCGGCGAACGGGTGGAGTACGAGGGAGAAATCTACCAGACGGGAAAGCGCTTCCAGCTCTCGTGGAAACCGACCCACCCGAACTTTCCGATTTATCTGGCGGGTCTGGGGCCGCAGATGACCAAGCTGGTCGGCAGGGTTGCAGATGGCGTCTTCATCAACATGGCGACGCCGGCTAAGGTCCGGGAGATTGCCGCGAGAGTAAGAGAGGGTGCCAAAGAGGCGGGCCGCGATCCGAGCAAGATCGAGATCATCGCCAAGTCTCGCGTGTCCCTCAACCCTGACCGAAGCCTTGCGCGCTCGCGCCTCCGTCAGGTATTGACCTTTTACAATCTGGCCGATCATTACAGCGACATGCTGAAAGGATTGGGATTCGAGGCGGAGGTGAATGCGATTCAGGACGCCTTCCAAAAGGGCGGTTTCAAAGCGGCGATGGCGGCCCTGACCGATGACTATATGGACAAGCTGCCGGTCGTGCCCGGCACCTCGATTGGAGAGATCAAGGAGAGGCTGGCACCGTTCATCGAAGCCGGGGTTACGCGCATGGTGATCCCGTACGTGCCGGTTACGGAGCCGGTCGTGGAGGACGCGCGAAGATTCCTGGAAGCGTGGGGCAAATAAAGTAAAAAGGTAAAAGTAAAAAGGCAAAAAAACAACGGGAAACAGGTAAAAGGCAAAGTCAGGAAAGGAGGATGTCACTTCTTTTTTTTACTTTTGACCTTTTACTTTTTACTTACCCGACTTTAGGAGGGGTTATGTGTGATTTCGCTGCTGACGCAGAGGCTGCGGCCAGTCTAATGGTGGGGCGGACCCTGAGCGTGGAGCGGGTGCGCCAGCTCAATGCCAAGGACTATTTTTATCAGATGCTCAAAGACAACCCGGAGATGCTCAAAATCTATCCGGGGATCGAAAATGAGCTGCTTCGGGGAGCGATTGACTGCCACATACATGGTTATCCCGACTTCGTCCACCGTTCTCAGGATATGATCGGGATTGCCATCGAGGCATCCAAGGCCGGCATGCGCGCTCTCGCGTTCAAAGACCACTGGAACATCAGTTGCAACGCTGCCTACCTGGCGCAGCGCCACGTCGATTATCTGGTCGAGAAGGGGGAGCTGCAGCACCGGGTCGAGATCTATGGCGGGGCCGGCACCTGCCACGGGATGAATCCTGAATATATCCGCGTCGCGCTGCAGTACCCTAACTTCAAGATGATCTGGTTTCCCACCTTCACATCGCTCGGATTCTGGCGCGGTGCCGGCCATCCGGAGAAGGGCGGCGTGCGCCTGGTTGGGGAGAACGGCGAGGTTCTACCACAAGTGGTGGAGATCATGAAGATGGCGGCGGAGAAAAAAGTCGGCATCGGCTTCGGGCATACGGATTTTCAAGAACTGCTGCCGCTCGCGAAGAAGGCCAGGGAGCTGGGAGTGCGCGCGACGCTGGACCACCCGCTCCTAGAATTGAACAAGTTACTGATCGATGAGATGAAGGAGCTGGCCGAATTGGGCGTTTACGTGGGCACCTACTGCCAGCCGATGATCCCGAGCTTGTATCAGCCGGTGGCCGATCCCATGGAAACGATCCGGACGATCAAGGAGATCGGCCCCGAGCGCTGCATCATCGGGAGCGATTTCGGCCAGGTGCTACACATGGATACGATCGACGGGATGCGCGTCTTTATCCGGGCGCTGCTCGGCTTCGGGATTACACCGCAGCAGATCAAGGTGATGCTCAAAGACAATCCAGCGAAACTCATGTGGTTGGACGGATAGGCCTGTCCCCATCATTGCCGTAAGCGGGCAGCAAGCGCCTTTGCCGCCAGAGCCCCCAGCCAATTGCGGATGATAGCGACGATCAGCCGATTTTTGAAACCGGGAATGCAGATCACGCGTCCCTTCTTGAGCGCATCGAGCGACTCCCTGACGACATCTTCCGCTTGCATCCAGAAGAATTCGGGAATCCTTCTTTTGTAGTCCTCATATCCTGGATGGTCATGAAACTCGGTGTGGGTCAGACCCGGACAGAGCGCTTGAACCCGAATCCCTGTACCCTTGAGTTCATCCTGCAGGGCTTCTGAGAAGACATTCAGGTAGGCCTTGGTGGCCGAATAGGTTGCGTTCCTTGGAGTGGCCATGAAGGCTGCAATAGACGAGACGTTGATGATCAACCCGCGGCCTCTGGAAATCATGCCGGGCAGCGCCGCACGGCACAAGCGCACAGTAGCGAGAATATGAACTTGAATCATCTCTGCGTTTCTTTCGGCTTGGATCTCCACGAACTTTCCGGGCACACCAAATCCAGCATTATTGATCAGGATCTCTAGGTCGCCGATCTCAGCGACCTGGGTTTCTAACCGCTTAACTTGAGTTGGGTCAGAAAGGTCAGCAGGGAAAACCTGAGCGTTGACATTAAACTTTCGTTGCACTTCGTCGGCAAGGCTCCTTAGCTGCGCCTCTCGTCTCGCGACGAGGACGAGATCATAGCCTTGAGAGGCCAGACTACGGGCAAAGGCAGTGCCAATCCCGCTCGAAGCTCCGGTGATTAAGATTGTCCTTGACGTAGAATCCAACAAATCGAGACACCACCAATCTTGGGAAAGGGGACAGGTAACATGAAGAAGGGGTCAAGCTCCGACTCTTACGACCTGCCCAAGCTGCGCATTGGGTAGTAGAGCATAGACCTTTGGCATCAAGGGAAGTAAGTCAGCAAGCCGGTTGCTCCGAGCGGCAAGGAGAATGACGGCAATGCCAGATCCTGAAAGGTACACGGGTGCCCACGAAAACTGGAGTGCCGCCTAGGATCTCAGGGTCACTATGAACAACCGGTTTTTTGGTTGTCATGCCGATCCTTCTTCTCTGACTGCCGACCCTTATCAAAGCATACCCTATTGACCATCCTCTGTCTAACCTTTGCAAGCTCAGCCGTCGCTGTTATCGGGTTAAAACGGGAAAAAGGATTCGCCTGCAACTGGTTTTCGTGTTAGAAGTCAAGCAATGCCGGAGCCTCAAAAAACAGCCGGACCGGCGAGGGCTCCCATCTCGGTGCCTTTCTTCTATGGATGGGTCGTTGTCGCTCTGAGTTTTTTGGCCTGTCTGGTAACGGCCGGAATTCGCTCGGCCCCCGCGGTCCTGATTCATCCCCTTGAAGCAGAGTTCGGTTGGAGTCGCGCTGCCGTCGCTTCGGCAGCCAGCCTTAACCTTTTGCTCTTCGGGCTCGCCGCTCCCTTCGGCGGCTGGCTTATCGACCGGTATGGGGCGCGCCGAGTCATTCTAGGCTGTCTGGCCCTGGTAGCCGGCGGTGTAACCACTGTCGTTTTTGTCCGCGAGCTGTGGCAGCTCATCCTCGTATGGGGAGTCCTCATAGGGATCGCGACGGGATTGACTCCTCCTCTGGGAGCAAGCGTTGCGAGCCGGTGGTTTGTCGCGCGCCGCGGCATTGCGCTGGGCATACTCACGAACGCAAACGCCGCCGGGCAGGTCATTTTTTTGCCCCTTTTGATGGCCCTGATCGTCGCCAGCGGCTGGCGCACGGCTTTGCTGCTCATGGTCGCGGTTTCTCTATTTCTAATGCCGTTTATCGTCTTATGGCTTCGCGACGATCCCTCGGACGTGGGCTTAGAGCCCTATGGCTCTGAAAAAGAGGGGCGGGCCGGGGAAAGTCGAGACGCGGCCGCGCGCGGCGGCTCATCGCGCGGTTCCGTTTCGTCCGTTTCCGTAGTTTTTAAGACGCCATCCTTCTGGCTCCTCAGCGGGTGTTTTTTTGTTTGCGGGGTGACCGCCAACGGGCTCATTGGGACGCACCTGATACCCCACGCTATCGAAAGGGGCATACCGCAAGTGACAGCTGCGGCCGTAGTTGGAGTCATGGGCGGGATGAGCTTCGTGGGCACGTTGATTTCCGGCTGGCTGGTCGACCGGATCGATCCGCGCAAGGTCCTGGCCGCCGTCTATGCGCTTCGAGGGTCATCGCTGTTCATCCTACCGTTCGTTAGCGATGCTACCGGCCTTTTGGTTTTCGCCGTGATTTACGGTCTTGACTGGTTTGCGTCGGGGCCGGGGACCGTGGCGATCATAGCCGAGGTTTTTGGCAACTCCGCGGTCGGCAGAGTTTTTGGATTGGCCTTCGTTTTTCACCAGGTCGGCGGTGCCCTGGCTGCGGTTGCAGGCGGTTGGGTTTACTCCCAATTCGGCGACTATCAATACGCCTTCATTACCGGCGGGATTCTGGGATTGATGGCAGCCGGACTCGCTCTCACGATTCCTCTGAAACCGCGCAAGCAGATGGAAGCGATTGCTACATCGGCTGAACTGGCGGGCGTCTAGAGTCAGCACGCGGTGGGGGAGAGGTCTGGCGATCACACATGTCGTCAGGCGAGACGTGGCCCGCATCATTCCCTTGTGAGATCGGCCGCCCGTTCCATGGCACGGCTCACATAGGCCGCGTCCCCGCGCTGGATAATATGATGAGGATAAGCAGGGATCGTAATGCAGGCAACCGGGGCATGCGCGATACATTTCGTCAAAGTACCTTCATGGCGGCGGCGCCAACGGTGACCATACCGGCGGCCACATAGCGAGTTGCGCCAAAGCGCTCGTTGAGAAAGATCGCCGCGATCAAGGTTGCGAAGATCACTGAGGTCTCGCGTAGCGCTGCGACAAGCGCTATAGGGGCATAGGTCATAGCCCAGAGGGAAAGCCCGTACGATCCCGCCGTACACAGGCCACCGAGGAGGCCTGTCCCCCAATTCTTTTCAACATGCGTCCGGAAGGCTTGCGGGCGGGTAGCGAGCGCAAGCGCAAGCAGGGGAAACGCATTCAAGAAAAACAGCCATGACACGTAAGCCGGCGCATTGTCAGAAAGCCGGATCCCGATGCCATCGACGACGGTATACGAGGCTATCACAAGCGCGTTGGCCAGGCTGAACACCGTGGGCGGGAGGCGCAGCTTTCCCAGCCGCCATGAATCACCCGTTAGGGTCAGGATGCCCAGTGAGAGCAAGGCAATTCCCAGCCAGCCGCCGAATGTGAGGGGCTCTTTGACGGCGACAAGGGCGACCAGCCCCGTGATGAGAGGGGCGGTGCCGCGCATGATTGGGTAAACGTAACTCAGGTCGCCGGCGCGAAAGGCAAGCGCGACGAAGGAGAAATAAACGAAGTGAATTGCGACCGACGCTCCCAGGTACGGCCAGCTCGCCGCGGCGGGCAGGGGGCCAAGCAGCAGCGGGAAAGCGGCAACGAAAGCGGCGCCGGTCGTAACCAATGCCGTGTCGAGAAATTTTTCGGAACCGGCTTTGAGGATCGCGTTCCAGCTCGCGTGCAGCACCGCCGCGAAGAGAACTACGAGCATCAGATTCACCGACAAGCGAAGCCCTCCTCCAGGTCAGGCGAAATCTTCTGCGGGGCCTGACCGTTACGTGTGTTGGCTGGCGTATCCCGGTGCCCAGGCTTCCGATGATTGCGGCGATTTTCTTTGGTTTCCGGGACCGTGTCAAGAATCTTTAGGAGGCACCATCGCCGACGAACAGTGGTCAGCATGATCCGATCTTAGGTGGCTGGCTGGACGACGCCTTGTTTTCCGGACTGGCGGAACAATGCCTCGGCGAGGCGCCGTGAGAACCGAGAGAACGGAGACGGGTCCTGCAATCACAGATCGTCGTGATGCAGGAAGCGGCGGCCGTCATGCTGTCCAACGCCCCGAGGTATTTGCCGCCTACGCCGCAACGGCATAACGGCTGATGGCGTCGCGGTCGAAAGTGAGCCCGAGTCCGGGCTTCGAGGGCACGGCCAGCTCGCCGTTCACCGGCACGGGCACTTCTTCGAAGAGCCTGAACGACCACGGCATGTACTCGACGGTGAGGCCGTTCGGGATCGCCGCCACGAGGTGCACGTGGATCTCCGGAAAAAGGTGGCTGACCACCGGCACGTTGAAAGCTTCCGCCATGCCGGCGACCTTCATCCAGTTCGCGATTCCCCCAACCCGCAGCAGGTCAATCATCACGATATCGACAGAGCGCGCTTCGAGCATGTGACGGAACGGCGTGATGCCGTACACGTACTCGCCGCCGGCCACCGGTGTCGCCAGCGCATCGGCGACGCGCGCGAGCCCTGCGTAGTCGTCGTGTGCAGTCACGTCCTCAAGCCAGTAGAGGTGAACGTCCTCGACCCGCCGGCCGATGTCGATCGCCTGGTGCACGCTCCAGCGCTGATTGATGTCGCACATGAGGTCGACATCCGGTCCGACCGCCTGGCGAATAAGCCGCGCCCGCTCCACCTCGCGCTCGGGCGTCGCGTCGCCCGGCAGCGCTAGCTGCATCTTCATCTGCCTGAAGCCTTTTTCAGTGAGCACCGGCGCCGCCTTGACGACGTGCTCCAGAGGATGTGTACGGAGGAGCGCGCCGCTCGCGTAGGTGGGGACGCGCTGGCGGAGACCGCCGAGCAATGTCGCGAGGGTTTGGCCGAGCGCCTTGCCCTTGATGTCCCAAAGCGCCATGTCGATGGCGGAGAAGGCGAGCGTGAAGATTCCGCCGGGACCGGACCCCGCGGCCGCGGTGCGAAGCTTCCGTCCAACGGCTTCAACGCGAAGCGGATCTTCTCCGAGCACCAGCGCGCCGAGCTGGTCGACTGCGTGCCTTAGCGTGGCGGTGAGGGCGGCGCCGAAGAAGGTGACGCCGATACCCTCGATCCCAGCGTCGGTCTCGATTTGCAGGGTAACAAACTCGTGAAACGGCCGGTCGAACGGCGGTCCGCCGGCGAGAGGTTCGTCGGCTGGCAACCGCACAACCTGCGACTGGACACGCGTGATCTTCATGCGAGATCCTCAATCAACATATGGATAAGTCTGACCTCATGCATGGCACTTTACCTTTTAAGCCTCTATGCGGTTCTATTTAGACTTGCTTTGCCTGGTAGCAAAATATCTGACCTCTTTGATATCCTCGAAATCCGCATCTTGCGTCCATAACGTCGCCCTGTATTCCAGGGCCGTGGACAGCATGATGCTGTCGGCCATAGGAAGCCTCAACTCAAGCGATAGCTTAGCCGCTCTGAGCGCGACCCCGCGTTAAGATCCACGACCCGACCTTGCTGCATGAGCGCAGCGGCTCGTAGTGCTTCCGTTTCGCTTCGTTGCTGCAGCACTCGCTTGAAGACCTCATAGATGCTAAGGGTCGGCACGATCAGCTCTCGGGTCCTTTGAATGGCCGGAGCAAATTTGTCGGCATTCGGCCCGTCGGCGAAATATTCGAGCCAGCCTGAGGAGTCAACTACGTTCATACTCGGTCCGACTCGCGCTCAACTTCAGTGTTGATCCCTTTAAGAAAGCCACGGACTCGTTGCGCTGGCTCGACCGGGATCAACTCGATCCGGCCTTCGTACGAGATCACCTGAACCTTCTGGCCAGGCTTGATCCCCAGGGCTTTGCGAACCCTTCGTGGAATGACTACTTGAAATTTTGGAGAGACGGTCACTGTTTCCATACGATCCCCCTATCGATCAGTAGATCGTAATACGGGCCTATCATAAATTGAATCCGCCAGCAATTCTGACACTTTGCCACCAGACCCTGGAAATCTTACAGTCTGTCTTAATGGCAACCCGCAACACATGGGCGTTAAGTTCTTGGATTGCGATGATGTGGAAAGATGGGTGGAGGTGAGCCTCAATAACGGTTTGGCGCCCAGGTCTGCAAATAAGTCAACAACTCAAGCCATCTGGCACCGTTGTCATTCTCCCAATCCATCGAGGATAAATCTCGGATCGGCATTCTCGATAATGCTTCCCGATATCATTGCATCCGCCCTTGGTTCCTAAGATCCTCTAAAACCAAGTCCCACCATTGCTTTGGGATGCGAAACCGAGTCTTTTCGCCGGCGTGGTCCGTAATCTGTGCTATCAGGCCTTTTTCAACGAGCGCTGCCCGGGCAGTGTGAAAGCGATCGTCCAATGCTTGGTCGCCTTCGCCCTGTTCCCGTATGATTTCCCGAAAGTCTTTGTTGACCTCATGGTAGTCTGCGTAAGCCCCACAACTGCCAGGTAGGGCTCATGCCGGAATCTTTCTCGCTGGTACAGGACGAGCCGAACCGTTCTTCGTGATCTCCTCCATCTTGCGCTGTAGCCGGTCGCCATCCTGCTTCGAGAGCTGACCCCCGACCGCGTTTGACCGCACAGGGTCAGCGCCAGCAGTCCCAAAAAGACGCCGCCGCCGACCTTTGTAATAATCATCTCACCAAGTAGGATAAGACCCGAGGGGGACCCTTCAAGTTGTGACGGACAATTTCGCCAGCGCGCGCCGGATCTCCTCGACCGCCTCAGACTTGAGGGGTTCCTGGGGGCAGATCGGGTCACCGACATCGAAGCCTTGCAAATGCAAAGCGGTCTTAATGCATGCCGCGAGCGAGTACTTGGCGAATACCTCGTTGACGGCCCACTGCTTGCGCTGCTCCGCCATCGCCTCATCCCAACGATCTGCACGCGCGAGATCGTAGAGCCGCACGCATTCGCGCGGCATCACGCACGCGGGACCGGCCATCCATCCCACCCCGCCCAGTCTCAACACGATCAACGGAATGTGCGCCGATGCGCTGAACACTTTGATGCGCTCGCCCATACGGTTGAGGATCGAGAGGATCCGCCCGGTATTTCCTGAGGCGTCTTTCACGTACTCGATGTTGGGGATGTGGCTCAGCGTCTCCAACACTTCCATGGGGATGTCGCCACCGAGCAGGCCCGGGTTCGTATACAGCGTCATCGACGTATGCGGCAAGGCTCCGGCGATGGCGCGGAAGTGGCGTTCGATGCCGCGCGGCGACACGGGAAACATCCGCTGCAAGATGAGAATCAATCCGTCCAGGCCGAGCCTCGCGAATGCCTCGGCCTGATGGATTGCGTCAATCGTCGAGAATGCCGCGACGCCCGCCGCCACCGGCACACGCTTGGCTGCGGCATCCACCACGATCCGCACGATCTCCTTGCGTTGCTCGAACGAGAGATAGGCGAACTCGCCAGTGCTGCCGAGCGGGCTGAGACCATGAACGCCGCATTGAATCAGATGCTCCACCAGATCGCGCAATACGCGCTCGCGCACACGGCCGGAAGCCTCTTCAACGGGAGAGACGAGGTATGGAAAGATGCCGTGAAAGTGGGTCATGGAATCACGTCCATGCGAAGAAAAATTCTATTGCGATTGCCGTACATTAGCAAGAAAATTTTAAGCCGCAAACCGGGCGCTTCGGGTTGTAAGAGGAGGGTGCTTGCAAAAACAACGGTAGCATAGGTAAGTTAAGGCAACAGCAGGCAACAGGCACGAGGCAACCGTTCGACAGGCTCCCTTCGATGTACTCAGGGCCTGAGCTTGTCGAAGGCACGGCCCCGAGGAAAATCGAGGGGTAGGCGACAGTTTAAAGAGGTGAATCATGGCAGAGAATCTCAAAAAACGAAGCAGAGATTACCGATGGGCCGGATCGCGCGCGCCTTCGCGGGCGATGCTCAAGGCGGTAGGCTTTAAGGACGAGGACTTGTCTCGCCCGATCGTGGGAGTCGCCAACACCTGGATCGAGATCGGACCGTGCAATTTTCACCTGCGGCGCCTGGGGGCCAAAGTGAAGGAGGGCATCCGGGCAGCGGGCGGCACGCCGATGGAATTCAACACCGTCTCCATCTCCGACGGGATCAGTATGGGCGCGGAGGGCATGAAGTGCTCGCTTGTCAGCCGCGAGCTGATCGCCGACTCGATCGAACTCGTCGCCCGCGGCAATCACTTTGACGCTCTGGTCTGCATCTCAGGCTGTGACAAGACCAACCCCGGCGTGGTGATGGCTCTGGCCCGGCTCGATATCCCGGGCCTGGCGCTCTACGGCGGCTCCATCGCCCCCGGCCGCCTAGCAGGACGCGACCTCACCATCCAAGACGTGTTCGAGGCGGTGGGCGCATACGGTCGCGGCAAGATCAGCGCCGCAGAGCTCAAGGCGATCGAAGACACGGCCTGTCCGGGCGCGGGTGCCTGCGGCGGTCAGTTCACCGCCAACACCATGTCCACGGTGCTGGAATTCCTCGGCATCTCGCCGCTGGGAAGCAACGGCATCCCCGCCATGGTGGATGAGAAGGACGAAGCGGCGTTTAACGCTGGAAAGCTCGTTATGGAACTTTTGCGCCGTGACCTCCGCCCTTCGCAGATCCTTACACGCAAAGCCGTCGAAAACGCCATCGCCGCAGTCGCCGCGACAGGAGGCTCCACTAACGCGGTCCTGCACTTGCTGGCCATCGCCCGCGAAGCGGGAGTCGAATTGAACATTGACGACTTTGACCGCATCAGCTCGCGCACGCCCATCATCGCTGACCTCAAGCCGGGCGGGCGCTTCGTGGCAAACGATCTGTACAGGGCGGGTGGGATTCAACTCGTAGCCAGGCGATTGCTTGAAGCCGGCCTGGTTCACGCCGACGCGCTGACCGTTACCGGCAAGACGATCGGCGAGGCGGCGCGGAGCGCGGGTGAGACGCAAGGGCAGGAAGTCGTAAGGCCTCTTTCCAGCCCGCTTAAACCTACCGGGGGGCTCGTGATCTTGAAAGGCAATCTGGCTCCTGAAGGATGCGTGGTCAAGGTTGCAGGTCACGAGCGGATGACTCACAGCGGCCCGGCGCAAGTCTTCGACCGTGAAGAGGACGCGTTTCAGGCTGTGCAGCGGGGTGAGATCAAAGCCGGGGGCGTGGTCGTCATCCGCTATGAAGGACCCAAAGGAGGTCCGGGAATGCGCGAGATGCTGGCTGTGACGGCGGCACTCGTGGGAGCTGGGCTGGGTGATTCCGTTGCCTTGCTTACTGACGGTCGCTTTTCCGGCGCGACCCATGGCCTCATGGCCGGCCACGTTGCTCCCGAAGCTGCCAACGGCGGGCCGATCGCTGCGGTGCGCAACGGCGACACGATTGTCTTTGACGTGGCAAAGCGTCGTCTTGATGTCGAGCTGTCAGATGAAGAGATCCGCTCACGTCTCAGCAAATGGACGCCGCCGCCGCCGCGCTATGCCACGGGCGTCATGGCAAAATACGCCAAGCTGGTTTCCTCGGCCTCCGAAGGCGCTGTCACGCGCTGAGCGGTTTTCGCTGGATGAGACAACGCTTGACCGAATAGTGACGATGGAGTATCGGGCTCGAATATTCTTGCCGCTCGCTGCGGCCTCTTGCGTTGACGATCCCTACGACCAAATCATCCGCACCACCTCGTAGTTCTGCTGCAAGAAGGATTTGGCTTTTTCTTCAGCCTCTTGTTCGCTCGCGCCCGTGAAACGGTGCGGAATGCCAGACTGGCCGAGCATCAGGCAGGTGCCACTGAGCGTGCGATCGGCGGCGAAGGAGAGGTAAGCGACCCAGACGCTGTCTTCCTGAACGGTCTTGATGTCGATGCGGGCAATCCCCTTCAAAGAAGGCAGTTGGATGTCGAACTTCATGGGCCGTGACAGTCTGACGGAAGTGAATCTACACGATCGCAGTGAGCGGCGCAATAATTTCCCGGTGTCCCTCGAAAGCTCCTCGGGGGCCGAGTTATCAGGCCGCGGCCGATAGGTTTGTGCCATGAGTTGTATCGTTTGTAATCGGACGTCCGCGGCCTTCCTCCTCGTCCCACTCGGAGCTTCCCCACTCAGCCTGTTCCTCCCTCTCTTTGCCGTCCCGCTAATGAGACACTATGTTTTTTTAACCTCATGCCATTACACTTTTAGAAGTAGAGGCGTCAGCCCATTGACAACGCGCCGGCGCTCCGGTTATCGTACCGACTGACCGGTCGGTCGGATGCGTAAAAGCCTTTTCGGGTCGACCGACTTGCGTCCAGGCTTGGCCGTGAAGGATTGGCAGCGAATGGAGAGTCGAAACAAGAACGCGACTCGAGAGCGGATCATCGAATCGGCGATGCATGCCTTTGCCGAGCAGGGCTATCATGAGAGCATGGACGACATAGTCCTCCGGCGGTCCGGCTTTTCGAAGGGAGGTATCTATTTTCATTTTCCCGGAAAAGAGGCGCTTTTTTATGCTCTCGTCAACCGTCTTGCCGATGCTCTGGAAGCCGCCGCCAGGTCGTCGATCGAGCAAGAGCGCGGCGCTGTGGCTCGCGTTGATGCTGCGCTTCAGACCCTTTTGGGAATGATCTCGCGCCACCCCCGGTTGGCCGGAGTGGTTCTGGTCAGCGGCCAAGGCCTCGGTCCCTCCTTGGACTCTCACCTTGTAAAGCTCCACGAACGTTTTGCCCGCTTCATTAAGGAGTACCTGGACAAAGCGGTTGGCGATGGTTCGATTGCGGCGGTCGAGACTGAGGTCGTTGCGTACGCCTGGCTTGGCGCCATCAAACAGATCGTGGTCCGTTGGTTGCGCGAACGGAATCCGGATTCACTGGAAAGGGTGGTTCCGGCGCTACGGGTTTTACTCTTGCGCTCTATCGGGATTGAGGTTCCCGACTCCGGCAAGCATGCACGCTAATTCTTTCTCAATCGAGCTTCAACAAGCGCTTCGCCTCGCCGCCGAGGCAGTGCGAGGAGCGGGGAAGTCCGAACGACTTGTGCTCGTATCCGCGACTCAACCCATCGCGCCCTGCCTGGATCCTGGTGAGATTTTTGCCCGCGCGGGCCGCCTCGGCGAGGCGCGCACGTTTTTCTCGCGCCTCGCCGAGGATTACTGGATCGTCGGCGCAGGCGAGGCGTCGGCGATAAGCATAAGCGGTAAGCGGCGGTTTCATGATGCTGTTTTGGCGCATCAGGCGGTGGCCGACTCGGCGTTCGTTGGCGAGGGGACTTCGAGGCCGCCCGGGCCGCTTTTTTTCGGCTGCTTTGGGTTTAGCTCGGAGGTTTCTCATGACGGCCCATGGAAGGGAATCCCGAACGGGCTACTCCTCCTCCCGAGATGGATTTTTGTCAAAAGGCGGGACGCTTGCTGGGCACGCATAAATCTGCTGGTGAATCGGAAGACTCGCGTCGATGAGGTGCAGGGCCAGTTGCGGATGGAAGCCGATAAGCTGCTTTCCCCAGCGGCGCAATCCTCCAATCCTTCCATCGCAGTGCCTAAGGATGAGCTTTCCTTTGAGCGCTGGCGGCGATCGGTGGAAGAAGTCCTCGCGGAAATTCAGCAGGGAAAGGTTACCAAGGTGACGCTGGCGCGCACATTACAGCTTCAGGCCGCAACCGCGATCAGCCCTGAGCCCGTTCTTCAGCGCCTTCTCGCCGCGTATCCGAGCTGTATCGTTTTTGCTGTGGCTCGGCCCGGAATGTGCTTTCTCGGGGCGACACCTGAAGAACTGGTGAGTCTCGGCGAAGGCCGCGCCCGCTCTACGTGCATGGCCGGTTCGGCGTGGCGTTTTGCCGCCAATGGCGGCCACCCATCCGCGGAGGGAAGCCTGGTTTGGGGGGAAAAGGAACTTAGGGAGCACGCGCTAGTGGCGGATTGGGTTGGAGAGCGGATGGGGAGATTCTGCCACGAACTTGACCGGGATAGAGTTCCCCAACCGGTGAGGATCGGCCATCTTTACCATCTTGCCACTCATTTCAGTGGTGTGGCGCAAAGCGGGACCCACGTGCTTGATCTTGTCGCCGCCTTACATCCCACGCCGGCAGTCGGCGGCATTCCCTTGGAGCCGGCGCTGGGGATGATTCGCAGGCTGGAAGCGCACGACCGCGGCTGGTACGGAGGTCCGGTGGGGTGGCTCGATGGGCGAGGAGGCGGGCATTTTGGCGTCGCTATTCGTTCGGCTCTGCTGCGCGGAAACCAAGCGTTGCTTTACGCCGGGGCAGGGCTTGTGGAGGGCTCGGAGGCAAAGACGGAATACGAGGAGACCGAGATGAAGTTCGTACCCCTCCTCTCTGCCTTGGATGTCGCATGATGCTTCACCGGCCGCAGCGGAACTACGCCATCGCCGAAAGTTTTGTCGACGAACTCGTTCGCCTCGGTTTGCGCCATGCATGTCTCAGCCCCGGCTCACGCTCCACTCCTCTGGCTCTGAGCCTTGCCCGGAACAAAGGAATCAAGACCTGGGTCCATATGGACGAGAGGTCTGCCGCATTCTTCGCTCTGGGGCTAGCCCGCGCGCTATGCCAACCGGTCGCCATTGTATGCACGTCGGGGACGGCGGCGGCAAATTTTTTCCCCGCCGTCGTTGAAGCCTATCATGCCCGGGTGCCGCTTCTTGTGCTCACGGCGGACCGGCCCGCGGAGGTGTGGGGTTGGGGTGCCAATCAGACCATCGATCAGACGCGCATCTACGGGAGCCACGCGAAGTGGTCCGTGAACCTTTCGCTGCCGGACGTTGTTCCAGATGGCCTGCGCTACGTTCGCGCTACCGGCTGTCGGGCCGTAGCGACTGCCGTCCAAGCTCCGGCA
>Ga0209751_10001752_pt1 | contig 22049 bp, 16 predicted proteins | sample RifCSP13_1_FD_184019 | JGI IMG/M metagenome (GOLD analysis project Ga0209751, IMG submission 184019) | Soil microbial communities from Rifle, Colorado - Rifle CSP2_sed 13_1 (SPAdes) (version 2) | ecosystem: Environmental > Terrestrial > Deep subsurface > Rock core/Sediment | place: Rifle...
CGGCGGCGGGGGGGGCGGGGGCGGCGGCACGTTCTAGCAGGCGGGTGGACGGGACTCCGCCCGCCGGTGTATCGTAGGGAGCCTCGGGCTCGTGGTGCAGCCTGGTTAGCACACTGGACTGTCAATCCAGAGGTCGCGGGTTCAAGTCCCGTCGAGCCCGCCATGCATGCGACGCACGGCGAGGGGGCGGCATCGCGCCGCCCCCTTCGCGTCTCCCACTCTTGACCCGCTGCGCCCTCGGCGTTAGGGTCGCGGTGTCCGACCGTCGCTTCCGGGAGGCGGGTATCGCGCGATGAGGACGGCGAAGACGCTCGGGCTCGCGGAGCGGGTCGTCGAATGAAGGGGCGTGCCGGACGCCAGAACCTGGAGGGCTGGGTTCGCCGCAAGACTGCGCCCGCCCCGCCGGTGCCGAAGCCGGCACGCCCGCCGCGCCGCCCGCACCCTCCCCGTCCGGCGCCGCCGAAGCCGGGATGATCCGGCGCGCGAAGGAACCGCGATCGCCTACGCCGGCACGAGCGCCGGCTGCGCCTTCCCGGCGAAGAGCGCCAGCGCGACGAGGTGCTCCAGGTAGTCGAGGCTGACAGGCTTCGGCGCGAAGGCGAAGACCTCGGCGTCGAGGACCTTGGTGATCTCGCCGAGGTCGTTCGAGCCCGTGATGACGATCGCCGGGATCCGGATGCCCCGCGCGCGGAGCTCCCGGAGCAGGGCCAGCCCCCCCATGCGCGGCATGCGCAGGTCGATCAGGAGCAGATCCGGGCGTCGCTGGAGGATCTGCATGAACGCGTCGGTCCCATCGAGCGCCACGGACACTTCGTAGGGATGCGCATGGCGGAACACCCCGATGTACTCGGCGAGGACCTGGCACACCTCCGGATCGTCGTCGACGATCAGGATGTGCTTGGCGCGTCCGCCGCCCGTGCCGCGCGGGCTCTGTGTGCTCGTGATCGTGGTCACGTCCACGTCTCCCTCGTGAGTGCGCTCAGCTCGCCAGGCTCAGGGCGCGATCGGCCTCGATCGCCAGGAGGCGCTGATAGGTGATGCCCCGGCGCGCCGTGCCCGTCTCCACCAGGAGGCCGTCGTCCGTCGCCTGGCAGAGCAGCCCGCGGATCGGCTGGGGCGAATTCCTGACCGAGATCACGACCTGACCGCCCACGTAGGGCTCGGCCTCGGCCTTCCAGAGCGTGCTGAGCGGGTCGACGAGCGCCGGGAGCTCCTCGAGCTCGAGGATCTTGCCGAGCGCGGGCACCGTGCGGCGCTCGGGCGGGTCCAGGCGCGGCGCCGCGCCGTCCGGTGCCGGCGCGCCGAGGGCGGTGAGCACGCGGCTCACACGCAGCATCACGGCGCGGAAGACCCCGAAGCCCAGGAGCGACACGAGCAGCGCGAACGCGAGCGCCGCCTCGTATTCGAGCTCCTGGATCGCCCCGAGCCGCTGGAGCACGTACGCGAACGTGAGCAGCGGGAGGACCGCCATGAGCGCGAAGATCACGGCGGTCGACTGCAAGAGTGTGCGGGTGCTCTTCTCACGCATGGCTCGCTTCCTCCTGCCCCTCGACAGAGCACCGGCTGTGCCAACGCACCTAAGCGAGCGCCAGCACAGTGCATTCCGCCGCGCACGGAATTTCCGGTAGATTCGGCGCCGACAGAACTGACAGACACTCCGGGGCGAAGCTGGATAGACTCTAGCCGTGAGCGGTGGGGTCCTCCGAACCGACGCGCGCGCAGTCGACGCGCGCCGCGGGCGCCGACTAGGGCGTGGGTCCGCCGAGGCGCTTGCGCAGGAAGTAGTGGGTGTGGCCCGGCGGGTGGTCCTCGAGCGTGCCGAACACCTCCCAGCCGAGCTTCCGGTAGAACTCCGGCGCCTGGAAGCTGAACGTGTCGAGGAAGGCGTCGCGGCAGCCCCGCTCGAGCGCCCAGCGCTCGGCGACGGCGAGGAGCGCGCGCCCGTGGCCGCGCCCCCGCAGCGCCTCGGTCACCCAGATGATCGCGACGTGGAGCCAGCCGCCCCAGACGGCGCCGAGCAGGCCGCCCATGATCTCGTCGTGCGCGCCGCGCAGGAAGACCGCGAACTGCGAGTAGTCCGCCTGCCCGGTCGCCGCGATGTTGTAGGCGTCGAGGTGGTCACGGACGAACTGGTGCGCCGCTCCGGAGGCGTGGGGCTCGATCACGAGCCTGACGTCCTGCATGGCGGGCCGAGCCTACGCCAGCCCGCCGGGGGAATCAACCGGTCAGTGGGTCCACTCGCGATCGAGCGCGTGCTTCAGCTCGTGCAGGAGCACGCCGACGTCGTTGCGGCTGATGATCGTGCGCTCGCCCGGAACCCAGCAGCCCTCGTAGCGGCGGCCGGGCTCGGGGCGCCGCGCCTGGCAGGCGAGGTCCACCGTGCCCTCGTCGAGGATGACGACGCGCATCGGGCCGATCCGGTGCTCGCCGAGGCGCGGCGCCAGGCGCGGGTCGGCGCTCGCGCAGCCCGCGAGGAGCAGGGCCGCGCCGAGGAGCGCCGTGCGGATCGGCCGGGGTGCCATGCCTCCCCGTAGAGCAAACGCGCTGCCAGGGAGCCGTCGGACGCGGAGCGGCACGCGCTAAATTGGCGTCGGCACGACGGTTTCTTCGCGACGCTCCCCGCTGCCGGCTGCACCGTTTCCGGAAAGGGGTGGGGCAGCCCTGGCCAACCCTGACAGACGGGCGCGTCAAATCCGACCAGGACGGCATGCGCTCTGCTATCTTTTCCACCGGTGTCAGCCCGGCTAAAGGTGTCCGCGCTGCTTCTCGCGGCGACGCTGCTGGTGGCGCTGCCGGCGCCGGCGCGCGCCCAGCAGTCCGAGGCCGACGTGTTCGTGGCCGAGGCGATCCTGGCCTACGAGAGCAAGCAGTACGACGAGGCGCTCGGGCTCCTCGAGGACGCCCTCCGCCAGGATCCGGACAACATCGACGGGCTCTACTACACCGGCCTCGTCCACGTCGCGCGCCAGCGCTTCGACCTCGCGATCGCGCCGCTCGAGCGGGCCCGCGCGCTCGCGCCGGACGACCTGTCCATCGCGTTCCAGCTCGGCGTCGTCTTCTTCACGCAGGAGCGCTACGACCGCGCCGAGCCGCTGCTCACGCGCGTGTTCGCCGAGCGGCCGCGCGCGGACAGCGTGGGCTACTACGTGGGGTTCATGCGCTACCGGCGCAAGGACTACCAGGGGGCGCTGCGCGCCTTCAACACGGGGACCTCCTCGGACCCGAGCATCCAGCAGCTCACGCGCTTCTACGCGGGGCTCGCGCTGGCGGTGCTCGGCCTGCCCGAGCGCGCGGCGGCCGAGGTGGACGCGGCCCTGCGCGCCCAGCCGACCTCGGCGCTCACGGGGCCCGCCGAGCGCCTGCGCAACACGCTGCTCGCGGCGCGCGCGGGCGAGCAGCGCTTCCGCGCGGAGCTGCGCGTCGGGTTCCTGTACGACACCAACGTCGCCGTGAACCCCGAGCCGAGCCACGACCCGACGGCCGAATCCGTGCGGTACCGCGACACCCGGAGCCCGGCGGAGCTGCTGGCCGCCCGCTTCGACTACACCTTCCTCCGCACGGGGCCGTGGGAGGCGACGGTCAGCTACTCGGTCTTCCAGACGATCAACAACGACCTGCCGAAGTTCAACGTGCAGGACCACCTGGGCGCGGTCGGCGCCACGTGGCGCGCGGCGCTGTTCGACCTGCCGTTCCAGGCGGGCGCCCAGTACGCGTTCGACTTCCTCACGCTCGACAACGACGAGTTCACGCAGCGCAACACGGGCGTCGTGTACGCCTCGCTCGTCGAGGACCAGCTGAACCTCACGACCGGCCAGCTCCGGCTGCAGACCAAGGAGTTCTCGGGCGACTCGAACATCGCGCCCGAGGAGCGGCGCGACGCGAAGAACTGGATGGGGGGCTTCCTGCACGTGCTCCGCTTCGCCGGCGACCGGCACCTGGTGCGCGCGGGCTACCAGGTGGACGTCGAGGACGCCGACGGCCGCAACTTCAAGTACCTCGGCCACCGGCTGCTCGTCGGCGGCCAGTACACGCTGCCGTGGTGGGACACGCGGCTCAAGTACGACTACGACGTCCACTTCCGCAACTACGCCCACGCGCACACGGTCCTGCCCGAGGTGAACCCCCGCACGCGCGAGCGCGCCGACACGGAGCAGACCCACGTGTTCCGGATCGAGCAGCCGCTGCCGCAGAGCCTCACGCTCGCCCTGGAGTGGCAGGCGTCGATCGCGCGCTCGAACCTCCCGGTCTTCTCCTTCAACCGGAACGTCTACTCGCTGACGCTCTCCTGGCAGTACTGAGGCGGCGGCGCCCCCTCAGGGGGCGAGCGTCACCTTGCTCGCGCTCCCGCTCAGCAGGAAGTGCGCCGCCGTCGGCACCGCGGTGACCGTGCCGCCGGCGCCGACGAAGGGCGTCGGGTTGGTGACCGTGACGTTCGCGGCGACGGCGCCGTTCCGGAGCGCGAAGCGCAGGCCGCCCGCGCTGACGCAGTCGGCGCCGGCGCAGAGCGAGTTCGCCAGGGTGATGCTGTTGCCCGTGCCGGTGAAGGTGGCGAGCGGGCCCGACCAGGCGAAGAGCCCGCCGCCGCTCACGCTGACCAGGAGCCCGGCGTTGAGCGTCGAGCCGTTGGCGAGCGCGAGCAGCGACCCGGCGCCGCTCAGCACGCTCGCGTTCACGTTGACGACGGCGCCGGCGACGGTGAGCGTGCTGCCGTCCAGGCGGACGAGCGGCCCGAGGGCCGTGACGCGAGCCTGGTAGGATAGGTCCACCGCCGGGCCCGTCGTCGTCAGGGTGCTGCCACCCCGGAGCGCGATGAGCGGGGCCGAGGCCTCCAGGAGCGCGCGGTCGAGCTTGACCACGCTCCGGGTGCTCACCGTCGTGCCGTCCGCGGCGTTGAGGAAGGCGCCGGCGTGCTGCAGGGGGCGGTCGGTGCCGAGCGTGAGCCCCGTGACGGGATCGGGCGCCGTGCCGACGCCGGCGACGTCGAGCATGGCCACCTCGCGGCCGAGCGCGTAGGTGCCGCCGCTCAGTTGGACCAGCGGCTCGGTCGACGTGCTGACGAGGCGCCCGTCCTGTACGACGCTCGCCAGGCTGAAGGGCACGCTGAGCGTGCTGTCGGTCGCGCGCAGGAGCGCCCCGCCGAGTGTCACGGTCGACCCGCAGCAGACGACGAGGAGCGAATCGAAGCTCTCGGTAGCGCCCGTGCGCTCGATCAGGGGCGTGCCCGCCGGGCGCGTCAGCGTCGCGCCGTCGCGGACGAAGAAGAGCGGCGGGTCCTCCTGGACCACGACCGCGTCGATCAGCATGCCGGAGGGGCGAGAATTGTCCTGGACGTCAGCGACCTCGAAGCTGAGCGTCGCGGACCCCGGCGCGGCGACGATCGTCGAGCTGGTGACCACGCCGAGGTCGTAGGTTCCCGAGTGCTGCGTCTGTCCCTCGCCCGCCTCGAGAGTGAACTTCCCGTCCGGGGTGCTGAGCGGGGCCGCCACGAGCGAGAAGTTCGCGTGCTGGGAGTTCACGTCGGTCGCCAGAATCGTGTGTGTCGTGCCCGCTGCGTCGGTCAACACGACCTTGAAGGTGTCGTTGAAGTCCGAAGCGTGCCCGCTGTTCTGGTAGTTCGGGTTGGTGAAGAACGGATACTCGTTCGTCAGCAGCACGCCCCGGAACTTCACGACCAGGAGTGAGTTCGCGTCGAAGGTCTGACTCAGGACGCTCCGGCGGCAGGGGTGGCAGTCCGAGGTGCCGAGCTGCACCGCGTCCGTGCCGGTGTGGACGAGGGCGAACTTCGCCCCCTGGGTCGGCGCGAACGACCCGAAGGAGGTCAGGACGGTCGCGGCGCCGCTCACGGTCCAGTGGTCGAGGTCGGCCTCGAAGCTGCCGTTCTGCACGAGCGTGTTGCCGAGGACCACCCGGGCGTCCGGGCCCGTGAGCTTCAGGTAGGCGCCGTTCGTGCCGAAGTCCACCGTGCCCGCGCCGCTGGCCGGCATGAAGTCCGGCGCCGCGAGGATCTGATCGATCGAGGCGCCCCCGGTCAGCAGCACGGGGAACCCGAGCGTGGCGTCGAGCGCGCAGCCCACGCACCCGGCGTTGGCGAGCTTCAGGGTGTTGGCGCCCGCGCCGAAGGACACGAAGGAGCCGCCGGTCTCGATCTTGAAGAGCGAGCTGCCGGAGAGGCTGACGAGCACGCCGTTCTGGATGTCGAGGGTGCTGCCGTTGAGGAGCGACACGAGGCTCGCGCCGCCCGTGACGGCGAGGTAGTTCCCGCCGGCCGCCGTGCCCACGCTGAACAGGGAGCGGCTCGTGACCGTCAGGGTGGAGGCGTCGAGCTTGACCAGCGGCACCGTCGAGGTCAGGCGCACGCTCTTGGACAGGTCGATCGCGTCCAGGGCGGTCGTGAAGTCGGCACCCGCCTTGAGGGAGAGGAGCGCGGCGGTCGCGGCGACGACCGCGCTCTCGACCTTCAGGAACTGCTGGCCGCTCACCGTCGCGCCGGTGACCTCGAGCCCCACGCCCTCGTGCAGGACCGGCGCGTCGGCGGTCGCCGTCACGGTCACGCCGTCGAGCACCTCGGTCGTGATCGCGCTCGCGCGTCCGAAGAGGCGCCCCATCGCCGTGCCCGCGGCGGTCGCGAGCGTGTGCGTACCGCCCGTGATCGCGAACAGTGGGTCCGTGCTGCCGTGCGTGTCGAGCTGGCTGCCGGCGCCCACGTAGAGCAGCCCTCCGGTCGTCTCGAGCGTGCTGCCGCTGGTCGCCGCGAGCACCGGACCGTGGAGGCTGACGCTCGCGAACGTGCTCCCCGACGTGGAGCCGGAGCCGGCGATGCGGAGGAGATCGCCCTGATCGCGGTTGAGCGTAGCGGCTTCGCCGTTCAAGGTGACGGAAGTGTTCTCGAGCTGGACGAGCGCATCGGTCGTCGTGCTCGAGAGCGTGGCACCGTTGAAGACGCCGACGAGGTGGCCGGTGGCGGTGACCGCGGCCTTGGTGGAGACGAGCAGGGGACCGGCGAGCGACACGGACGCGGGCGTCCCGGCCGTGCCGCTCGACGCCGAGGACACGAGGCTGAGCAACCGGCCGTTCGTGGTGGCGGGGCCGCCCGTCGCCAGCGGATCCGTGCCGCCGAGGGTCAGCGTCGGGCCTTCGACGCCGTCGAGGACGATCAGCGCCCCGGTGCCACTCGAGGTGAGGCTCGAGCGGGTGACCGAGAGGAGGCTGAACAGCGAGCTGATCGAGCCGTCGGTCGCGCGGAGGAGCGAGCCGCCGGGGCTCGTCAAACTCACGCTGGCGGCAGCGGTCAGCTCTCCGGTGAAGACGCTGCTGGTGTCCGTGATCGCGAAGAACGAGCCGCCCGACTGGGCGTCCGGGCCGGCGTTGAAGGTCGAGCGCGTCAGCGCGATCAGCGGGGCGCTCGCGCCGCTCGTGAGCTGGGCGGCCTGGCCGACGAAGAAGCCCGCGCAGCACGCCGACGTCGCGTGGCCGAGGCTGCTCGTGTCGAAGGTGCTGTCGCTCGCCTCGAACAACGGGCCCGCGAGCGTGATCCGACTCGGCGTCTCCGCGGTCGTCGAGCGGCGCAGCGTCACCACGTTGCCTGCGGTGTCCACCGACGAGCCGGTGAATGACAGGAGCGCCGAGGCCGAGGTGCTGCTGAGCTGGGCGCTGTCGCCGACGAAGAGGAACGTGTGCGTGTCGGCCGCGGGGTCGCCGGTCTCGAACCTGGTGTTCGTGGCGGCGAGGAGCGGGCCCGAGAGGCTCATCGTGGGTGCAGGCTGGCCCACCCCGTTGATCGCGAGCGGCAGGAAGTTCCGAGCCGCAGTCACCGTGCTCGTGGTGTCTTCGAGCAGGGCGGTGCCGGTGAACTTGAGGAGCGGCGCGGTCGTCGCGGTCGTGGTCACGCTGGCGCCGTTGATCACGGTGAAGAACGAATAGGCGTCGGTGGTCGCCTGGAGGGCGGAGTCCGTGGAGTCGAGGAACGAGCCCCTGAGACTGATGCTGCCGCTGTCGGTGAACAGCGCGAAGTTCCGCGACGTCGTGACGTCCGTGCGGAGCAGCGAGAGGAACGCGCCAGTGGTGTTCGACGTGAGCGTGCCCGCGTGCATCTCGAAGAAGGCGCCGGTCGTGTCGACCGAGCTGTCCGTGGCCGAGAGGAGCGCCCCCGTCATCGTCGCCGACTTGCCAGTGCCGATGTTCACGTCGAAGAGCGGATCGATCGTCTCGGTGGCGGTGACCGTGGTGTACGTGAGCTGGACGAGGGCGTCGGTCGCCTGGAAGGTCCCGGCCTCGAGCTCGAAGAGGCCGCCCTTGATGCCGATGCTCGCATGGTCTTCCGCGTCCGTGCCCACGGAGACCAGGGCGACACCCGACTCGGTCGGGGCGACCGCCGCCTCGGAGTCGCCGAGCGAGACCAGGTGCTGCTCGGCCTCGGTCACCGTGAGCGTGCTGGCGCCGCTGAGCTTCAGCAGGGGCTGGTTCAGCGCGAGAGTGAACGTGTCGCTGTCCGTGTCCTCGTCGGTCTCGCCGAGCGTGCGCACCGTGAGGGTCGAGTCGATGAGCCAGACGCCGATGCCGGTCAGCTCGAAGCTGTTGCCGCTGCCGTCACCGCTGATCAGCGCGTCGGCGGTGAGCTCGGACGACGTGAGCTTGATGGCGGGCGCCGCGCCCGTGAGCCTGAGCGTGCTCCCGTCGAACATCCGTGCCAGCGCCTCGCCGCCGAGGTCGAGCGCGACGCCGTCGAGCTCGAGCAGCGCGCCGGCCGTCAGGGTGGACGCGCCGCTCACCTCGATCATGTGTGTCCCTGCCCACGACACGTCGAGAATCGCGGCGCCCGAGGCCTTGAAGAGCGTGCCGGCGAGCGTCGCGGTCGAGCCGCCCTCGACCCGGGCCAGATTCGGGTATTCCTTGAGCTTCAGCGTGCCGCCGCTCACGTCGATGAACGCCCCGGTCCCCGTGGCCGTGAGGTGGGCGCCGCCCGACACCTCGAAGACCGCCGAGCCCTTCTGCTTGAAAAAGCCCCCCGAGGTGACCAGCAGCGGGCCGCTCAGCGTCGCCGTGGCGCCGGCGCCGTTGACGCGGAAGAAGTGCGTGCTCTCGTCGTAGGAGCCGGACTTCACGGTGGTGTCCGTGAACGAGGCGAGCGGCGCCGGCCCGCTGGTGAGCGTGCCGAAGACCGTGACGAAGTCGTCGGTGATCGTGTATTCGTCGCCTGCGCTGGTCGCGAGCAGCGAGGCGCCGGTGAGCGTGAGGCTCGCGCCCGACGCGACGGTGAGGAAGTTCGAGGCGTTGACCGTGGTCGGGTCGGTCGCGACCAGGGTCGCGCTCGTCGAGAGCGTCCCGTCGATCTGGACGACCCGCGTGCCCGCGTCGAGCGTGCTGGCGGTCACGTCGAGGAGCGTGCCCTTGAGCGTGACGTCGGCCGTCGAGGGCACCAGGAGCAGGTTGCCCACCCCCTCCTGCGTGACGGTGCTGCTCTCGACCACGACCAGCGAGTTGGTGTCCTTCTGCTCCCACTTCCCGCTGAGCGTCGAGAGCCCCGGATAGAGCGTGCCCGTGGAGGCGACGCTGTACGGGTTTTGCCCGACGATCGGAGCCGGCGGCGCCGTCGGGTCGGTCGTGCTCCCGCCCGTCGTGATCGGCGGCAGGATCGGCGGCGTCGTCGTCGTGATGACCGGCTCCGGCGGCGGCGGCGCCGAGGTGGTGGCTCCGAGCAGCGCGCTGTCCCCGCTCTTGTCCGAGTCCTTGCTGTCGCCCTTGCCCTCGTCCTTCGAGGCGGTCGCCGCGGGGTCGGGCGCGATGAGCGAGGCGAGCGCGCTCGCCTGCGCCTGCTGCTTGCTGGCGACCTCCTTCTTCGCGTCCTCGGGCGTGTCCTGGTGCTGCTGCGCGCTCTTGAGCCCGGAGAGGATCTGGCCGAGCTGGGTGGGCGGGATGGGCTTGACCTGGCCGAAGATGGTCCCCGTGACGGACAGGCTCTGGAGCGGCCCGACGATCACCGGGCTCTGCAGCGCGGCGAGCCGGTCCCCGGCGGCGGCCGTGCCCGGCAGGCGCGGCAGCACCTCGATCGAGCCGCGGAGCACGTAGAGGTTCGACGTCGCGGGCACGGGGCCGCGGGCCGCCTGCGCCGTCGCGCGGAGGACCTCGAAGACCACGACCGTGCCGCGGACGCCGGCGACGACGTTGGGTGTGCGCACCTCGATGGCCTCGCCCGGGCGCATGCGCTGCCGGGCGACGGCGAGCGCCAGCTTGCCCGACTCGAGCCCGACGCGCGAGCGCCCCGCCTCCTCGCTGACGGTGAAGACCGACTGCTCGCGGACGGTGACGAGCGCCTTGCCGCCCAGCAGCACGCGCACGACGGACTGCTCGCCCGTGCGGATCGTGTCGCGCCCGTACACCGCGTCCTTGAACCGGAGCGGGAGCTGCTGCGCGGGCAGGCTCGCGCGCGCGACGGTGGCCGCGCCCGTGATCGTCGTGACGACGCCCGCGGGCGCCAGGTTCTGCGCGAGCGCGAGCTGGGGCCAGAACATCAGCAGGAGAACCGCGGAGACCAGCTTCTGCGCCCGGCGTCCCGTCATGGTCCTTCCTCCGGCTGGGGTTCCGAGCATGAGCCAGCGGCGCATTGTTTCCCTGTTATCGTTCGCTGTCAACCAGGCTAGAGTGACGGCATGGGGGCTTTCCGGAAACTGCTGGGCGGCGTCGCCGCGGCGGGGGTCGTCGTCGCCCTCCTCGGGACGGGCGCGCTCGAGCGCTTCGAGCTCGGCGCGCTCAGCCGGCTCTTCGAGCTGCGCGGCCCGCGCGAGCCCACGGCGCCGATCGTGATCGTCACGATCGGCGAGGACTCGTTCCAGGAGCTCGACCTGCCGTGGCCGTTCCCGCGCGCGCTCCACGGCCGGGTGATCGAGCGGCTCGCCGCGGCCGGCGCGCTCGCGATCGGCGTGGACATCCTGTTCCCGGAGCCGTCGCCGCGGGGGCCCGCCGACGACGAGGCGCTCGGCGCCGCGGTCGCGCGCGCGGGCAACGTCGTGCTCGGGGCGAGCCTGACGACCGTCGAGGACGGGCTCGGCACGCGCACGAGCTTCGGCGTGCCGCTGCCCGTGATCCGCCGCGGCGCCGCGGCCGTCGCGCCCGTCAACGTCTTCGGCGACCGCGACGGCGAGGTCCGGCGCGCGCCCCTCAGCGTCGGTGAGGACGCGCGGCCGGGCTTCGACGCCGCGCTCCGTCGCGTGGCGGAGGCCGCGGGGCTGCCGCCGGCGCCGCTGCCGGCCGTGCCCGCGTTCCTGATCAACTACCGCGGCGGGCCCAGCACGTACCCGTGGATCCCGTACTACCGCGTGGTGCGCGGCGAGGTCGGGCCCGAGGTCTTCGCGGGCACGATCGTGCTGATCGGCCCGACGAGCCCGGTGCTCCACGACCTGTTCCCGACGCCGTTCGCGCGCGCGGGCGACATGCCCGGCGTCGAGATCCACGCCAACGCGCTCGACACGCTGCTCCGGGGCGACCGGATTCGCGAGGTTCCCGCGTGGGCGAGCACGCTCGCGGCCGTCGCCGCGGCGCTCCTCGGCGCGGCGCTCGTCGTCCGCTTCCAGGCGCTCCGCGGCCTCGCCGCCGCCGCGCTGCTCTGGGGCGTGCTCGCCGCGGGCGCCGTCGGGCTCTTCCTCGGCTGGGGCGTGTGGCTCCGCGGCGTCGCGCCGACCCTCGGCCTCGTGCTCGGGTACGGCGTGACGATGGCCGAGAGCTTCGTGCGCGAGCAGCGGGAGAAGCGGCGCCTGTCGCGCTTCTTCTCGCCCGACGTGCTGCGCGCCGTCGTCCGCGGGCGCGAGGCGGTGAGCCTCGGCTCGAGCCGCCGCATGGTGACGGTGCTGTTCTCGGACCTGCGCGGCTTCACCTCGATCTCCGAGAAGCTCGCGCCCGAGCAGGTGGCCGAGATGCTGCGCGAGTACCTCACCGAGATGACCGAGATCGTGTTCAAGCACGGCGGCACCGTGGACAAGTACATCGGCGACTGCGTGATGGCGCTCTACAACGTGCCCTTCGAGGACCCGGAGCACGCGGTGAAGGCGGTCCGCACGGGGCTCGAGTTCCAGGAGCGGACGCTCGCGGCGGCGGCGCGCTGGGAGGCGAAGTTCGGGGTCAGCATCAAGAACGGCGTCGGCATCAACACCGGTGAGGCGGTCGTGGGCACGCTCGGCTCCGAGCAGCGCCTGGAGTACACGGCGATCGGCGACACGGTGAACCTCGCGGCGCGGCTCGAGTCGATCACGAAGGAGTACGGCGCGTCGATCGTCATCAGCGAGTCCACGTACGCGCACGTGAAGGGGATGTTCCCGACGCGCGCGCTCGGCGCCGTCACCGTGAAGGGCAAGACCCAGCCGGTCGAGATCTACGCGGTGCTGCCCTCGGACATCCGCAAGCACCCGCGCGCCGTGCTCGACGCCGCGGCGACGCTCACGCTGGCGGGCGCCGGGCGCGCGTGCCGGGTGCGCACGCGCGACATCAGCGAGGGCGGTCTGGCGCTCGCGGACGTGCCCGACGAGTGGACGGTGGGCAGCCGCATCGAGATCCGGCTCGAGGGCGGCGAGCTGCCGCGGCCGATCGTCGCGACGGGTGCGATCGCCTGGCGCCGCGGCGCCGAGGCGGGCGTGACGTTCACCGCGCTCGAGCCGGAGTCGGCGCCCGCCGTCGCGGAGTACATCGGGCGCCCGTAGCCCGCACGCCCGTCAGGCGGCGGCGCGCCGCAGCGCCGGCAGGCGCAGGCAGCCCTTGTCGCACGCGACCGCCGTGGGCGGCGCGAAGGCATCGCAGCTCCGCACGTCGAGCAGCGTCCCGTCCCACGCGTCCTCCCGGAACTCGGCGGTCACGTCGCGGTCCTTGAACGGGCACCGGAAGCGGAGCGTCTCGGGCCGGGTGATCCGCCCGCCGCGGGTGTACAGGGCCCACACCAGGAGCGCGAGCGAGAAGCCGAGGGCGAGCACGATGGCGAGCGTCACGCGAGGATCGAGCATCGGCCTCACCTCCCGGGACCGAGTCTGACACCGGAGGCCGGGCGCCGGCATGAGGCGAACGGCCTGCAATCGCCCGCCGATCGGCCCGGGGGCGGCCCCCGCCGGGATCCCCTGTGCCCGATCCGTTCTCGTCCTCTGACGGGCCGGGGCTCAGCAGCCGGTCGAGCCGAAGCCGCCCGCGCCGCGCTCGCTCGGCGGCAGCTCGTCCACCTCGACGAGCGCCGCGCGCTCGACGCGCTGGACGACGAGCTGCGCGACGCGCTCGCCCCGCCGGAGCGTGACCGCGCGCGCCGGGTCCTGGTTGACGAGCAGCACGCGCACCTCGCCCCGGTAGCCGGCGTCGATCAGGCCGGGCGCGTTGAGGATCGTGACGCCGTGCCGGAGGGCCAGCCCCGAGCGCGGCAGCACGAAGCCGGCGCAGCCCGCGGGGAGCGCGACGGCGAGCCCGGTGCCCACGAGCGCGCGGCCGCCGGGCGGGAGCGTCACGTCGTGGGCGGCGTGCAGGTCGAGCCCCGCGTCGCCCTCGCGCGCGTAGGCCGGGAGCGGCACCGCGGGATCGAGCCGCTTGACGGCCACGCGGATCGCGGGCGGGGGCACGGCCGCGATCCTAGCACGGGCGCGGTAAGATGGGCGCCGTGACCGACCCCCGCGGCGCGCTCGCCGGCGTCACCGTGCTCGACCTCGCGACGTTCCTCGCCGCGCCGCTCTGCGCGACGCTGCTGGGCGAGTTCGGCGCCGAGGTGATCAAGGTCGAGCAGCCCGGCGTCGGCGACGACCTGCGCCGCCTCGGCCGCGCCGCCGGCGACAGCGGTAGCTCGTACTGGTGGCTCGTGGAGGCGCGCAACAAGAAGTCGATCACCTGCAACCTGCGCGACCCGGAGGGCCAGGCGCTGGTCCGGCGCCTCGTCGCGGGCGCGCACGTCGTCACCGAGAACTTCCGCCCGGGCACGCTCGAGCGCTGGCACCTGGGCTGGGACGCGCTCGCCGCCGTGCGCCCCTCGCTCGTGCTCGTGCGCGTGTCGGCGTTCGGCCAGACCGGGCCGCGGCGCGCGCGTCCCGGCTTCGGCCGCATCGCCGCCGCCGTGGGCGGCCTCGCGTACCTCTCCGGCGATCCCGACCGGCCGCCGGTGACGCCCGGCACGCCCACCGTGCCCGACTACCTCGCGGGCGTCTTCGCGGCGGTCGGCGCCCTGATCGCGCTCCGGCACGCGGAGCGCACGGGCGAGGGGCAGGTGGTGGACGTGGGCCTCTACGAGCCGGTGCTGCGCGTCCTCGACGACGCGATCGCGGTCCACGCGGGCACCGGCCACGTGCGCGAGCGCATCGGCTCCGCCACGGAGAGCGCCGTGCCGCACAACCACTACCGGAGCCGCGACGGCCGCTGGCTCGCGATCGCCTGCACGAACGACCGCATGTTCGCGCGGCTCGCGCAGGCGATGGCGCGGCCCGAGCTCGCCCGGGACCCGCGCGCGGCGACGACCGCGGCGCGCCTGGCCCATCGCGCGCTCGTGGACGGCCTCGTCGCCGCCTGGGTCGCCGCCCACGACGCCGCGGACGCGCTGGCGCGGCTCGAGGCCGCCGAGGTGCCGGCCGCGCTCGTCGCGAGCGTGCGCGACCTCGCCGAGGACCCCCAGGTGCGCGCGCGGGAGAACATCCTGTCGCTCGCGGTGCCGCTGCTCGGACGCCTCGCGATGCCCGGCGTCGTGCCGCGCCTCACGCGCACGCCGGGACGGGTCGCGACCGCGGGCCCGCTGCGGCCGGGGGAGCACAACGCGGAGGTCTACGGGGAGCGGCTCGGCCTCTCGCGCGCGGAGCTCGCGGGCCTCGCCGCGCGCGGCGTCATCTGACGATCCCCGCCTGCGCGCGCTCCTTGTCGGTGGTGACGACGAGGTTCGAGAGGCGCTTGAGCACCTCGAGGGTGAGCTGCGGCCGGTTGCGGATGAGCCACTCGAGCCGCTCCTCCCTGATCACGATCAGCTCGACGTCGCTCGTGGCCACGGCGCCGGCCGAGCGGGCGCCCTTCCGGAACAGCGCCATCTCGCCGACCAGCTCGCCCTCGCCGAGGCGCGAGAGGACCTTCTCCTCGCCGTCGAAGGCGCGCCGGATCTCGAGCGTGCCCGAGTGGATCAGGTACGCCTCGTCGCGCGGGTCGTCGCCCTCGCGGAAGATCACGTCGCCCGGCTTGAAGCGGCGGCGCTCGCTGTCGCCCGCGGTGAGGTTCTTGTAGAGCTCGAGGCCGATCGAGGGCAGCGACGACTTGGCCTCGACCGGCAGCCGCGCGTTGGTCCAGCCGCCGAGCCCGCCCTTGAGGATCCGCACGTTCTTGAAGCCGCGCACGCGGAGCGCGTGGCTCACGCGCGCCGCGCACGCCTCCTCGGGGCTCGTGCAGTAGGCGACGATCATCTGCTCGGGCTCGAGGTTGAGCGGGGCGCGCTCGACCTCGTCGGGGTCGAGCCGCATCGAGCCCGGGAGCTTGAGCGGGCTCGTCTCGAACTCCGCCTTGGTGCGCACGTCGAGCAGCACCGGGTTGAGCCCGTTCTCGATGAAGGCGATGACCTGCGTGGGCTGCACGCGGAAGCGGTTCTTCCACCAGCGCCGGCCCCACATCCCGCCGTACGCGCCGCCGCTCAGGAGCGTCACGCCGAGCGTCGCCCACGCCCACGGGAACGGCCGCGGCGGCGGGTTCTTCACCTTGTCCTCGGCCTCGGCGAGCAGCCGCTTGACGTCGGAGAGGCCGGGCAGGATCTTGTTCGCCTCGCCGATCTTCGCCACGGCCGAGCGGTAGCGCCCCTCGAGCAGCGCGTCGATGCCGGCCGCCCAGATCGGGTTGAAGCGGCTCTCGCCGGGCCTGACCTCGGTGCCGGTGAGGAACTTCGCGACGTCCTTCGACGGGATCAGGAAGTTGAAGCCCTGCACGATCGCGCCGCCGGAGGGCGAGAGCGAGACGAACGTCATCACGCCGACCAGCCGCGAGTCGTCGCCGACCGCCGGGCCGCCGCTGTTGCCGTGCGCGGCCGGCGCGTCGGTCTGGACGACGTCCTGGCCGATCGTGTCCTGCTTGAAGCCGGACACCGCGCCGTTCGTGACCGAGGCCTCGAGCGTGACGCTCCGGTTGAGCAGCTCGTGGGTGAGCACGACGCCCGGGAAGCCCAGGATGTGCACCGGGTCGCCGATCTGGCTGTCGCGATTCGAGAGGGCGATCGCCGGATAGACGCCGTCCTTCACGCGCAGGAGCGCGAGGTCGCGCCCCGAGTCCTTGAGCGGCTCCCCGCTGTTGTCGAGCAGGAGCGGCGGGCTGAACTTCTTGACCTCCGCGGGCAGCTTGGTGCCGTTCGACAGCAGCACGGTGATCTGCGGCTGGGGCGTGATCTTGGCGCTCGCCAGCGCGAGGTCGGAGGCCTGGCGCCGGATCTGGTCCTCGAGGTCCGGCCGCTGCCCGCGCATGAGGCCGCGGGCCTTGAGCACCGGCGCCACGCACGCCTGCTCGATCGCCTTCTTCTTCAGCTCGTGCGTGACCCACGCGGGCAGGCGGTGGGCGGGGTCCACGACGTGGGCGTTGGTGACGACCCACCCGCGCCCGTCCACGAACCAGCCGGTCCCGGTCTCCACGAACGGCGCCGGGCTCACCGTGACGGGCCCCTGGCCGCAGTTCATCGTCACCTCGGCGCGCACCTCGGCCGTGATCAGCGCGACGGCGGGCTTGGCCCGGAGGATGGCTTCCTGCACGGTGAGGGCGGCGGCGTCCCGGGCGCCGGCGAACGCGGCGCCCGCGAGGAGGAGCCCGGCGATCGAGGCTCTCATGGCCTCGGAACGTACCACGGAGCGCGCGTCGGGTACAATGGCGCGCGATGCCCGAGCGGAGCCTGTCGAGGACCGAGGCGAACCTTCAGGTAGCGCTCGCCGGCGAGGCCGACGCGAACCGCCGCTACATCGCCTACGGCTTCCGGGCGCTCGAGGAGAACCGGCCCGACATCGCGCAGCTCTTCTTCGAGGCCGCGGGCGCCGAGACCATCCACGCGCTCAACCACCTGAAGACGATGGGCGCCATCGCCACGACGCGCGAGAACCTCGAGCGCGCCGCCACCGGCGAGATGGAGGAGATCGACGTCATCCTGCCGCGAATGATCCGTGACGCCGCGGAGGAGGGGCGGCCCGACGCCGCCGCCTCGTTCCGCCTCGCCCTCGACCGCGAACGGCACCACCGCGACATGTTCCGCGAGGCGCTCGCGACCTTCGACCGCGGCGCGCCGGCGGCGGCGCCCGCGCCCCCGCGCGCCGCCGCCGCGCCGCCCGCGCCCCGGCCCGCGGCCGCCGCCCCGGCGGCGGCGCCCGCCGCGCCCCCCGGGCGCGAGCACCACATGGGCGAGCTCGAGACCGAGGCCGGGCGCGTGGAGCGCCTGGGCTCGATCCGTGAGATCGTGTTCGGCGCCCAGGACGGGCTCGTCTCGACGCTCGCCGTCGTCGCGGGGCTCGCCGCGGCGGGCGTGGGGCACCTGGTCGTGCTGCTCGGCGGGGCGGTGTCGGCGGTCGCCGGGATCCTCTCGATGTCCATCGGGACCTATCTCTCGTCGCGGGCGCAGCGCCAGGTGTACGAGGCCGAGCTGGCGCGCGAGGGGCGCGAGATCCGCGAGCACCCGGGCGAGGAGGTCGCCGAGCTGATCGCCGCGCTCACGGCGCGCGGGCTCGGACGCGGCGACGCCGTCGAGGTCGCGCGCCGGATCGCGCGGAGCCACGACCTCCTGCTCTCGACGCTCGCCGTCTTCGAGCTGGGGCTTGCGCCGCAGCAGCTCGGCCGGCCCGCGCGGGACGCGTTCGTGATGGGCGTGGCGTTCGCCGCGGCGTCGCTGGTGCCGCTGGTCCCGTTCGTCTGGCCGCAGGCGCTGGCCGCGCTCGCCGTCTCCGGCACGCTCACGCTCGTCGCGCTGTTCCTGGTGGGCGCGGTGAAGGGCCGCGTCGCGCACCTCTCGGCCCTCCGCGGAGGTCTCGAGGTCGTCGGCCTCGGCGCGGCCTCGGCGCTCGTGAGCTTCGCGCTCGGCCGGCTCGCGGCCCAGCTCTTCGGCATCGAGGTGTCCTAGACCGCGAGGAGCGCGGGCGGGCGCCTCACCTCAGGGTGTCTTCCAGATCACCCGGCCGGTCTTGTCGAACAGCACCAGCACCGGCGTGCCGTCCGGGACCACCTGGAGGACGGCGCGGTCGTCGCCGCGGTCGTCCGCCAGAGCGAACACCGGCCATCCGCCCAGGCCGACATCGAGCGCCGCCCGCCGCGTGCCCTGCCTGTCGAAGAAGACCATGTTGGGCCAGTCGTCGGGGCCCGTGGTCACCTGCGCCCGTGGCCGCCCGTCAGCGCCGTGAAGCGCCAGGCGCGACACGCCGTCGGCGGCCACACTGAGGGTGGCCCGGTTGACGCCGCGAGCGTCCGCGAGCTGGAGCGCCACCGACCCGTCGGGGCCCGTGCCCAGCTCGGCACGGCTCTTCCCCTCCCGGTCGATGAGGACGAAGCGCGTGGCGCGGATCTCGGGCGCCGCCTTCTCGGCCGCCATTCCCCGCAGAACCACGGCCACGAGCAGAACCGCGATGGCGAGTGCGCCGATCGTCGACCAGTTCCTCATCGCCGTGCCTCCTTCGGTGGGCGGCGGTTCGAGCACTATCCGATCCTCACGAGGGTGATCATGCGCGTTCTTCAGCAGGTACACCTCGTGGCAATTCCCTCAAAGCCCAGGGTTGCAGGTGAACGCAGGAGAGCGACGACGGCGAGCGCATCCAGGACCCCGGGCGCGAGGTCCTCGACGCCATCGCGGCGCGTCACCGGGGCAGGCGGCGGAAGGCACGTTGTCGGGCGGGTCCGAACCGGTACACGAGGAAGTGCGCGTCGAAGGCGAACGCTTCGTGGATGCCCTGCCGCTCCATCATGGCGAACGTCACGCAGTCGACGAGGCTGAATGACTGGTCGCTGTAGGCTTGCGCGATGCGCCACGCGGCTTCGAGGTCGATAGAGTCCGCGGTCAGAATCGGGATTCGAGTTTCTCTGAGGGTGTCCCAGAATGTAAGCGCGGCCGGGCGACCGCGCGCGTCGCCGCCGCGACGTAGTCGTCGTGGCGCTCCGACACGTCGCTGCGCCCGCTCGCACCCATCGCGACGATCTTCAGGTGCAGAGAGGCCGGTGCGCGGGGCGCAGGCGATCGCTCTCATTGTCCTCGCCTTCAGTGTCCGCCTCCATCGCTGTTACCAACCTTATAATGCCGATGCGGATGCTGCAATCGCTTCGGTCGCAGTTCCCGTGCAGAGGCAGCGCTTGGACGATCCGATGGGGCGGCCGCTGGCTAGAATCGGCGCGAGGGGGGCGACAAGTGCTGATCCGCGCCGACGACGGCGAAGTGCTGGACGCCAGCCTCGGGCTCGGATCCGGCCGTGTCCCCGCGGACCTGGGCCGTGTCGAAGCTCTGCGTGCTCCAGCCCGGGGGCGGCCGTGAGCGACCTCCTGTCCGCCCGGGTCCTGATGGCGGTGTCGCTCGGCTTCCACATCGTCTTCGCCGTCGCCGGGATCGGGATGCCGCTGCTGATGGCGCTCGCCGAGGGGCTCTGGCTCCGCACCCGCGAGCCCGTCTATCTCGACCTCGCCCGGCGCTGGGCCCGGGGCACGGCGATCCTGTTCGCCGTGGGCGCGGTCTCGGGCACCGTGCTCGCGTTCGAGCTCGGGCTCCTCTGGCCCGGGTTCATGGCGTTCGCCGGCGGCGTCATCGGCATGCCCTTCTCGCTCGAGGGGTTCGCCTTCTTCACCGAGGCGATCTTCCTCGGGATCTACCTCTACGGCTGGGAGCGCATCTCGCCCGGCGCCCACTGGCTGGCGGGCGTGCTCGTGGCGGCGAGTGGCGTGGCCTCGGGCGTCTTCGTCGTCACGGCCAACGCGTGGATGAACGCGCCGGCCGGCTTCCGGCTCGTGGGCGGCCGGGTCGCCGAGGTGGACCCGGTCGCCGCGATGCTGAACCCGGCGAGCCTGAACCAGGTCGTCCACATGGCGCTCGCCGCCTACGTGGCCACCGGCTTCGGGGTGGCCGCCGTCCACGCCTTCTTCCTCCTGCGCGACCGCGGGAGCCGCTTCCACCGCCGCGCGTTTGCGATCGCGCTCGTCGCGGGCGCGGTCACGATCCCGCTCGAGGTCGTGAGCGGCGACTTCCTGGCGAAGATGGTCGCGCGCAACCAGCCGGCCAAGTTCGCGGCGATGGAGGGCCACTACCGCACGGCGGCGGGCGCCGCGCTGGTGATCGGCGGGCTCCCCGACGACGCGGCGAGGGAGACCCGCTGGGCGATCCGGGTGCCCGGTCTGCTCTCGTTCCTGGCCCACGGCGACTTCGGCGCGACCGTGACGGGCCTCGCGGACATCCCCCGCGACGAGTGGCCCCCGACCGCGGTCGTCCATCTCGCCTTCGATCTCATGGTCGCGCTCGGCGTGGCGCTCCTGGCCCTCGCGGCCTGGGCCGGCTGGCTCGCCTGGCGCCGGCGCGGGCTCCCCGACGACCCGCGCTTCCTCCGGGCGTGCGTCGCCGCCGGCCCGCTCGGCATCGTCGCGATCGAGGCGGGCTGGACGGTGACCGAGGTGGGACGGCAGCCGTGGATCATCTGGCAGGTCATGCGCACGACGGAGGCCGTGACGCCGATGCCCGGGCTCGTCGTGCCCCTCGTCGTCTTCACCGGCGTCTTCCTGCTGCTGGCCGCCATCGTCGCCTTCCTCCTCCGCCGCCAGTTCCTCGAGACCGACCCCGCGCGCGTGGGGTCGCGGCGCCCGGACACTCGTGGCGGCTGAGACGGTCCTCGCCCTCGTCGTCCTCGGGGCGCTCGTCCTCTACGCGCTCTCGGGCGGCGCCGACTACGGCGGAGGCATGTGGGACCTCCTGGCGGCCGGCCCGCGGGCCCGGCGTCAGCGCGAGGCGATCGAGCACGCGATCGGGCCCATCTGGGAGGCGAACCACGTCTGGCTGATCCTCGTGGTGGTCATCCTGTTCACCGCGTTCCCGGCGGCGTTCGCGGCCCTCATGACGGCGCTCCACGTCCCGCTGACGCTGGTGCTGCTGGGGATCGTGGCGCGCGGGTCGGCCTTCGTGTTCCGGCGCTACGACGTGCAGGCGGACGCGGTGCACCGGCGCTGGAGCCGGGTCTTCGGCGTCGCCTCGTTCCTCACGCCGTTCCTCCTCGGGCTGGTCCTCGGCGCGCTCGCCTCGGGCGACATCCGCGTGGCGGGCGGGCGGGTCACCACCGGATTCCTGGCGGGGTGGACCGGCCCGTTCGCCATCGGGGTCGGGCTCTTCGCCCAGGGGCTCTTCGCGTTTCTTGCCGCGACCTACCTGACCGTGGACACCGAGGGCGCGCCCGACCTCCAGGAGGACTTCCGCCGGCGGGCGTTGCTCTCGGGTCTGTCCCTCGCCCCCGCGGCGGCGCTCGCCTTCGCCCTCTCGCGGCGCGGCGCCCCCGGGATCTTCCAGATGCTGACCGGGCTCTGGGGGCTCCTGCTCTTCCTCGGCACGAGCGCCTGCGCGCTCGGCGCGCTGGCGGCCCTCTGGCTCCGGCGCTACCGGTGGGCGCGGGCGGCGGCCGTCGGGCAGGTGACGCTGATCCTCCTCGGCTGGGGCCTCGGCCAGTACCCCTACCTGATCGTCCCCGACGTGACGTTCGAGGGCGCGCGGGCCGCCGGGCCGACGCTCCGCATGCTCGTCTGGGCGCTCGCCGTGGGCGCCGTCCTGCTCCTGCCCTCGTTCGCCTATCTCTTCCGCCTGTTCAAGGGCCGCGACCGGCAGGCCTGACGGGCGTCGACGCCCACCTCGGGCGTGAGGACGCTCTTGCCGGCGCCGGCCGCCACTCGTATCATTCCTCGGCGACCCCTCGCGTCTGCGGGTGCTCGCCGCCCTGCGCGCCGGGCCGCTCAGCGCCGGCGAGGTCGTGACCCGGACCGGGCTCAGCCAGCCCAATGCCTCCATGCACCTCAAGTGCCTGGGCGAATGCGGGCTGGTGACGTGGGAGCGGGACGGGCGGTTCATGCACTACCGGATCGCCGACAGGCGCGTGGTGAAGCTC
>Ga0209751_10001755_pt1 | contig 22045 bp, 13 predicted proteins | sample RifCSP13_1_FD_184019 | JGI IMG/M metagenome (GOLD analysis project Ga0209751, IMG submission 184019) | Soil microbial communities from Rifle, Colorado - Rifle CSP2_sed 13_1 (SPAdes) (version 2) | ecosystem: Environmental > Terrestrial > Deep subsurface > Rock core/Sediment | place: Rifle...
GACGGTGACGCGCGGCCGGTTCCTCGACTCCTTCCTCCTGATGACGTTCGTGCTCTTCGTCCTCCTCCTGTTCCTGGCGGTGCTGTCCGGTCCCGGCGCCTTCCTCGCCCGTCCGAAGCTCGCGGCGCTCGGGCCGGAGGCCCAGGCGCGATGGCGGGAGTGGTTGGCCGCTCCCCGCGTGGGCCGGGACCAGGAGTTCTTCGACCTCGTCCTCTACACGTCGATCGGCTTCCTGCTCCTCCTGATCGCGACGGGGATCGGCGCAGTCCTCCAGGCATTCGGTGGATGATCAGCGGCCGGAAGGACTCAGTGGGCGACGACCTCGAAGCCGTTCGGCTCCACGATGAGCGGGAAGTAGTTCCGGCTGTGCCGGGTCTCCCGCATCTTCACGATCCCGAGGTACAGGTTCGACTCCCCGTTGTTCCGGTCCACCTTCAGGTGGACGACCCCGTCCGCGAGGAAGTCCTCGACCTCGTACCGCGCGAAGATCTCCTTCGACGGGTCGTACATCTCCGAGATCAGGAAGACGGTCGTGCCGAGGGTGCGGAGCCCCTCGAAGAAGTGGAACAGCTCCCGGCGCGGGTTCTCGAACGAGTGGAGGGAGTACAGCGCGGACATCGAGTCGAGGGTCACGAGCTCGCAGCCGAACAGCTGCTTGTACGACGCCGCCTGGCTCAGGATCGCGTTCAGCCAGTTCGTGTCCCCCTTCGGCCCGGTGTCCCCGAACGACTTCCGGAGGGCGGACAGGTCCACGATCGCGACCTTGTCGGACGCGTCCGGGTCGAGGCCGATGTGGGCGAGGTGGCGGGCGAACGAGGTGCGGCCCTGCTCGAGCGTGAGGTACACGCCGCGGCGACCCTCGTTCAGGGCCTGCATGTACATCATATAATACGCGAGCGACGACTTCATCGAGCCCGGGCGGCCGCACACGAGGACGACGGACCCCTCGGGGAACCCGCCCTCCATCTGCTCGTCGAGGTTCGCGACGTACGAACGGATGCGGGGCACGGGGACGGTATGCTCCGGCGGGTGCTCGAGGGTCATGCGGCCTCCTTCACGATCTTCACGAGGCCTGCGTAGACCTTCTCCGCGACGGGGGTCCCCGCGATCTGGGCGCACATCGCGCGGATCTCCTCGACGAGCCGCAGGTACTCCGCGGCCCCGGGCCGCTCGGAGAAGCCGAGCTTCGCCTTCTGCTGCTCGAGGGCGCTGCTCGCGAACTCCCCGAACAGGGGGCGCATGTACTCGACCATCCGGTTCTCGATCTCGGTCATCATCGGGCTCCGTACAGCATGGACTCCGCGAACGCGGGCGCCGCCTTGCGGAACTCCCGCAGGAGGACCTGTCGGATCTCCTCGACGCGCGGCGCGGGGGCGAACGTCCGCAGGACGGTGACCATCCGGTCGATGAACCGCCGCGCCTGTTCCGCGGTCAGGGTGTCGGGGTGAGCGCCCAGGTCCGACATCTGCTTCTTGATCACGAACCCCATGATCGGGGCGACCGGGTTCAGGTGGGCCTCGACGCGCTCCATGAAGGCGAGGCCGTCGATCTCGCGGGCTCCCGGGCTACCGTCCACCGCCCATTCGAGGGGGCGACGGGGTTTTCTCGATTCCGGTGTGATTATCATCCGGCATAGCCACGGGGTGTCGCGGCCCGGCCTGCGCGAGGGCGACGAGCCCGAGGCTCCCCGCCGCCAGGAGGAACGCCTGCGACATCGACACGCCGCCCGCGAGGAGGAGGACGACGAGGGAGAGGGAGGCCGCGCGACCCGCGTTGAGGAGGACCTCTCGGGTGACGATGGCGGCGGTGGGCTGGCCGGGGACCCGCTCGACCGCGATCGCGAAGAGGAAGACCGGGGCGACGGAGGACGAGAGGGCGAGCAGGCTGTTCCCGAGAGCGAACCCCGCGAGCGTCGTGGCGGTGACGACGAGGAGCGCCGCCAGCGCCGAGGCGGCCGCGCCGACGCGCAGGAACGGTCCGCGGTTCCGGAACCGGTCCGACAACGTTCCGAGGACGACCGTGACGACGCCGCCGGCGAGGGCGAAGAGGGAGAACAGGCGCCCGAGGTCGAACTCCACCGTCGTGAAGCCGTAGGCGATCAGCGGGATCACGCCGAACGCCATCCCCTCGAAGCTCCCCTCCGCGAAGAGGGCGAGGCTCGTCCGCGCGCCCATCCCGCGGAAGTCGAACGCGAACGAGACCGGGGTCGACGCATCCCGCAGGCGGAGCAGAAGGACCCCGTCGATGAGGAGGACGACGACGGCCGTCGCGAAGAGCGGGGCCCAGCCGGCTCGGTCGACGATCAGGCCGCCAATCGTCGGGCCCGCGATCCCGACGGTGGTGTACGCGAGGATGAACGTCCCAATCTTCCGCGCGCGGTCCTCCGGCTTCGTGATCGCGATCACGAGCGCATTGAACGGCAGGAAGTACAGGGGGATGTAGGCGCCCCACGCGATCGCGACCGCGAGGAGGAGCGGCCATCCCTGAAGGAAGAGATACACGAGGTACGAGAGGGCGAGCGCGACGAGGCCCGCGGCCATGAGTGCGCGGGGGCGATGCGCGCCGATGCGGACGAACCCCGCACACCCCGCCGCCGAGATCGTGAACGCGAGGGCGTTCAAGAGGACGACGTCCCCGTCCGCGAACCCGCCCTGGTCCCGCAGGAAAAGGAGCGCGAACACCGCCGCCATCGAGTTCGCGGCCGCGAGCACGGACTGGAGGACGAGCAGGTCCCGGTAGGCGCGGTTCACCGGGGCGCGCGACGGGAGTCGTCTATTTATCGGTTGCCGGGTCCGCGCCGGAGGGACGGCGCAGGAAGGCGATCGCCCCGAGGCCCGCCAGGAAGATCGCGAGGTCCACCGCCAGCCCGAGGCCCAGGGGCGGAACCGCCAACGCCGGCGTAAGGGTCGAGATGATCCCGGTCGCGAGTTCCGCGAGGGCGAAGAGTGCAGCGACCGTCCGCGGCGAGGCGAGGGACCATCCGCGGGACCGACCGAGCATCCCGCCGAGGAGGAACAAGCAGACGGCGAACACCGCCGCCAGCAGGGGCTTCAGGTTCACGGAGGATGCCGGCGCGCGCTGGATCGTCAACGTCACCGTCTGCGGCGCCTCCGCGTGATCGAGTCGATCGACCGCGCGGTACGTGACGTTGTGCGTCCCGTACCCGGCGAGCGTGAACGGGCCTGCGTACGTCGTCCAGGACCCGTCCCCTAGGTGGTACTGGATGTACGCGAGGCCGACGCCCGCGTCCACCGCCGCGAGGGAGACCGTCACGCGGTCCCCCGTCCGGTTCCCGGCGCTCAACGTCGTCTCGGGCGGGGAGTTGTCCACGGTCACCGCCAACAGCTGGGGAGTTTCCTCGCCGCCGAGTCCGTCGACGCTCCAGTACTCGATCAGGTGGGGTCCCTCCGCTGCGAGCGGGAACGGGCCTGCGTACGCCGTCCATGTCCCGTCCAGCCGATAGTAGGTCGTCAGGCCCTCCCCGCTCCGGTCGAGCGCGGTGAGGGAGAAGATCGTCGCGCTCGTCACGAACAGCGCCGGCGTCGTCACGTTCGGGCCGTCCCAGGCGATCGCCGTCGTCGGCGGGTCCCGGACGTCGATCGCGACGGATGCGTCGTTGTTCGTCTCGATCATCTCCTCCATGGTCCCCTCGGGGTCCACGGCGATCCGGATCGTCACCACGGCACCCGGGGACGGCGCGGTCCACGGGACGGGGACCCAGACGGATTCGGAGACGGAGAGGGGCGCGAGCGGCGTGGCGTAGAACGGCGTCGGGGACGCCCCCTCGTAGGCGGCGAGGGTCACGGCCCGGTCCCCGTCGAGTTGCCCGTCGTTCCGGACGGTCACGTCGAGGAAATGGCTGCTCCCGACGGTCGCCTTGGCGGGGGCGAAGACGGAGACGAGGACGTAGTCGGGGCCGGACACGTTCACGACCACGACGACCGTGTTGTTCGCCTCCGATTCCTCATCGACGATCCCGGTCGCGTCAATCGTCACGTTCCAATGGTACACGCCCGCGCGTCCCGGCACGAACCATCGCGCCGTGGCGGGGGGGAACGAGGATCCAGCGGGGAGGGGCGCAATCGCGGTCGATTCCCACACGACCGGGCCGACCGGTGGGCCGCGGAGCCCCTGCGTCTCCACGACCTGCACGACCCACCCTGCGGGCGCGTCCGCGGCCCCGACGTTCCTCGGGCTCATCGTGACGTTCACGATCCCGCCCAGGCGGCCCTGGATCGCGGGGGCGACGAACCCCACGGAGGCGGGGTCCGCGAAGGAGACGGACGCCTCCGACTCGACCGTGACGTTCCACAGGACGAGGTCGGGTCCCGAGACGAAGACGGAGCGCGTGGCGGTGTTGTTGCCCTCGTCCGTCTCCGCGATGACCCCCTCCGGATCCGCGCGGAGCGAGAGCGTGTGCCAGCCCGGGGCGGGGGTCCAAGAGGCGCGCGCGGTCCGCGATCCGCCCGCCGGCAGCCCGGGGACGGTGAACCGCCCGATCTCGACCCCGTCGACCACGAGGGTGACGTTGAAGTCGTTGAGGACACCGACCGCGGGGCTCGCGTGCACGGTCCCGTTCACGTCCACGGGGACGCCGCCGACGGGGTTCGGGTCCGACACCGTCACGTCCGCGGGGTTCGCGAACAGATCCGGAAGGATGAGCTGCAGGCTGGCGATGTCCGCGGTCTGGGGCGAGGCCGCGGGGTGGACGAGGACGCCGTGGGAGCCGACGTCGGAATTGGCGGGGGTGAAGTCGTCGATTGTGGGCGATCGGACGCGGAGGGACCACGCTCCCGTGGAATCGGAGCGCGCCGCGAACGCCGCGCCGATGGCGGGGATTCGGACGATGAGATCTTCATCGAGATTGGCGGTGCCGTTCGCGGTGATCCAGCCGCCGGGGTTCACGCGGGATGGGTTCAGGGAGATCGTGCCCGGCCATCCGGGCATGGCGAGGGAGTATGCGGTCAGGTTCACCCACAGATGCACGTAGTCGCTCGGCCCGTACACCGTGTGCGTCTCCGACCGGACGACGTTCTTGACGCTCCCGTGGTACCAGCGGCCCGTCCACGAATTGGCGGCGGCGACCGTGTGGATGTGGGCCGCGTCGACGAACGAGCCCGCGGGGACCGTCACGTTCGCGGTCCCGTTGAACCACGAGGACCAGCGGTTCGGCGCGTCCCCCGCCAAGTCCGTCGTGTTGTCGTACGGGATGAACGCGGCGACGCGGACGTGCGCGTACCCCGTCGTGTTCACCGTGCCGTTGAACGTCCACGCGTCCCCCGTCTCGAGGGGGAAGTCGAAGTCCTCCTGCGGGGGGAGGAACATGACCGTCGTCGCTCCGTCCGCGGTGATCGGGGCGTCCCCGAACGGGAAGCCGAGGTGGGCGACGCCCGTGGCGGTGCCCGTCTGGTTCGTGGCGACCACCGCGAGGTCCGAGCGGTCCGTCCACACCCAGCCCGAGGTCGTCCCCGTGAGGTCGAACGTGCGGGGGCCGATGCCCGGGACCACGATTTGTCCGGTCGTCACGACGGTCCCCGTCGTCGTCGCGTTGTAGACCGTGGAGGTGTTCCCGCGGACGGTCACGTCGCGGACTTCCGTGACGACGGTGTCGACCGTGAGGGTCGAATCCGTCCGCGTGCCGTCCGCGAACTGCGTGACCGCGCGGGTCTCGTAGGTCCATCGATCATTCACGAACCACGGGTCGAGGTCGAGGAGCGTCGGGGCGGACTCGCGGATTGGGGGCTGAAGGGCATGCGCGGGAGGGGGAGCGAGGGCGCCGAGGACAGCCAGCCCGATGAGGGCGATCGCGAGCAGCCTTCGCATGCGCGTGCGATGGAACGGGAGTGATTTAGCCCTTGGCCCGCATCGGCCGGTCACGGGCCTTCCGTCGTCTCCACGACGACGACGTCCCGGACCGCGCGCATCGACGTGAACGGGAGCAGGATCCGGCCCTTCGCGTCCGTCTTGAACAGCCGGGGCTCGACCCTGTCCCCGGGGACGACGAGCATGGAGTCGAGGTGGCCCGAGCGGGTATCCGCGATGAAGTCGTCGAGCACGCCGATGAGGTCCCCCTCCTTCGTCATCACCGTCTTCCCCTTCAGCTCCGTGAAGAACACCTTCACCGCCGCCACCCGCGCCCGGTAATCCGGGGGTTTCTTTAAAGGTTCGGTAGGGAAAAGGGAGAGGGGGAGGGGCGAGGCCCCTCCGGTTCGCTGGGCCTACCGCAGGTCCACCAGGATGTACTCGATGTCGATCCCGTCGTGCAGGAACGAGGACGCGTACCCGCGGTTGTTGTCGTCGTCCAGGACCATCAGGAACACGTAGTAGACGAGCTGCCCGCCGCCGAACGCGTGGACCGCCGTGTCCCGCACGCGCATGTCCATCGTACCCCACGGGCTGCGACCGTCGTTCGTCGCGCGGTCGAAGTACGGCTCCGTGAACCCGAGGTACTCCGGGCTGTCGAGCACGCCATCGGTCCGGAGCGTCCCGTCGTTGTGGTGGACGTGGATCGTCATCACGGAGTTCGAGGCGCCAGGGTCGTATGGGACGACGCCGGTCGCGTCCCAGGCCCACAGGAACGCGAGATCGTCCGTGCCCGGATCGTACGCCTCGGCCGCGAAGTCAATCTTCGCGCCCTGTCCGCCCTCGACCAGGTCCTGCTTCAGCGTCGGCAGCGCCTGGGTGACCGTCGTGCCGCTCCCGCCGAAGTCGAACTTGTACGTGACGGTTCCGTGCCCGGGCGAGACGGGATCCCGCCAAGGCGCGATCACGAGCCACGTCGGGTTCGACCCGCCCATCGGGGCCGAGTACGTCAGGTCCGCGGAGAAGACGTGGGCCGCCGTCACATCGACCTTCAGGAGGCCACACTTCTCGTCCGTGGGATTCGGACTCCCACCTTGGCGGGTGACGCTCGTCGAGGCGGAGAGGACCCCGTCCGTGTAGAAGTTCGCGGTGACGGAGTTCCCGCTCGTCCCGGATATCCGGACGCACACCTGTGCGGCGATGAACGCTTCGATGCCCGACCTCCCTCCTTGGCCCGGCAGGATCACGGGTTCCACGTTGTTCACGGCGACAGTCACGAACCGGTGGGACACGGAAGTCCCCGGAAGGACCGCCAGAGGCTCGTTGTTCGCGAAGTCCCAGACGAATCCCATGTCGTCGTCGATGGTCATGAAGTCCACGTTGTAGATTCCATTGTCCCCGAACGTGTGCGTAAACGATGGAATCCTTGTGTTTGGAATCCCGCCCGCGGCCCAACCGAGCATGTTTCGCACGAGCGTGGTCAGGTCGTCGCCACCCATGGTACTCAACCCACCAAAGCTTCCGGAGGAGAATCGGCCCTTGAGGTCGACGGTTCGACGTCCGTTGAGCAGCTCCTTGACACCGACGGCGGGGGAATCGTTGTCCCATGAGGCAATGCGGAGACCGCTCACGCCAGCGGCCTGATTGTTTCCACCGACCGTGACCTCGGAGTCCGCGCCGTTGAACAGGGCGGTCACGTGTCCCGAGCGGACGTCCATGACGGCCTCATGGTCCGCATCGACATCGCCGAGTGTGACCGCCAACAGCTGAGACTCCCCAACCTTGAAAGGTTGGTACTTGTCCTCGATGAAACGGCCGGACAACCGCCATCCGTCCGAGCCGAAGATGTTGTCGGTCGTGAAGAGCGTGGTCAGTACACCACCTCTCCCGGAGTCGAGGTACTCGGCGAGCCGTGTTCCGGTGTTCCGCAGGGCTCTCGTCCAAAGGGTGCCGCCCGGATCGCCCCAATAGGTCCCTAGGACGATGAGGTCATACTGCATGAGCAAGTCGAGAGTGGGAGCCTGCGGAAGCGGCCAGTTAATGATGTTGAAGCTGTCCACGCTTCCGACGTCGTCTAACGAGAGAAGGAGATTCTTGTAGGCTTTGTAGTAGTCGAATGGGCAACCATTGGAGTCGCCGGTAAGACAGAACGAGTGGACGATTAGCACCTTGAACTTTGGCGGGGCGAGCGTTCCAACGTACCTCCACTGTACCGGAGTTCCATCGTCGAGGTCCAGGCCATACGCGTACCACTCGGTCGGCTCGAGCCCCGCCGGATCATCGAACCGGAATCCCTTGAAGAGCACCGCATCCCCCTCGGACTTGACCGTAGAGTCGAAAGGCCCAATTACCGTAGGTGGGACGTTCGCAATCGTCACCTCGCCGTCGGTTGCGCCGAGCCCTTCCATAATCCTCCCGACGAATCCCGTGACCCGGAAGTTGTCGACGAACCACCAGATGTCGTCGTTGCTCACGTAGCGGAAGCGGAATACCACATTGCTGTAACCGGCAATCACCGTCGTCTCCGTCACGTAGTCACCAATGAAGGCGCCTGGGTCGTTGTGGTGATATTCCGTGATCACGATATCCCACGTCGCACCCCCGTCGAGGGACGCCTCGAGGTACCCATCCGACGTGCCGAAGAAGTAGTCCGCCTGCCACCAGGTGTAGAACTCGATTCGGACGCCCGTGTACCCGCTCAGATCGAAGTTGTTCGTGTACAGATTCGAGATTCCGTCGCCCGTCCCGTAGTTCGGGTCGTTGTAGTACCACCAGATGTCCGGGCCCCGGCTGCCGAAGAGCCAGTCGCTGTCCCCGCAGACCCACCCGAAACCATCGGGGTCCGCATACCAGTCGGTGGGCCAGTTCGACGTGCCGCCCCAGAATCCGCTGCACTCGGCTGGCTTGTTGAAGTTATTGAAGAACAACTCGTCCTTCGAGACGATCGCGAACTTGCCGTCGTCGTCATCCCGTACTTCCACATGGACCGGGAACGTATCCTCGAGGGTCGTCGTGGTCGGGTCATCGTCCTTGTACGTCTTGCTATACGGGTCTAGGTCGAACGGCATGACCTTCAGAACGGGTTCCGGTTGCTGCGAAGCCCAACGGACGGCATTCGCAATCATGCGAGCATAGTCGCCGCTTGCATATCCGTAAAGCGGGAAGAAGTTCAGCGCGACGGCACGAGCGCCGTTGTCGACGTTGGGATTCGTCTTCACTGCCGCGAGCACGCGGTCATTCGTGTAATCGGCAATGCGGATTGCGTCCTCGTTCACATCGAAGATGTCCGAGTCAATTCCCAGGACGCTCATGCTGGACACACCGTCCAGAAGCGGGTGGCCCGGGACGTAGATTGTTCCAATGCTTCCGGGCGGCCCATAGGCCTGGGCTCGGGGAAGAGGACTATATCCGTCCGTTTCCCACCTCCCGCAGATGCCCCACCAACAGCCCCAGAAGCTATCGAAGACGCCTTGCAACGCCACCACGTTGCCGCCAGCATCCATGTAGTCCGCTAGACGATCGCCCATCTCGTTCGTACCGCTGAACACGAAGTAGTTCGTCGCTAGAAGCAACACGTTGTAGGGTAACAGCTCGGAAAGGGTAGGCACGCGACTCTCCCCAGTTGGTCCCCAGTCGAACACATTGATCTTGACGCAGAATGTTGCACAAGCTTCGGTAAACTTGGTGACGAGCGAGGACACGTCTGGACCCAGTGTATGAAGGATGAGCACCTTCGCGCCCCCGTTATACTTGGTAACATCCTGCCACGGGGACTGCGTCCCGTCGTGGAAGGTCCACCGATACTGCCATTCGTCGTCCAAGCCGGGATCGAAGAACTGCGCCGAGACTTTGACCGCACTGCCCTCGAGACCGGGGCTCGGTTCGCTCTGAACCCCGAAGACATTCGGCGCAACGTTGTTGACTTCGATTGATGCGGTGTCCTGCGCAGCGTCTGCATATACAAGGGTCTCCGTGAAGTCGAAATCGATCATCATCGTCGCCCAGTCCCCTGCGTCCGTGTCGGGGAACGCATCGTAGCTGCCCCCGCCCCACGGGCCCCAGTGATAGAAGAAGTTCCCGAACGTAACCCTCTCGGGCTGGGGATTCGGAAGCCCGTTGAGGGCCAGGAAGTAGTCGCAGAAGCAATCCCAGTAGTCGTTGTCTCGGTGCTCTGAGATGATGTACTGGCGACCAGCCTGAACGGTTATGCTGCTGCTCAGTGTACACCAGTTCCATTGGAACGGGACCTGGACCGGCGTACATACGGCCAATAGGGCCTGCGTCTGATAGTCCCAAATCCGAAGGCTGTGCTGACGATACACGAAGAACTGGTACTCCCCGAGCGCCGTAAGCAGGAGATCTCCCTTGGGCGTGAACATCTGCCCCGAGTTCGCAGGGGTGATGCCCCAGTACGCTGCCGTCGTCTCGCCAAGGTTGGGGCCGTTGTTCACGACAATGAAGGTCGAGACCCCATCCCAGCCCTCGACGAGGATGTTCCCGAACGCGTTGTCATTGAACGTGTGTGTGATCACGGTCTGGGTCGTCCAACGGCCGAGAGTTCCCCCGCCCTGCTGATCCGGGATGTCAAATATGCCATCATTGTCAAGGTCGTATCGGAAGAAGATGATGGCCGGGTCGTACACCGTGACCTGGATCGTCAGATCCGTCCCTTCGAACGTGTCCGCGCCGCCATATGGCCCGCCGGCGTCAAAGCCGCCCGACAAGTGACTCCGCGTGTCCGTCTTCGATTCCTCGGTCCTCACCGAAACCACACCATCATGCGATCCGAATTGGCGGTCAGCTCGCTCGAACATCGCTCGGAAGTCATCGCGCGTAAGCCGGTTCGCCAAGATTCGGTCTGGAGAGCCCGGCTCCGAGAGGCCGGTGCCCAGATGATTCGCGTTCACACCCATCGAACTCTCCGGGCTCTCGGCCGTTTCGGCGCCTTCGGAAGGTCCCAGATGCAGCCCCGCGTATTCATCTGCGGCAATAGGATACAGATTTGCCGTCCGGGTCCCAGTCTCCGTCGGCGCGCTCGTCGCGCCAGGTCGCACGTACACGAATCCCGCCACCGCCCCGAGCACCATCGAGAGGACGATGCACAGGGCTCCCACGAGTCTCCTCATATCTCGCATTCTAACCCTCCATTCGAGTTGATGCGGCGTCATGCTGGAGAAGACGGCACTGACCTTCCGGCGCTCCCCGCGCGGAACCCCCTCGCCCCAGCGCAACCCCGACCCGGATGGACTCGGTACCTATTTAACAGTGCGCACCCCGGGGTGCATGTTAAGCAGACCCGAGATCCGGAAGTCCTGCGCGGGTTCGAGGAAAACAAGGAAAGGGGAGGGGCTCGCGCCCCTCCGTTCCGGCCGGCCTATCCGAGGTCGATGACGAACACTTCGACGTCGATCCCGTCCAGTCCGAAGGGCGACGGATACCCGCGACCGTTGTCGTCGTCGAGCACCGCGAGGAAGACCCAGTAGATCGTCTGCCCACCGGCGAACGCGTGCGTGGCGGTGTCGTGGACCACGAAGTTCGTCGTCCCGAGGGCGCTCAGGCCCGTGTTCGCGGCGCGATCGAAGTACGGCTCGCTGAACCCGAGGAACTGGGAGCTCGCGAGCGTCCCGTCCGACCGCGCGACGCCCGAGTTGTGGAACACGTGGATCGTGTACACGGACAGCGGCCCGACCATGTACGCGATGTCCGCCTCCCCGCCCCATGACCAGAAGAACGCGAGGTCGTCCGTCCCCGCGTCCACCGCGTCCGCCGCGAAGTCGATCTTCGCCCCAAGGCCTCCGTCGATCAGGTCCCGCTTCAGCGTCGGGAGCGCGACGTTCGTCGTCCCCGGCGTGGCGAGGTCGTACTTGTACGTGACCGTCCCGTGCCCCGGCGTGACCGGGTCCCGCCACGGGCTGAAGATCAGCCACGTCGGGTTCGACCCGCCGTTCGGCCTCGTGTACGTGATCTGCGCGCTGTACGTGTGCCGTGCCCGCACGTCCATCTTCAGGAGACCGCACTTCTCCGTCGCCGGGTTCGGATCGCCGCCCATCCGCGTCACGCTCGTCGACGCCGCGAGGACGCCGTCCTGGAACACGGAGACCGAGACTGTGTTCCCCACTTGACCGGTCACCCGCACGCAGAGCTGCGCTGCGAGGAACGCTTGGATGCCCGGCTGGCCCCCTTGGCCCGTCAGGATCACGGGGTCTGTGTTGTCCACGGTCACGGTGATCATCCGATGGCTGACGACCGGCCCGGGCATGACCTGGCGCGGGGCGCCAGCGACCGGGTCCCAGATGTAGCCCATGTCGTCATCGATGATCTGGACGTCGACCGAGTAGACTCCGTTGTCCCCGAACGCGTGCGTGAAGGGCGCAATGTTCGGCGTCGGGATGCCGCCCGCCGCCCAACCGATCACGTTCCGGAGCATCTTCGACAGGTCGGCGCCGCTGAACGTGTCGCCGAACCGCCCGCCGATGTGGGCGGTCCGCCGCCCGTTGAGAAGGGTCTTCACCCCGATCGCGCTATCGCCATTCGCCCAGTCCGCCAAGACGAGGCCGTTGGTCCCCGCGGCCTGGCCACCGCCGCCGATCGTGGGCCGGTAGTCCCCGCCGTGGAACGCGGCGACGTCCACCATTCCTGAGCGAACGTCGGCGAGCGCCTCGTGCTCCAGATCGTAGATCGTCCCAAGGGTCGAACCGCTCGGGGTGTATGTCGCAATCTCGAAGGGTCCGTAATCGTCCGTCAGGTAGCGACCGCGGATGGCCCCGCCTTCCGTGTTCCCTCCCGTCTCGTAGGCAAGGAACTCCGTGACCACGCCTCCACGGCCCGCGTCGAGGTACAGAGCCAAGTTGTTGCCGAAGTTTCGGCGCGCATTCTCCCAGGCCAGGTTCGTCCCGTCGAGGTAGATGGTGAACGTGCCGTACAGGATGAGGTCGTACTGCAGCAGCAGGCTCAGGGGTGGGGCCGCCGGCGGGAACTGGATCAGGTTGTAACCCGTGACGGAGGCCACGTCGTCCAGCGCGAGGAGCTTGTCCCGGTGCTGGTTGAACATCGTGCACGCGTTTCCGGAGCCGCACCACGAATGGACCGCGAGCACCCTGAACTTCGGCGCCGCGAGGCTCCCCTTGTACGTCCACGTGGACGGCGTCCCGTCCCCGATGTCCCACCGGTAGGCGAACCACTCCGTCGATTCGAGGAGCGCCGGATCGCTGACCTTGAACCCTCCGAACCGAAGGCCCTGCGCCTCCAGCCGGGATGCGGAGGCGAACCCGCCCACCACGGTCGGCGGCACGTTCGCGATCGTGACCTCGCCCGACGCGTCGTCGAGCCCGTCAATCACCTCGGCGTTGTACCCCGTCACGCGGACGTTGTCGACGCTCCATCCCCAGTCGTCGTTGCTCACGTACTGGAAGCGGAACACCACGTTCGAGGACCCTCCCAAGGCCCACGAGTCCAGCGTCACGTGACCGATGAAGACCGAGGGATTCAGGTGGTGGTACTCACGGAGCCGGTAGGGGAACGTCGCGCCGCCATCCGTGGAAGCGTCGACGTACCCGTCTGAGGGTCCGGGGACTCCGTTCCCCTGCCACCGCGTGTCAAACTCCAGGCGCCCGAGGCTGAACCCGGACAGGTCGTACGTGCCCGTGAACAGGTCCGAGACCCCGTTCCCCGTCCCGTAGTTCGGGTCGTTGTAGAACCACAGGATGCTCGCCGAGCGGCTCCCATCGAAGGAGTACGGTTGGTTCTCGCACCGCCAGCCCGACGCCGGGTTCGCGCTCCATCCCGCCGGCCAAATCTGGGCGACCGTAGACCAGCTGCACTCGCCTGGGCTGTTGAGGTTGTTGAAGAAGAGCTCCGACTGGTCGAACACGACGAACTTGCCGTCGTCGTCGTCCCGGACCTCCACGCGGACCGGAAAGGTGTCAATCGGCGTCGTCGTGGTCGGGTCGTCGTCCCTGAAGACCTTCGGGTAGAGGTCAAGCTGGATCGGCATCGGCTTCAGCGTCGGGTCCGGCTTGCCCGAGGCGAAGCGAATCGCGTTGGCCATGATCCGGAAGAAGTCCCCGCCATCAAACCCGAGGAACGGAACCATGTCGATGTAGACAGACCTCGCCCCGTTGTTCACCTTGGGGTTCGTGTTCGTGGCGATCGCAATCTGGCCGCTCGCCCAGTTCGCAACTCTGGTGGCGCCCGGGTTCAGCGTGACGATGTTCAGGATGTACTGCGCGGTCCAGCTGGAGACGCCGTCGAGAATCGGATGGCCTGGCACAAAGATTGGACCGAGCATGGTGTTCGCGAAGATTTCGCCGCCCCGCGGGACGGGTGCATACCCATCGCTCTGCCACCGGCCTCCTATCCCCCACGTGTTCGACGCGAAATTCGCGACGTGATCGATGATTACGTTCCCACCGGCGTCCATGTAATCAGCGAGGGCGTTGCCCATGCCATCCGAGCTGGAAATCGCCCCCCAACGTCCGGCGACGTAGACCACGTCATAGGGGAGCAGCTCATCCAGACTTGGCACGCGGTTCAGTCCGAGCGGTCCAAAGTCGAAGAAGTCCAGTTTCACGCAATACGTCCCGCATGCGGTCCTGAGGCCGCCCGAGACAGCGGTGATGACGTCGGTCTGCGCGTGCAGATAGAGAACCTTCGCGCCGCCGGACAGCTTCGTCACGCCCGTCCACGGGCTCGTCGTGCCGTCGGCGAAAGTCCAACGGAACTCCCACGTGTCGTCGGTCCCGGGGTCGTTGAACCAGGCGAACAGGTTCGTCTTGCTCCCCTCCAGCCCGGGGTTCGGATCGAATCCCACGCCGAACGCGTCGGGTGCGACGTTCTGGACCTGCAAACGAGCGGTGTCGCGCGTCGTGTCTGGGAGAACCAGTGTCTCCCGCCACTCGAAGTCGACCGTCGGGAACCAGTTGGACGGTCCTGTAAAGAACAGGTCGCTGGGACCGCACATGTTCGGGTCGGTGCCGAAGATGAAGCAGCCCTGTGCCGCTGAAGCGTACCGGATCTGCGGCGTCTCGGCCATCGCGCCGATGAAGTTGATGTATGTAGACTCGATGCGGATCGCCATCCAGTAGTCGGCCCCGGGGACGAGCGTCAAGGGGGTCGGCAGCGTGCACCAGTTCCACACTTGGATCACACCGGGTGGGAGAACATGCGACGGCGAGCACACGCCAAGCCGCGTCCGCGCGTTGGTGCCTGCGGCGAGCTGATAGAAGATGAGGTCATAGACCGTGTAGGACACGTAGTGGAGGTGCCCTAGGCGCGTCACCACGATGGGTGCCTTCGCCGTGAACCGCCAGCCGATCTGGCGGTACGTCGCGCCGAACAGTCCCCACGTCCCCGACCAATTCGTCCTCTGGGTGAACGAGTTCCCCGTGTTGATCTGGATGAACGTCGAGACGCCATCCCACCCCTGGACCACGATGTCCCCGAAGTAATTGTCGAAGAACGTTTTCGTGTATGAGGTCATCGTCGTCCACGCGCCGCAGGGCGGACACGTCTGGGAAACGCCGAGCTGGGAGGGGAAGTCGAACACCCCGTCGTTGTTGAAGTCCCACCGATAGAAGATGATCGACGGGTCGAGCGGCGTGACCGTGAACGTAATCGTCGCGGTCCCCTCGAAGAAGTCCGGGCCCCCGTAGGGACCGCCCGCATCGATCATCCCCGGCGGAAGCGTGCCGTCTCGGGTGCCCTCCACCCGTGCCTCGATCCTGCCCTGCAGGGACTCGAACGAAGCCATCGGGGCGCCTCCTTGCTTCGCGGCGGCGTTCAGTTCCTGGGGCGTGACAATCTCGGCATAGGAACTCACGCCATCCTCCGTGAATTCGAAGGGGCGGCTTTTTTCGGTCACGACTTCCGCGGTGTTCGCGTTTTCCGTTAGGTCCGCTGCCCGGTCCTTCGTGCGGATTGCATCGAGTTCCGCGTCGGTAATCAACGGCCTCCCCAGATCGTCCACGGGGATCTCCTTCATCTGCCCGTCGTCGTCCAAGTACATCATCTTCGGCTTCTCCGCGCGCGTCCCCGCGCTAAGGGACACACCCACGTCGCCAGGCTTCGCGTACACGAATCCCGCAGCCGCCCCGAGCACCATCGATAGAACGATGCACAGAGCCCCCACAACCTTTCCCCAGTTAGTCATCGCACTCACTCCTGAACAATCGAAAAGATTGCACTAGAAGCTCCACCACGCTGCCCCACTTCTCCCGCACCAGACGGGCGCGGGACCCCTCGCCCCAGCGCAACCCCCGGAGGGGCATGAGCTCGTCCCTATATAACGGTAGTGCACCCCGGGGTGCTCATTCAGACGACAGACGTTCGGTTTGCCGGGCGCAAGCTTGATGAGGCGCCCGGCCCTAGAGACGTCCCCCTTCCCGTGGAGGGCGTGCATGAAGGACATCGTCGTCGATCCCGGCTGCTTCCTCGGCCTGTGCGCCGCCGCGATCGAAGCGTACAACCGGGAGACGAACGGCTTCTTGATGGGCGGGAAAGCGATTCGGAGAGTCCGCCGTCCCCGCCGCGTCGCAGTGCTCAAGGCCGCGTATCCGATCCAGACGGAAGAGCGCCGCCCGAACTCCGTCGCCCACGGGAATCTGAAGGCGTTCGACCGCGCCCGCCGCACGGTGTCGAACCTGTACGTCGGCCTGGACCTCCTCGGCGGGTTCCACAGTCACACGGGCACGGATGGTGCCCCTTCTCTCTCCCGCCTCGACGTCGAGTACATCGAGGACGAGTTGAACCACCTCGCAAGACAGGGGGAACGGAGGGAGGACTGGCTGGAGCTCGTCGTCGCGATCCGGCGGCGCTCCTACGCGCGGCGCCACGAGGTCGCGTGGACGTTTCGCCGCTACCCGAAAAAACTCGGCGCGACGATCGCGATCCGCCCGAACCTCGGGTACGACGTGACCCTCGCCGGCTACTGGGTCCCCGTCGAGGAGAACGGCGGGACGCGCGTGTACGCGGGACGCCCGGACGAGGCGCGCCTGTTCATGCCGTGGGCGGACCGCCTCTAGCCGCGCTTCGAGTACGTCGCCACGAGCTTCGACAACTCGTCCTGCACGAGGTTCACGTGCCCGACCGAGGCGAACGTGATCGTGTCCTCGCCCGTGTCGAGCAGGATGTCCCCGAACCGGAAGATCCGCTGGAAGAAGCTCTGGTGCATCTCCACCCGCTCGACCTTGTTGAACGGCATCTGGTTCGTCTTCTTGCTCAGGATCCCGTCGTAGCGCATGATCCGCGAGTCCGTGACGACGTACCGCGTCGACAGCCGCCGGAGTTCCGCGAAGAGGAGGAGGAGAAGGCCCAGGAACGCGAGGAGGGCCGCGCCGAGGGACTTCAGCCGCCAGCCGAGGAGCGGAATCTCCCAGTTCGCGATCGCGCCCGTCGGGAAGATGTAGGCGACCGCGGCCACGATCCACAGGAAGGTGGCCGCCACGTAGTAGTGGATCGCGATCAACCGCGTCGGTCGGAAGGAGAGGAGGGTCGTCTCGGCCACGGGGCTCCGATGCGGCCTTCGCTCAAGTACGTTTCCCTATCCGTCCTCGGGGCGGCGACCATGCGGCGCGTCCCGCAGGATTAATTAGGACTCCACCGTTTGGCGGCGCGGATGGTCGACGTGCTCGTGGAGATCTTCCTGAAGAAGGGCGTCGCCGATCCGGAGGGGGACGCGACCCACAAGGCCCTCAAGCTCCTCGGATTCGCGAACGTCGGTGCCGTGCACTCTGCAAAGCGCTTCCTGATCCGCCTCGACGAGCCCGACGCCGCGAAGGCGAAGGCCCAGGTCGAGGAGATGTGCCGCCGGCTCCTCGCGAACCCCGTGATCCACGATTACGCGGTCACCGTCCGCTGATTACATGTAGCCGCCGAGCTTCTGGCGGTGCTCGACCTTCCACTCGCCCGTATGGTCCCGCCGCCGGATCTCGGACTTCGCGATCTCCGCCTCCGCCGCCTTGACGAAGTCGTCCATCGTGATCCGGTGCCGCTTCCCCCGGCGGAGGGAGATCCGCATCGCCTGGCGGACGACGTTGAGGATCGACCCGCCGGCGAGCGGGTACTTCCGCGCGAGGGCGGCGAAGTCCACGTCCTTCTGCACGGGCGCCTCCTTTGGGACCGTCTGCTCGAAGATCCTCCGACGCATCTCCGCGTCGGGTATGTCGAACTCCACCGCGATGTCGATGCGACGGTCGAGGGCGCGGTCGAGGACGCGGGCCATGTTCGTCGCGAGGATCGCGATGCCCCCGTGGTCCTCGAGGTGGTGCAGGAGGACGTTCACGTCCCGGTTCGTCCACGGGGCGCTCGTCATCCCGCGGCGGTGGAAGACGGCGTCCGCCTCGTCGAAGAACAGGACGGCCTCTTTCTCGGCGGCGGTCTTGAAGACCGCCTCGATGTTCTTCTCCGTCTCCCCGACCCACATGTTCTCGAGCTGCGCGTAGTTCACGATCAGGAGGGGGCGGCGGACCTCCTTCGCGATCGCCTCGGCGGTCATCGTCTTCCCGGTCCCCGGCGGGCCCGCGAACAGGAGGCTGAGCCCCTTGTTCTTCCGGACGACCTTCTCGAGGCCCCACCGGCGGAACATGAGGTTCTTGTTCCGGATCTCCAGAATCGCGTCCTCGATCGCCGCGCGCGTGCGGGGGGCGAGCACGACGTCGTCGAGGGAGAACCGCGGATCGACGATCTGGAACAGGGACGCGCGCTCCGGCGGCGGGGGCGCTTCCTCGTACTCGAGGTCCTCCTCGCTCTCGTACACCTCGACGCCCGCCCTTAGGAGGCGGACGACGCGCTCCAAGTCCTCCTTGCTCACGTGCTTGCAGGCGTCCGCGATCCGCCCGCACTTCGGGCACTTCACAATCCACGCGTCCCGGTCCTTGTCGCTCAATCCATCACCCTGGGGGAACGACGCTCGGGTCCTGGGTCCTACCCGCCAACAACGCGGGGACGGACTTAACCCTATCGAGCCAACAACGGGCGGCGCGAATCGCCACGATGGGATTAAATACGTGCCACGAATCCAATCGCCGTTCTCATGGGAGCCGATGAGGATAGGGCTCCTCCTCGAGAGGGGGAGCTGAGGCAAGAGCGGTGCCCGAACTGCGGCGGGCTGCTCACGCTCACCGCCGGACGTGCGGAGGGGTATTGCACGATCGAGGGGATCTACGTGGAGGTCGTCTTGCCGCCGCCCTCGGAACCCTCTCGTCCCGACCTCGTCCGCGCGCGCGTGTTGGCGGCGACGAAGAAGGAACTGCACGACCTGTGCGCTTCGTACGGCCTCCGCTCCTCCGGGAACAAGACGGACTTGCTCATGCGGCTGCTGCGGTACATGGACGAGCGCGGGATCGATCTGCCGCCCGAGGAGCGCGAGACGGAAGCCGTCGCGGAGGAGCCGGTCGAGGTCGAGCCTCCTCCAGTCCCTCCGCCCGCCGCCCCCGAACCCGCGCCCTTACTTGTCGAGGTTCCCGTGGAGCCGACGCCGGAGACGGACGTCCCGGCGGCCCTCCCCACGGCCGATGTAGACGAGTTGCTCCCCCAGGTCCAGATAGAGGACACTCCTGAATCGCCGCCAGAGGCGCCCGCCGAGGGTCCGGAGATGGACCGCCGACGCCTCCGCCGCGATCAACGGGTGTTCTACGCCGGGTCGTTCCTGACCGCCGCGGGCGGCATCGGCCTCTTGCTCGGGTCCTTCCTCCACGACGTGCTCCGCGTCCCCCTCTTTGGGGACTCTTACGAGGCGTTCGGCCCCCTGAACGTGACCGCGGCAATCCTTGGCGGCGTCGTACTCCTAGCCGGGCTCGGGGCGATCGGGTTCAGCCTCCGGGGCGGCGTCGTGCGCGCCCCGTCCGCCGGGGGATAGCGATGCCGTCGAGAAGCGCGCGCCGCGGGCTCACGAACGGGCTCGTCCGGGAGGCGCCGCGCGGATCGGGACGGACGAATGGGCTCGTGAATGGGACGCGGGGTCGGACGAACGGATTGGTGAACGGGGTCCGCGGCCACACGAACGGACTCGTGAATGGGACGCGCGGACGGACGAACGGGCTCGTGAACGGGAACGGGCTCGTGAACGGCTCCGGGTTCGTGAACGGCCTCCCGCTGCGCCGGAACCCGTTCGGGATCGTGACCCGCCGGGACGTGCGGCGCGGCGCCGCGCTCGTCGCCGCGTCCCTCCTGCTGCTGGTCCTGCTCGGCTACCTGTTGTCGGAACCGCCGCCGGGCGGTCCTCGGTTCGCGGCAGACGGTGACTTCCGGGAGTGGACCGGCGCCGTCCAGTACGCGGACGACCCGGACGCGATCCTCCCGCATGCGGACCTCCGCGCATATTCGGTCCATGCCTCCGGCCCGCTCCTGTTCGTCTACGGACGGACGGCGGGGCCGCTGTTCGCCGGGTCGGCGCCCTCGAGCGTCTTCGTGCTCCTCAACCACAGCCGCCAGGGATCCGAGGTCGCCGGCTACGCGGCCGCCCCCGATCTCTCCGTGCAGGGCCTCGCGGAGCTCTTCGGATGGAACGGGACGCTGCAGGGCACCACGCTCCGGCGATGGACCGGTGGCGGGGACCCGGACAACGCGACCGCCTTCGAACGCCTTTCAGGATTCCCGGCCGCGGCGACGGGCGGCGAGTTCGAACTCGCGCTCGACCTCGAGGGCCTGGGCGTCGAACTCGGAGACGAGATCCGGGTCCTGCTGGTGACGAACGCGGGCGGCGCCTCCGATCGGGGGGCGATCGTCGGACGCGACCCCGGGGCCCTCCTCGTGACGGTCACGCCGCTCGCGCGGACGATCTCCGGGAACAGCGCCGTCCTCGACCTCGCGTTCCGCGCGATGGGCGCGGAGGTCCGCGTCACCGGCATCACCGCCACGCACAGCGGCGGTGGGACCGTGCAGCTCCCGACCCTCCCGTTCACGCTCGCCAGCGGAGCGTCGACGTCGAAGCAGATCTGGCTGGACCCGGGCGCCGCCGCGAGCGGGGAATTCCTGACCGTGCGCGTGGAGGACGTGGACGCGGTCGCGAACGGGACGAGGCGCGTCACCCCGACCCTCTCGGGCGAGGCCGCGCGGATGTACGTGGACGTCGTCCCCGCGGGGAAAGCGATCGACGGGCTGTTCGCGGACTGGTCGAGCGCCGTCCCCGACCTCGATGACCCGGTGCCGGACTCCGTCGATCTCCGCGCGTCCGCCGCCGCCATGCAGGCGGGAGCGTTCTTCTATGCGCGGACGGAGGGCTCCATGCTCGCCGGCGCGGTCCTCCCGGAGCGACACGTACCATCGTCGCCGGGCGGGGGGGCGGGGAGCCCCGGCCCTCCGGGCCCCATCCTCCGGATCGCGGGGGAGGACGTCCTGCGGATCTACGTGGACACGGACGAGGGGGATCCCGTCGGTCTGCCCTTCGCGGGAATCGTCGCGGATCGCCTCGTCGAGATTCGCGGGCGGCTGGGGCGAATCGCCGCCAGAACCGCGTTCGTCTGGGACGCGGGCCTTCGCGACTGGCGGGCGGATCCCGCCGCGGTCAGCGCGATCTTCGTGGGGACGGAACTCGAGGCCTCCGTCCCCAGCACGTTCCTCGGGATGACGAACAACGCGAGCGTCGCGTTCGCGATGTCCGACTGGGCGGGAGCCGGGGACGTTACGCTCCCCGCGGGGCTTCGAGGGACGCGGGGGTCCGGCCCGGGCCCCCTCGACGGGCAGAACGCACAAACCGTCCTCGCGACGCCCCTGACGAACATCCCGGTCGTCGACGGAGATTGCTTCACCTCGGGGGACGAGTACGACGGCGCGAGCGCGGGGTCGAGCACGGGCGTCTTCTTCTACCTCGGCCAACGGAGCGACTTCCAGTACGTGTACGTCTGCGTCCTCGCGACGGCGGACGCCACGAGCAGCGCATTCGACTGGGGCGAGCTCCTCTTCGACACGGCCCACGACGGGCAGGGCACCCCCCAGACGGACGACCGGCGGTTCCGCGTGTTCAGCGGCTCCGGGTCTCTGATCCGGGAGAAGGGGGACGGGACCGTGTGGGTCGACTGCGGCGTCGACTGCGACGCCGGCGACATCGGACAAGGGGCGTTCACCGGCGGGGAGGAAGTGTACGAGTTCCGGATCCGGTTCTCCGACGTCTGGGGGACGAATGCTCCCGGTGCGAACCAGCGGGCGGGCTTCGCGATCGTCGTCCACGACGACGACGCCGGGCTCGACTACTCCTGGGGGAGCGACAACGTAGATGACACCGCCCCAAACACGTGGGGCCACGTGGACA
>Ga0209751_10001759_pt1 | contig 22017 bp, 31 predicted proteins | sample RifCSP13_1_FD_184019 | JGI IMG/M metagenome (GOLD analysis project Ga0209751, IMG submission 184019) | Soil microbial communities from Rifle, Colorado - Rifle CSP2_sed 13_1 (SPAdes) (version 2) | ecosystem: Environmental > Terrestrial > Deep subsurface > Rock core/Sediment | place: Rifle...
GCAGGGAAATTTCATTTCCGAAGAAATGGCGGGGAAGGTTGATCGGGAAGTCGTTAAGATCTTGGGAGAGGCTTACGCCCAAGCCAAGAAAGTCTTGGAAAAGAATCTTCCTAGGATGGAAAAGGTGACCGATGCTCTCCTAGAGAAAGAAACTCTGGACGAGGAAGAGTTTAAGAAGTTGGTTGGTTAAGTAACGCCAGTAACAGGATTTGAATTTCAGTGGTTACTGAGGGTTACTTAGGTTACTATTGTTACTGTGAACCGCCTCGTTCTGATTGACACCCTCAATTTCTTCCACCGGGCTTTCCATGCTTACCCTCCCCAGTTGACGACGCTTCAGGGTGAACCGATTAATGCGGTCTACGGTTTCGCCGCGATGCTTTTTAATCTCGGAATGGAGCTGAAGCCGACCCATCTCGCCGTCGCCTATGAATCGGAAAAGGAACCGACCTTTCGAGTGCTGGAATTCCCGGCCTACAAAGCGACTCGAGTGCCCCTCCCTCCCGAAGAGCAGATCCAATTTGATTCCCAGCTGCCGCTTCTGGAAGAGTTCCTCGCCGCCGCCGGGATTACGGCGCTGCGGGCGGAAGGTTTTGAGGCGGATGACGTGATTGGAACCGTCGTAAACCAAATAACCAAACAATCAAACAATCAGAAAACCGAGATTGTTATCGCCTCCAACGACCGGGATTTGACGCAGCTAATCGGCCCCCGGGTGCGTTTCTACCTCCCCGCCGTTGGGAGAAAGCAAAAGGCCAAACTCTACGGGGAGAAAGAGTTCTTCGAGGAATATGGCTTCAAACCGGCGCAGATGGTCGATTACAAGGCTCTTCGGGGCGATCCTTCCGACAACATCCCCGGAGTGCGGGGGATCGGGGAGAAAATTGCGGTCGAACTGGTGAAGAGATACGGAACGGTGACAGAGATCTACAGGAACATCCTAGAGATTAGGCCGGCGGTTGCCCAAAGGCTAGTCGACGATAAGAAGGAGGCCGAGCTCTCCCACAAGTTGGCGACGATTGTGGTGGATGCTCCGGTCGAAATCGATTACGATAAGCTCCGTTTTTCCGGTTTCGATCGGCCGGAAGTGCACATCCTTTTCGAGAAATGGGGATTCCGCTCTCTCTTGAAAAAGATGGTCGGAGAGGAAGCGATCCCGGAGAACAAGGACCAGATGAAGCTACTATGAAGATTGCGCTAGTGCATGATTTCCTAGACCAATACGGGGGAGCGGAGCGGGTGCTGGAGGCGATCCACGAGCTTTTTCCCTACGCTCACGTCTACACTAGCCGGCACGATCCGACCAAAATGCCTCTGCGGATGCGGAACTGGGACATCCGTCCCTTTAAGCTTCCCAAAATTCCCCTGGCTCATTTTCTGAAGTACTACACCGCCTTTTATCCCTTTCTCTTCGAGAATCTGGATCTGCGGGAGTATGACCTGGTGATCTCTTCCACCGCGTTCTTTGCGAAGGGGATTTTGGTAAAGCCGGGAGCGGTCCACATCTCCTATATCCACACCCCGCCCCGTTTTCTCTACCACTACGCGGCGGCAACGGGAAAGCGGGAGCTCTTCTTCTACCGTCCGGTGCTGGCAATCCTGGATAATTTCCTCCGGATCTGGGACTACCAGGCCGCCCAGCGCCCGGATTTCATTCTGGTGAATTCCCAGGAGGTCGCCCGGCGGGTGAAGAAGTTCTACGGGCGAGAGGCGACCGTGATCCATCCTCCGGTGGAACTTCCTAACCAGCCAATCAACAAGTTAACTAATCAACCAACCGACCAATTCTACTACCTGGTTGTCTCGCGCCTTTTGGGTTATAAGCGAATTGACCTTGCGGTCGGGGCGGCGAATGCGCTCAAAGTTCCACTCAAGATTGTGGGGACGGGGAGGGAGGAAACGCGTCTAAAAAGAATGGCCGGACCGACCATTGAGTTTCTCGGGTTCTTAAGCGACGAAAAGGTGTCAGAACTTTATTTTGGTTGCCAAGCTCTTATTTTTCCCACAGATGAGGACTTTGGGATAGTTCCAGTGGAAGCGATGTCTTTTGGCAAACCAGTGATTGCGTTTGCGAAGGGTGGTGCGAAGGAAACTATTGTCGCTGGTAAAACCGGCGAATTCTTCTCAGAACCCACCGTAGCTTCGCTGGTGGAGGTCTGGCGCGACTTCGAATCGTCCAGGTATAAAGCAAAGGACTGTATCGCCCAGGCGAAACAATTCTCCAAGGCCCGTTTCCTAAAAGAGTTCTATAATTTCATAGGATCAAAAATAGATCATGCCTGAATTACCGGAAGTAGAAACCATCAGAAAACAACTGAACAAAGAAGTGTCCGGTCTTTCTATCACCGATATCTGGACCGATGTTCCCAAGATGGTTATCCCGTCCCGAGGAGAGGTCCTCAAACGCACCGCGGGGCAGAGGGTCACGGCCGTGGAGCGGCGGGGGAAGCTCCTGATATTTCGTCTCTCCGGTAAAGAGAATCTTGTTCTGCATCTCCGGCTCTCCGGCCAGCTCTTCCTTCACGCTCCCCAAGACCCTAAAAACCCGTTCCTGCACGTCGTTTTGAAGCTCTCCAATGGCAAAGAACTGCACTTTAACGACCAGCGGAAGTTTGGCTACATCAGTTTGGTAGAGTCGGATGAGGATCTGGAGAAAATCGTGGCCGGATACGGCCCGGAGCCATTCTCCGACCTGACCCTCGAAAAATTCTCCGTCGCGGTCAAGAAATCGGGCCGGGCAATCAAGGTTCTCCTGCTTGACCAGAAAGCGGTCTCGGGGATCGGTAACATCTACGCCAACGAGGCGCTCTGGTTGGCGAAGATTCATCCGGAGGCGAAGGCCTCTTCCCTTTCCTTCCAGCAGATCAAGGACCTCTACAAAGCAACCTTAAAGGTTCTACAGGATGGGTTGCGGCTGGGGGGCGCCACCATCGCCGACGAGAAGTACCGCAACATCTATGGTGAGCGGGGAAACTACGACCAGGTGGTGCGGGTTTACCAGCGCAAAGGCCAACCTTGCCAGCGATGTAGACATAAGATAGAGTATCTTAGAGTTGGTCAAAGGGGTACGTTTATCTGCCCACACTGCCAACGCTTATAACCAAAAACCTATTCTGAGAGGAGGAGAGAATCGTGGAGACCTTCCCGCCCATCCTGGCGCAGGCCTATGCGATGGCGGTGTCTGGACTGCGCGCCTGTTACGAAGAGCACGGCATTGTTGCCGGTCGCCATCACTACGATGACTACTGGACTCGGGACGCCGGATTTGCCTGGTTGGCCGCTCTGGAACTGGGGGATTTTGACCCGGTGCGGCGACACCTGTCGCTGCTGTGTTCCTTCCAGCGGAGAGACGGAATGATCCCCTTCCTCATCCGCCGGCACTGGTCGCCGTTGTCGGGCTTCGGCCTTAAGGTCGGAGTTAGGCCGCGGCCCAAATTCCGCAGCCACAAGGTTCTCTATCTGTCGGAAGTGATGGACAGCAATCCCTTCTTTGCGATCGGGTTGACGGAGTTCCTGCGCCGGGAAAAAGGATCGCGGGAAGAGTTTCTTCCCCACCTCGAGGCTTCTTTAAGATGGTGCTCGAAAAAGATGGGCGCGGATGGCCTGGTTAGAGAGGGTTGGATGGGGGGTTGGAATGATGGGATCTACAAGAGCGGGAAGACGCTCCTCACCAATGTTCTCTTCGGCCGCGCTTTCGCCGAGTGTGAGGCATTTCTCCCGGAGTTCAGCGGAGTTGCCGAAACGATCCGGGAAGGGATTCGGCGGGAGTTCTTCGGCGGCCGGTACTTTCTCGATTGGATCGACGGAAAGCGCCACGACCACTTCGACAGCGTCGCGAATTTCCTGGCGGTTCTCTGGGGCATCGCCGACACCGGCCAGGCGGAGGGGATTCTGGACTTCGCCTTTGATCATCTGTTCGAACCGCCGCTGATCGGAACGGCCTACCCTCCCTACGGGCTGGACCGAGTCGAGATCGGCAACCGGATTACCGGCCTGAGCGGATACGGGAGAGGGACGATGTACTGGCTGGAGCCGATCTGTCTTTTTGCAATCGGGTTGGCCGAGCTGGGCCATCGCGCGGCGGCGGTCCAGTTTTTGACGGGCCTGGCCGAGCTAATTGTGAGGCACCATGGGGTCTTCGAGATCTACGAACTGGAGAACGCCGAGTTTCGGCCGGTGCGGCGGCGGCTCTTTCGGTCCGAGTACCCGTTCGCCCGCTCCTCCGGTCTTTTCGTCCTGGCCTGCTGGAAATTGGGATTAGTTTAAGCCAAGTTGGACCACCAGCTTGGCTTTTTTGTTTCTCTCGGCGTGCTAGATTTAATCTTGTCGCGATGCTGATCAAGAAAATCTCCCTCGAAAACTTTCGCAGCTATCCCAAAAAAGAATTTGAATTTAAAGAAGGCGTCAATCTGGTGGTCGGCCCTAATACCGCCGGCAAGAGCAACCTGCTGGAGGCCGTCTTTCTGATCGCGTTCGGAAAATCGCCGCGGGCCGATCTAGATCGCGAGATGGTCCGGGGGGAGGAAAAATTGGGTTTCGTTAGAGCGATCGTTACGGGAAGTGACGACCGGGATTTGGAGGTGGTACTGACCGAAACCGGGAAGCGTTTTCGGGTGAACGGTGTCGCCCGGCATCTGGCCGATTTCTCCCAGCACTTCCACGTGGTGCTTTTTTCTCCTGAAGACCTCAATCTCGTCACCGGTAATCCCGACCTGCGCCGCCGGTTTATCGACTTTGCGCTAGGGAGTGTTGATCCTCGCTACGCCCGCGCTTCGACCGAATTTGACCAGGTCCGCAAGAGGAGAAATCAGCTCTTGGAGCAGATCAACAAGGGCTTTGCTTCCGAAGAAGAGTTGGGATTTTGGGACGCCAAGTTTCTGGAGCACGGCGTGCTCCTGCAGGATAAGCGGAAAGAATTTTTCGACGAGATAAATCAGGAGCTCGGGACGGAGGAAATGGAGCTGGGCTACCAACCTTCGGGATTAACCGCGGAACGGCTTTTGGAGTATCGGCCCCGCGAGATCGCCGCCGAAACCTCTCTGATCGGTCCGCACCGGGATGACTTTGAGTTCTTTGGAGTCAACCAATCAGACAATCAACCCGTTAACCTTTCTTCCTTCGGCTCCCGGGGTGAACAGCGCCGAGCGGTGCTGGCGCTGAAGGAAGCCGAACTGCGCTTTGCGGAGAAGAAGATTGAGAATCGGCCGGTCCTGCTCCTGGACGACATCTTCTCCGAGCTGGATGAGGAGAACCGGGCGCGGGTCTTCGACCTCATTGGTGACGGACAGACGATTATCACTACGACTGACCTCAACCACATTCCCGTTTCTCTTCAAAAAGGTCTTTCGGTAATTCGTCTTTGAGGAACAAAAAAGCGAAGATTGTTCATCTTCGCTTGTGACAGTTAAAGACTCATCGTTCCGTCAACCAGCGTGTACCACTTGCCGGTTCCGCGAAACCACTTGGCGGTGGTGTGGGCTTGGTGCGGCGATAGCCTGACCCAACCGTTCACGTAGGGGATGTTCACGGGTATGCTGTATCGCTCTAGAGTATAGGGACACTTGCGACAGCCGTATCCTTTTTCGGAACGGACGGTGAGCGTGCCCTTGTTCTTGCCGATGAGGACCATGCCCACGACGTAGACCTCGGAGCCGGAAACATCCCGCCGGTGGTTAAGGGCGTCGATGATGCAGGCCTGCTCGGCGTGAATGGCGTAGTCCACGTGGCTCAGGCGCCGACGTTCCCACGGGGTTGAGAGGCGGTTATACCCTTGCCCAATAATTTCCCTGTCTTTGATCAAAACGGCGCCAAAACCGATCTTGGAGCGCGACTTTTGGGCCAGTTCTAGACAAACGCATCCAATCGGATCATCATGGTAGCTGAACACCGCTCTTTTCCCCATCCTTCCTCCTTTTCTTGTTTTCTAAATGATATCTCCGGAACTAAGGGATAGCAAGAAAAAAGGAAAGGCCCGAAACTGATGTTTCGAGCCTGATCTTGAGAGCTCATCGCCCGCGATCTCTCCAAGGGGATATGCCATGTCTGCCAAACCGATACCACCTAGACCATCCCCACCACCGCTCGTGGATCCAATCAAGGATGAACGCCGAGAGGAAAACCCCGGCGAGATATCCCGTCAGCACGCCGTTCCCCAGCTCGAAACCTCGCTGGCCGTCGACGAAGTAGCCGACGACTCCACCGATGACGGCTCCAGCGATTGTTCCGAAGACCATGCCCCAGAAATACGGATCGAGGATTGTCTTCACGCCTTCTCTCCTTCTGCGCCCTGGGCGCGTTCGAGATGTTTTTATTCTATCACCAGACTATAGGGTTGTAAATAAGTGGAAAAAGAAAAAGGCCCGAAACTGGTGTTTCGAGCCTGGATGGAACATTCAGACAGAAAGGCTGGAGACGATCAGAATGGTGCTTCCCACCACGGAAATAAGCGCGACCGTTAACAGCACCCACATGGCACGCAAGAGGTGTTTCTCCCGCCGCATGCTTTGGGTTGCGATGGTAGCAATCATGGTTGCCACCACCCCAACGAATGAAAAGAGTGCCACAAGGAAAAGAACCAAGCCGGCTTCCATCATCCCCTTCTCTCCTTCTGCGCCCTGGGCGCGTTTGAGTTGGTTTAATCATACCACCGAATTATAGGATTTCAATTAAAGGACGGCTCGCTCCGCGAACTTAGTTTTTTGCTCTGCAAAAAGAAAAAGGCCCGAAACTGGTGTTTCGAGCCTGTGTCGAACGTGCGGTTCTAGTGAAGCCGCTTAAACTACATGACGACGTCAACCGCTGTGACCTTACCGGATTTTGCGCAGCTCGTCAATGATATCACTGAGCCCCAAGGACAGAATCGCTGCGATCGTGTAGAAGATCCACTGATCGTCTTTGGACAGAACATCAATGATCCCCAAGATCCCAAAAAAAAATCGCCGCTACTTTGTAGAGCAGCATCTCGTCTCTCCTTTTGCGCTTTGCGCGTTTGAGTTATTTTAAGTATACCACCGAGTTATAGGACTTCAACCTTATTGCCTCTCTTTGCGGTATCATCAAACTGATGCAATTTTCCCGTTTAGCCCAGTACTTTTCGCGGATCGAAACCACTCCCAAGCGGTTAGAAATCACCGCCATTCTGGCGGAGCTTCTGAAAGAGTCCTCTCCTGAGGAGATTGACAAAATCTGCTATCTCGTTCTCGGCCAGCTGGCCCCGCTCTATGAGGGCGTGGAGTTCAACCTCGCCGGAAAGCTGCTGCTGCGGGTGATGGCGGACGCCTACACGGTCCCCGGAGCGGAGGCCGAGAAGATCGCCAAGGAGAAAGGGGATCTGGGCGAAGCAGCTGAGTTGCTAAGTAAAAAGTCAAAATTCAAAAGGACGCGATCGAAGATCGCTAATCGCGCCGAACGCGATAAAAATTTAACCGTTGAGGAAGTTTACAACGAGCTTAGGAGAGTTGCGGAGGATTCCGGAACCGGCTCGCAGGAGCGCAAGGTCCGGGGAATGGCGGAGCTCTTCCGGTCCCTCGACCCGCTCTCGGTCCGGTACGTTGCCCGGATCCCGGTGGCGAGCTTGCGCTTGGGTTTCTCGGACAAGACCATCCTGGATGCCCTCTCGGTCGCCGAAGTGGGGGATAAATCCCTCCGCCCCTTGATCGAGCGGGCCTACAACGTCTCGGCTGACATCGGCCGGATTGCTCAGTTCGTTAAGAGTAAAGGAGCAAAAGGTATAGAAAAGATCGAAGTCACAGTGGGGGTCCCGGTACGGATGGCGGCGGCGGAACGCCTGCCGACCCCGGTGGAAATCCTGGAGAAAATGGGTGGAAAGCTGGCCGCCGAACCGAAGTATGACGGCTTTCGGGTTCAGGTTCACCTGGACAAAAGCCGCAAGCAGGCAGCGGATAATGAGGGCGTTGAGCAGCCGGCTCTGGCTGGATTGGTCGGGGTGGCAAAAGGTCCCTGGGTGCGGATTTTCTCCCGCAATTTGGAGAACACCACTCCGATGTTCCCTGAGATCGCCGCCGCTGCCCAAAAACTAGCGGCGAACTCATTGATCTTCGAGGGGGAGGCGATCGCCTACAACCCCGAGACCGAGGAGTTCGAACCGTTCCAGGAAACCGCCAAGCGCAAACGCAAGTATGGAATCAAAGAGAAAGCGTTGGAACTTCCTCTCAAGGTTTTCGCCTTTGATCTGCTCTATCTCGATGGTGAGGATCTGACCCAAAAACCCTACGAAACCCGCCGCCGGGCACTGGAGAAGCTGATCGAGTCGTCGGGTCGTCAAGACGTCATTCTCATTGCCGAGGAGCGGGTCTTCACTGATGCCAAAGAGCTGGAGGTATTCTTTATGGAGGAGATCGAGCATGGGCTGGAGGGGATTATGACCAAGCGGCTGGATGGAGTCTATCAAGCCGGCGTGCGCAACTTCAACTGGGTCAAGCTCAAGCGGGTGGAGAGTGGCAAGCTGGAGGACACAATTGATTGTGTGGTGCTCGGCTACTACACGGGCCGGGGCAAGCGGACCCAGTTCGGGATCGGCGGTTTTCTCGCCGCCGTTTACGACGCCAAAACCGACACTTTCAAAACGATTTCGCGGGTTGGTTCCGGGTTAACGGACGAGGAGTGGCGGGAGATGAAAAGGCGGGTGGACGCCCTCAAGACCAAGGAAAAACCCAAGAACGCGGAAGTCGCCAAAGAGCACACCCCGGATGTCTGGGCGGAGCCCCGGATCGTGGTTGCCATCCGGGCCGATGAGATTACCAAATCTCCCCTGCACACGGCGGGTGGGTTGGCCCTGCGCTTCCCCCGTCTGATGGCTTTCCGTGACGATAAAAATCCCGAACAGGCGACAACGGTCGCTGAAATGGAAGAGTTGTTTCGGCAGCAGCGAAAACGCTAGTTGGGACTCGGTTACCATTTTCTCGGAAACAGCGTCCCTGCCTGTTGGACAGGTCGCTTCTCCCTCGTTGCCCTGCGGGATGTTCCTCGAAAACGGTATCCTGCGTCCCTATTTGCTAATTGATCTATTGATAATTGATAATTGAGCCATTCGATGGGGGGTGATTTGAATGGCTAAAACTCAAATCGGACTGGAAGAAAACCTGACGGGAGCACTGGCCTATCTTTTGGGATTTGTATCGGGGATTTTCCTTCTCCTGACGGAGAAGCAGAACAAGTTCGTTCGCTTCCACGCGATGCAGTCCACCGTCCTCACCGGCGGTTACTTCGTGTTTAACTTTGTCATCGGCTACGTTCCGGTGGTCAATGTTCTTTGGTGGGTTATCAGTGTTCCGCTGGGGTTGGTGCTCTTGATTCTCTGGTTCTACCTGATGTATCAGGCCTACCAGGGGGTACAGTACAAACTACCGGTGGTCGGGGATATCGCGGAAAAACAGCTGAGCAAACTCAAGGTTTGACCCTGATAGATTACTGAAGATTTAACCGATCGGCTGTTATAGTATATAATATATTATTACAGTCTTCCCTTCGGCGTTTCTTGTGTTCTTCGTCTTGTCTCTAACTCCTGACACCCTTTATCTGGTATCTTATTTCTTATTATGTTAGGGCTCAGTCGCCTTGAACACTATCACTTCTACCGTCGCCCGCTCAATTCACTCTATTTGACCACCTCGATCCTGCACTTTGGGCTCTCAATGATCGGAATTTTTGTGCCGATCTATATCTTTCAGCTTACCGGCAACTTTTACTATTTGCCGGCTTTTTACGGGGTTCTTTCGTTGACAGCGATCTTCTCTCTGCTAGTCGCTCCGGCTTTTTTGCTGCGGTTGGGAGCCGGCCGCAGTGTCTTGCTGGCCAATGTTTTTCGGATCCTAAACCTCCTCCTTTTGCTCTTGGCCGCCCGCAATCCTTTATTGATATTACCGGCGGCTATTTTCGAAGGCCTGACCATTCCTACTTTCTGGGTAACCTACCACAGTGTTTTTCTGGCCTCCGGAAAGGACGGGGAATTCGGGCGCAAGATCGCCTGGATGGGGGTTTTTGTCTCGGTGGTTTCGGCGCTGGCACCGTTCTTTGGCGGACTGGTGGTGGCAACCTTCGGTTTCCCCGTCCTCTACGGGCTAGGGATGTTGTTGATCCTTCTTTCCAGTATCCCGATTCTTTGGGTCGGTGATCATCTCGGATTTCGTTTCGTTGGAGCGAAGCAGATCCTGGCGGAAACTTTTTCCCGCCCCTGGCGCCCGGTTCTGACCGGATTCTTAGGGATCAGGTTGGAGAATGTGATCGCTGCTCTCTTTTGGCCTCTTTTCCTCTTCGGAGTGGTGAAATCATTCACCAATTTGGGAGCGGTAACTTCCGTTTTTGCGGTGGTCGAGGTGGCGCTCATGGTTGTCGCCGGGAGGGTGGTGGATTCTCTCGGAAGCCGCCGGGTTTTTAAGGCCGGGGCGTTGTTCCTGGCGCCGTTTTGGTTTCTGGTCGGATTTTTCCCCGGCATTTTGGCACTGGCGGTTCTCAATGCTTACCGGGGGTTGGTGGCCCCTTTTTATGGGATTGGGGCGGAATCTCTGTTTTACAAACTGGCCAAGAAGGACCACTTTCTTTCGGTTCTTAAGAGAGAGGTGAGCATTCACCTGACGATCATCTTCGCGGTCCTGCTTTGCGCTATTCTTTGGTACTTCTTCCCGTCCAATTGGCCGATCCTCTTTATCCCGGCCGCGCTGGGGTCCTTGCTCGCGATCACTTTCGTCAAAGCGAGATAGCCACTTGTTACTTGTTACTTGAAACTTGTAACTTTAAGTTGTGATTTACCTCGGTACGGACCACCGCGGGTTTGAGCTCAAAGAAAAGATCAAGACTTGGCTGGCGGATTGGAAACTTCCCTTTGAGGACCTCGGCAACACCGTTTACGACCAGACCGACGACTACCCCGATTTTGCCGCCCAGGTCGCCCGGAGAGTGGCGGAGAGCCCCGAAGAAAACCGGGGGATCCTGCTCTGCGGTTCGGCGGTGGGGGTGGACATCGTCGCCAACAAATTCCGGGGAGTGCGTTCGGCGGTTGTCTGGAGCGACGACGCAACACTAGTGAAGCAGTCTCGCCAGCACGACGGCGCCAACGTGCTCGCCCTGCCGGCCGATCACCTGACCGAAGAGCAGGCCCAAAAAATCGTGAAACTCTGGCTCGAAACTCCTTCCCCCAGCGAGGAGCGGCACCTTCGCCGCCTCCAGAAAATCGCCGATCTGGAAGTCCAGGCATAAGAAGACGCCCCGCACCAGAACAATTCTGAATGCGGGGCTAGATTTGCTTCGCAAATTGAGGGGTTTAATCCTCGCTGGCAGATAGCTTAACTCTTCGGGGGAAAGACCTCACTCACGCGCTTGTTGGCGAGCTGGTCGTACGGATTCTCTCGCCATCGTTTTCGCGGGTGCTCTTCAGGGAGAATCCGGTTCAGGATCTCCCACATGTACTTCGGCCGCGGTTTCTTCACCGCCGGCTTCTCGGGGAGCCTCAACCACCTCCGCACCGTTCTCAACAGACCCATCCCTCTCTCCTTCTTCGGCTTTTCGCCGCAGAATCTTCTCGCCGCACTTTTGGCAGACGCGCCGGCCCTTAAAGACCGCCTCCTCCAGAGTGATGATGCTCTTGTTCCTCCTTCTCCAGGGCGAACCCATCACTCCTCCTCCCGCTTTCAGCGGAGCCCCGCCAAGGCGGTGGTTTTCTTGATTGATTTTATCCTATCACGGGCCGTTTGCTTATTTGCTAATTGATCGATTGATAATTGATAATTTGGGTTGATATGCCCGAAATCGTTCCCGCGCTCCTCGTCGACACCCGCGAAGAATTCCTCCAGCGCTTTGATCTGGTTGCCTCTCACGTTGACCGGGTTCAGTGGGACATCATGGACGGCATCTTCGTCGACAACACCACCTTCTCCGACCCTCTGGTTCTGGACGCGATCGACGCGCTGGGGTACAACCCGCCCCCGAAAATCGAAGCCGATCTGATGGTTTCCGATCCCGCGAACTGGATCGAGCGCCTCCACCACCCCGGGGTGGACCAGCTGATCTTCCATGTCGAATCCGCTAAGGATTGGGAGCCGATCTTCGCCCAGGCCCGGGCCATCGGTTTCTCCGTTGGTCTCGCCGCCGAGCCCGAAACCCCTCTCGCCGGCTACGAAAAAATTCTGGAAAAGGTCGACCGCTTTCAGGCGATGGGCGGGCAGAGTGGCTTCGGCGGACAGAAGTTCAACCCCGCGGTCCTGGAGACCATCAAGAAGGTTCGGGGCAAATTTCCGAACCTGCCGATTTCGGTCGATATCGGGGTGAGCGCCGAAACGGCGCCGGGGATGCTCGCTGCGGGGGTGACGATCCTGGTGGCAGGTTCGGCCATCTTTAAAGCCGAGGATGTCCCCAACGCGATAGAATCCCTGAGATCAATTAGCAATTAACAAATTCCCAATTATCAAATTAGTGAGATTCGGTGGTTCTAACAGACTTGCTGAAAATCCTTACGAGTTCATCGGCCTCCCGTTGTAGTTCAATCAACTTCTCACCGGCGTGATTCAATTCGGACAAAAGTTCTAACCAGTATCGAGATTCTTTGGCTTCTTTCTGGCATATCTTTAAGCGAAAGACGAAGTCCTGTTTACCCAACGCTTCTTGAGCTTCAAGATAGTTTGCAGCGATTGAAGCGGAGGACCGAACAAGTTGTCTGAAGTAGGTAATGTTGGCAGTCGTTTTTGGGACTACGGAACCAATTTTGGCGCATCCCAGCGCGAACTCTTTAGCGCGTTCGTAGAGTTGATCGGACTTTATTCCCGCCATTTGGCTAATTGTTCACCGAGATCCGTTTTTTGTCAACTGTTAATTGTCCACCTGCTAATTGATAATTTGCTGTCTTTCTATTTGCTAATTGGTTAATTGATAATTGATAATTACTTGCCGTGAGCAAGTTTAAGAAGATCACTATTTTCGGTTTCGCGGACGCAAAAGAGGGCGACCAGGTCTGGAAAGACGCCTTTGCGACGGCTAAACTCCTGGCGGAGAGCGGCTACACGATCGTGAACGGTGGGGGGCCGGGAGTGATGAAAGCTGCCACTCTGGGCGCCCACGCCGCCGGCGGCCGGGTGATCGGTGTCAGTTTCTACCCCAAAAACGCCCCGCTCTTTGAGGGCCGCGACAAGACCAACGTGATCGACGAGGAGATCGTGACCGAACACTACATCGACCGGACGATGAAGCTGCTGGACGCGGGGGACGCTTATATCGCCTTCAAGGGTGGTACCGGTACCCTCTCGGAGTTTGGGATGGCCTGGGGTCTGGCCCGTCTCTACTTCGGCCACCACAAACCCTTCATTCTCTACGGCGAATTCTGGCGGGACATGTTGGCGGCCTTCGAGAAAAATATGTATATTAGAGGAGAAGAGATGAAGGTCTACCGGATCGTGGACAGCCCGGAGGCGGTCCTGAAGGAGATCCGAAGACTGGAAGCGGACAACGACGGTCCCGCGGCTGTTTACTAATTTTGCGAATGCGCAAAATTATTGCAACCGAGCATCAGCGAGGACAGCACTAGCTAATATGCAATTCCCCAAGAAAGAACACTACAGCGTGGACGATCTCTACAAGATGGCGAACGAGATGCGGGTGGACCTGATCAAAATGCTCACCAAGGCCGGTTCCGGCCACTCCGCTGCCCCGCTGGGGACGATGGAGATCTGGACGGCGATGTACTTCCACATCCTCAACCACAATCCCAAGAAGCCCGATTGGGAGGAGCGCGACCGGTTGTTGCTCTCCTGCGGCCATTATTGTCCCGCCCGCTACACCGTGATGGCTCATTCCGGCTATTTCCCCCACGAGGAGCTCTGGACCCTGCGGAAGCTGGGCACCCGTCTGCAGGGGCACCCCGAACGGGAGAAGCTGCCGGGAGTGGAGACCACCTCCGGTCCCCTGGGCTCCGGCCTTTCTCAGGCCGCCGGAATGGCGAAGGTTGCCCAGATGGACAAAAAGAAGTGGTGGACCTACGTGCTGATGAGCGACGGGGAACAACAGGCCGGCCAGGTCTGGGAGGCGGCGATGTTCGCCGGCAACAACAAGCTCGGCAACCTGATCGCGATCCTCGACCGCAACAACATCCAGATCAACGGCTTCACCGAGAATGTGATGCCGCTGGAGCCTCTGATGCAGAAGTACGAGGCCTTCAACTGGCACGTCCAAGACATCGATGGCCACAACATCGAGGAGCTGATCGCCGCCGTCAACAAGGCCAAGGCGGTCTTCAACAAGCCCTCGCTGATCCTGGCGCACACGATCCCGGGGCGGGGAGTGGAGTTTATGGAGCGAAAGTACGAGTGGCACGGCAAGCCGCCCAAACCGGAGGAGGCGCTCGAAGCGATTAGAGAGATCAGGACCCTGGGAGGCAGGATCAGGAGTGAACACGAGTAACCGAAGTTACTGCAGTTACTTAAGTAACTTGAGTTACTAAAACATATGCCAATAAACAGAGCCGCGAAATTAGTAGAAAACATTCTGGATAAGGCCAAGCTGGAGGCAAAACCGACCCGGGACGGATTCGGGTTGGGAGCGGTCGAAGCCGGCAAGAGGGACCCGAACGTGGTGGTCATCTGCGCCGATCTCTCCGAGTCCACCCGGGCCCAGATGTTCCAGAAGGAGTTCCCCGACCGGTACGTGGAGATCGGGGTTGCCGAGCAGAACATGGCCTCGGTTGCGGCCGGAATGGCCATGGCCGGAAAGGTGCCTTTTATCGCCTCCTATGCCGCTTTCTCTCCGGGGAGAAACAACGAACAGATCCGGACAACCATCTCCCTGAACAACGCCAACGTCAAGATCATGGGCGCCCACGCCGGGGTTTCCGTTGGCCCGGATGGGGCCACCCACCAGGCCCTGGAGGATATGACCTTGATGCGGGTCCAGCCTAACATGAAGGTCTTCGCCCCTTGCGATCTGTGGGAGGCTAAAAGGATCGTTGAAACCATCGCCCAGATCTATGGCCCAGCCTACATGCGCTTCGCCCGCGAAAAAACACCGGTGATTACGACCGCGGAGACGCCCTTTGAGATCGGCAGAGCCCAGCTCTTTTGGGAATCGGCGAAGGAAAAGCCGGACGTGGCGATCTTCGCCTGCGGTCCGCTCGTTCACGAGTCCATTCTGGCGGCCGGCGCGCTTGAAAAGGAGGGCCTGGGGGTTGAGGTCTACGATTCCCCGAGTGTCAAACCGCTGGACGAAAAAACCGTCCTCGCCGCCGCCAAAAGGGCCGGGGCGATTGTGACGGCTGAGGAGCATCAGGTCAACGGGGCGCTGGGGGGAGCGATCGCGGAGTTTCTGGGAGAAAACCACCCCGTTCCTGTAATTAGGGTCGGTGTGAAGGACCGTTTTGGCGAATCCGGTGAGCCGGACGAGCTGATGGTGAAGTTTGGTCTGGTCGCCAAGAACGTCATCGCCGCCGCGAAGAGAGCGATCGAATTAAAGAGCAAATAAATTGTTCAATTGCAATTACCAATTGACAAGTATCCAATTAACAAATGATTTGATAATTGACGATATGCTAATTGTTAATTTGTTATCAAAATGACTTCCAAAGAACTCTTCCAAAAAGCGCACGATGAGGGCTACGCGATCGGCGCCTTCAATGCCGCCAATTTGGAGACCCTCAAAGCGATCGCGCAGGCCGCCGGGGCCCTAAAGGCGCCGGTGATCGCCGAGAGCTCGCACGGCGAGACCGAATTCATCGAAGCCGCTAATTTGGTGGACGTGGTTCGAAATCTGAGCGAGGAATTCGGCGTGCCAATGCTCATTAATTTGGACCATTCGCCGTCGGTCGAGGCCGCCGAGGAGGGCATTGCCGCCGGTTACGACCTGATCCACATCAACGCCTCCAAACTTCCTTACGAAGAAAACGTTGCCGCCACCAAAAAGATCGCCGCGGAGGCCCACGCCAAGGGGCTACTGTGCGAGGCGGAGCTAACGCCGATCGGCGGGACGAGCGCGGTCCACGAGGAAAAAGCCGAGGACGTGGTGGCCCAAGAAAAGCTCACCGATCCTGATCAGGCGGAGGATTTTGTCGGGAGAACGGGGATCGATACCCTCGCCGTTTCCATCGGCAACGTCCACGGAGTCTACGCCAGCGAGAAGCACCTCGACTTGGATCTTTTGGCGAAGCTGCGCGCCCGGCTCTCTTGCTTTTTCAGCTTGCACGGGGGCAGCACCATTTCGGAGGAGCAGGTCCGGAATGCGATTAAGATCGGCAAAATTGTGAAGGTCAACGTCAACACCGAACTTAGACTAGCTTATCGAAAAACACTGGAGGAAACTCTCAAATCTTCGGATGAAGTGGCGATCTATAAGATTATGCCGCCCGTGATTGCGGCCGTCCAAAAAATCATCGAGGCCAAAATCACCCTCTTCGGTTCGGCTGGGAAGGTCTCTTAATTTTTCCGCAAAAAGAAAAAGCAGCGGACGTTTGTCTGCTGCTTGTGATCGTCCCGAACAGGATTTTATCGAAGGTAGTCGGTGTAGTCCTTCCGTACGGAGAAGCCGTGATGCTTCGCCAGTCGCTGGGCGCGCCGGAAACCTCTTCGGCCTCTCCGGAAGGCCCGTTTCCAACTGAGGCTTGTTTTCAGCAACGCCTTTGCGATACTCTCCGCCTTTTTCCTCTCCGGTGATTTCTCATCGAGATCGATGGACTCGCTCATTCCGAAGAGAAAGCTCTTGACGTAGCCAAGCTGTTGGCGGCGGGAGTAGGCGATTGCGCCGGCCATCGCCACCAACTTCCCATCGACCTCCGACTGAGTCGCGTTGCGGCCGAAGTATCGGATGAACCGCCGTCGCACGACCCGGATCTGGATGCTTTGGACGATCAGCGCCAAGATCAGCCCCAGAAAAATCCCAAAGAAGACAGCTAAAGGACTCATCCTGTTTCTCCTCCCAACTCGGATTTTCTTAATCTTACCACCGGTCTATAGGATTTCAAGATTCGTTTGGTAGAATGATTCCAAAAGAAGGGAGAAGAGAGATGATGATCTGCGAGCTGTCCGTGAACGGCCGAGTGGTTGGAACTCTGACCGCGCACCGAACGTCTCGGCGGGATGGGAAGGGACGCTACTCCTACGGCTGCGTCATCCGAACTCCCGAGGGAGTTGCCCGAAACGCAATCGTTTGGCATGATCCCAGCGACGGGATCTGGGCTCTGGTTCGGGCGGCGATCGAGGAGCTTCGCCCGGAGAAGTGGTTTCCGGGTCCGGAACTAAAGGAGAACTTCTGATGCCGAAAAGGGGCCGCAGCTGGGCGGTGGGGAGAGCTCACGCTCGTCGAAGAAAGAGAGATCCAGTGATCGACCGGCGGGTGAAGACGCTTCTGAAAATTCTCGAGGACGGCCTTTGGCACGACCGTATCTTCGAGAAGAAGATGCTCACGCTCCGGCTGGCGGAGGCCTGCGTTCTCCAGGGTCTGGTGCGTCACAAGCTCGTCAAGATACCCGATATGCCGGACCACTTCCAAGAGTACTTTCGGATCACCGGGAAGGGCCGTCGGGCGTTGAGAGAGGGCGCACATCCCACGCGGGAGGAAATCAACTACGCGATCGAGAACTACGTTCATCTCTGATTGCTCCCAGGACCGAAACTCCCATTTCGGTCCTTTTTATTTGTTGGTGTAAACTAGTTCCAAAAGAAGGAGGAGGGTGCGATGTACCAGAGCCTGGCGGAGATGGGTGGTGGTTCGGGAATGAGCGCCGCCGAGGAGTCTGCTCTGTACGATGAGGCCTTCGAAGCGGTGAAGCGGCTGCCGCCGGGGGTTTACTCTCCGGATGGAGTGGTTCGCCGGGTGAAGCAGCGCTACCGGTACACCGTTATGGCCGCCATTTGGAGGATGGTCGACCAGGGTCTAGCGAGATTCACGCCGACATCCCGCGTCCGGATCCTGCCGCCGAAGGAGAAGAGGGAGTGAGCATCACCGTCTCACCTAAGCTGTTGAGGCACACCGATGGTAAGCTCTACGCCTACCGGGGGTTGAACGAGATCGCCTACCGTTTTGGCGACCAGATCAGGGTGGCGGCGGTGCGCCGTTCCTTCGGACCATTCTATCTGCTCGGTCCAGCGTTCTTTGATTCGATTTTTGGTTATCGTTCCCCGGGCGCCAAGGAGGGTTCCGCTGATCCTCCAGCGAGGAAGTGAGCATGGCGAAAGATAAGGAGAAAGATGCTCGCTTGCGTGCAGTCCTGAAGAAATACCGAGAGGACGCGCGGCGGCTGCGGAAGTTTTCGGAGTTCACTCCTCTGAATAAGGTGGAGCGGATGGCTCTGGATTGTTTTGAGGCTCTCGAGGAGGCTCTTCGCTCTCTTCGATAGCCTCTTTTTCTTCGTCTGGATAAACAGCTCCGCCCTCGTCTTCCCAGCGGTGCAGGTCCTCTTTCGGATGGTTGGTAGGTTCGATCGGTTCACCCATTCAAAATAAAACTACCACTTTGGCCCCCTCTGCTAAACTAATCCCAAAGAAAGGAGGCGTCCATGCCGAAATTTGGCCGCAGTTGGGCGGTGCTTCGGGCGGGGGTGGCTCGCCGTCGGCGAGAACGCCTCGTGAAACGGTGGCCGCACTCAGAAAAGGAAGAGATGGAGATGTCGGTTGAGGTGTCCGCGGCGCTAAGGGCGCTCCGGCCCGGAACCTACCGGCCGTTCAGACTTCATCGATTGCTGGGCCAGTTTCCCAATTTCATGGTCAATCGGGGGATTTGGGAGATGCTCGACAAGGGCCTGGCAGAGATGACGCCGGAGAATCGCGTCAGAATTCTGGCTCCTGGTGAGAAACCGAAGAGGAGGGATTTCGATGGATGATTGGGTCGTCTACGACACCCCTTGTCCGATCTGCGGCGGGGTGGTGGAGTGGTGGTACGTCGCTCCCGACCGGCGAGGAAATTTGGGCGGCGGGGACATCAATTGCAAGAACTGCAAACGGGTTTTCACTCACGAGGAGTGGGAAAAGATCGAGCACGATTTCCTGGCTCACGAGAAGGAAAAGAAGTCGGAGAGCCTGATGGCGACTCTGGACGAGGCGAGCCGCAAGGTGGCCGAACTTCCGGGGTGGGTTTTCGGGGGAGTCAATCCTTTTGCTCCGGGTGCTCCTCCCGAGCTTAAGGAAGCTCTTTTCAAATCCATTGACGAGCATGCGCGCAGGATTGTCTGATCGTTTTCAGGGCTGAACCTACCGTTCGGCCCTTTTTCTTTTTGCGCCGGTTGGAAACTGCTAGCTTCAACGCGTGTAGAGCTGGGCTTGGGCGGTAAATCCGGTCACGCTGGAACACGTTTTTCCGGGGAAAACTTCCATTTTGAGCTTTCGATCCTCAATTAGCTGAAGAAGAACGCAACCTTGGGATGGATACCCCTCGTTGTATAGTTCCATAGGTAGAACGGGGAAACTGGAGCGATCCCAAAATTTCCCGTCCCCCATTTGGTAGTTCCAGGAGAGCAGTTCGTACTTAACCAACCCGGTGGCGGAAGAGACTTCCGCGGGGTTGAGGGAATTTCTCGGAATGGAGAATTGGGTGGCTTCTCCGTTAAAATCTCCAAAGGAAACAATAAAAGCGGTCGGATCAATGTGTTCCGGGGCGATCGAAAGATGCCCGCTCCAATATCCTTGCTGATTCTCACCCGGACCAGCGTATCCGCCGCTGCCTTCCAAGAACCAATTTCCGACTAGTCGACCGTCAATATCATGGTCGATTTTTCCCGAAATCGGGTCCGCAACCCTGATATATTTGGCCAGCATCTTCTCTTTTAATTCTTTGGTGACATACTCTAGCGGATCGGCAGTATAGATTTTCCAAGCTTCGCCAGCGTAGCTTTCCGGCCGGACGAAGCCGGTTAGCGGCTTGGTCGTATCCCAGACGGCAAAGTCTAAAGTCTGCCCGCCGATCCGGCCGATGATCTGTCCGGCGGTGACCGAAAGATCCATATTTCCCCGCTCGTAGGCGGTTTGGACATCAGGAGCTAAGCTCGTTACCAGATCGTAGTAGTAAAGGAAGGTACAGGTCATCGAGAAGACCATCCGGTATTCCCGGCCGCGTTCCGTGTCGCGGGGTTGAACGTCCACCAACCGGGCATCCGCCATCGCAAAAACAGGATAAGTATCGCGGGGAGAATTAAAGACGGTCGGTGAGTAGTATTGGTGGTCGATCGGGGTCACGTGTCCGCCGGCCGTTAATCCGTATGGGATGATAATTGAAAAATCATCTTTGTTCATCGGAAGAGCAGTCAAGATTCCCGGTCCTTCCCCCGAGCACTTGCCGTTGGAAAGATTTTGGCCGGCCTTTTTCGCATCGGAAAGCTCCGTGGTCTGGTCTCCCGAATCGTTTCCTTTCAGCTGGAGATAGACGAGATAGGCCCCGGCTGCCAGGATAGGGATGATAATCAGCGGGATGAGGAGAGTCTTTTTTGGCACGGTTTCACTATAACAATTAAAAAACCCAACGGAGTTAGCGTTGGGTTAGAGAAGCGGTTAGGGCGCGGTGCACTGCGAGGGAGCTCACTCGGAACAGCTTCAGCAATCCCCGGTACGGGATCGGTTCGAGGAACGGCCGCGGGTCCTCCAGGATCCAGGCGTAGGTGTTCTCGAGCGGCAGCCGCCCGATGTCCAGGTGCCGGTCGCCCCACTCCTTCCAGGTTTTCCGTGTGAAACGAACGACATCGATCAGCTTGACGCTGCCGATGATGGCCCCGGTTGGGACGTTCCTCTTCGGGAACCAAAACTTCATCGGCCGAATACTGATCGTAGTCCCGGCATGGATGAGAAGCCGGCCGCGGTGCTTGGTTATCCAGGTGCGGATCTCGATGTCCTTGAGCCCCAAGACAATCAGACTAGCCCACGGCTGTCTGGTCGACAACGCCAACAGCTCGTCCATCTCTCCTCCTTAATTTCGATTGTCTCTAGGTTAGCACGGGGCAGAGAGAAATCAATTTGTGCTACAACTAGGTTGAATTGGGAAAACGTAGTGGAATCGCCTTTATCTTTATTCTCATCATCGCCGCCTTGGCGATCGGAACGGTTGCGTACGTCGGAACAAACCCCGATTTGGTCAACACCATCAAGCAGAAAATCAATGACATCATTACCGGAAAGCCCCCGATCGGGGATCTCACCCCCGCCCGCGATCTCACCGGAACTTGGGTCTCCTCTCTTAAGGGTAAAGGAATGGAGTTATACGGCAGTTTTCCTCTCGGCGGTGCCGGGACGGCTGTGGTGTATCAAAACAGCGATGTCACGTTGAAAATCACTTCGGTTTCCGGAAACACAGCCAGCGGTACGATTACCTACACCAATATGTGCACTTGGGGTTCGACGACGGTTGCTGGTTACGGTGCCATTTCCACTCCGAAAACTTGTGTGAACGTGGGAGCGACGCCGATTAGCATCAGGGTCAGTGGGAGCCGGCTGGATTTCGGCACGGTGAGCGCCGGCGGGGCGACGGTCACCATGCAGGGGAACTTCACCACCGATCTGATTTCAGGGACAATGACAATGACCTCCGCCTACGGGATTATCAAGGGAGAGTTCCACCTCATTCGAAATAAATAACGGGAGGAAATCCTCAACCGATGGAGAAGGTTAGGAAGAGGAAGGCGACGAAGAATGCTGCGAGCCAGCCGGTGGTGTAGAGAACCAGATCGGCGGCTTCTTTTTTCTTGCCGTCGAAGAAGAGCTGGTAGGGGTGGTAGAAGACCAGCAGGCCGCAGACCAGAACCGAGAAGCTGAACAGAATCAGCATCAGGATTGGAGCCAGCGGTGCCATGAGGCCGAAGAGGCCCCCACCGCTCCAGATGAATAGCCCAATCAGCGTGCAGTAGGCTACCACTCCTAGCGCCTGTAGGAGCCCCAGCTTTTCGATCGATATTTTCGGTTTTTTTCCAAACAAATTTCCTAACATTTCCCAACTCCGATTATAGCTTTTTTATCGTAGTGCTAAAATTACATCGATAATTTCTAGGTTTGGCGGGAGCCGAGCCGTCTGATTCGAATAATGCTAAAAATCAATCTCAAGTTTTTGAAGAAG